>Ga0299912_10000503_pt1 | contig 33090 bp, 32 predicted proteins | sample RVTome_2_FD_207667 | JGI IMG/M metagenome (GOLD analysis project Ga0299912, IMG submission 207667) | Soil microbial communities from uranium-contaminated site in the Upper Colorado River Basin, Wyoming, United States - RVT95D214 (version 2) ... | reverse complement strand
TAATTCTTTTCTTCTTGGGTTAGTTTTTCATTCATAGCAGAATTATAATCTTAGCAATCAACATCTACTATTCTGATTCTTCCAAACCACATTCTGTTATCATCATTTTCTCGAACATGGCATCCAACGGGATGGTCAACTTGCTAGCACCATCCCTGTATTTCGCCAGGAAAAGCTCCATGTACTTTCCCTTGGTCGTCGTTATCATGCTCTCATCGCAGGTTCCATCCTCGTCATCCTTGTCATCCTCGCCATCGGCAACCTTCGTTGCTCTTGTGTGCTTCCGAGGCTCATTGATCGAGATCATGATGTCAGCGATGCGCGCCTTGTCGTATGACTCACCGCCACCTTCAGCTGTAATCGTCTTGGTGGCAAACTCCTGCTTGGCCTGAGTCGATGACCAAATCGCATAGCCATCCTCTTCAGCCAACCCCTTCACACCCCAGTACACATTCGCTTGGTCAAGCCTGAATGACTCAGCCCTATCTGTAGGCAGAAGGTGATCCGCTGAGTCAAACAGGACCAACTGGGGCCTGAATCCCTTTTCTATGCGCAGATCGTCAAGGGCTGCCCTGACAATGTTGAGGTCGGTACTCCGGACAGGCATGGAAATTATCTGGAGTTTCTTCTCAAACCTTGATCGCATACGGATGAGCTTAGCTTCTATCTCGCGCAATTCCGAAGGCATGAAGTCATAATCTTTGAACTTGCGATAAGACATCTGTAGCCACCTGGCATCTTGCCTCATAGCTATCTGACGGGCTGGCATCTCAAACCCGAAGTATGCCGTATCAAATCCACGCTTGACCGCTTCATAGGCCAAGTTGTTGAGCATTACGCTCTTGCCTTTGCCCGTGGTCCCGAGCACGAGGCCCACCTCGCCAAGCTGGATGCCTGTGATTATCGCATCCAATTTCTTCAAACCTGTGGGGATTGACGTGTATGCTTCCGGATGCTCACGACGGTGCTTGCGTTCGTTCTGCCGCTCCTCAAAGCCTTCTATCCACTCGATGTGCGTGTATGTGCGCGGCTTGAGATCACGCTGTGTCAAACGTTGGAGATGGCTGTATGTTGCGTCTATGTCGCCCTTCTCCAACGCCTCTGCGCTACGCTCAAGCGCAAGCTGTGCGTTGACGAATCGAACAAACTTGCTGAGCTCATCCAATGACGCAGCAGATGTTGCTGGCTTTAGCTTGATGAGCTTGGAGCACAGCTCCAAGTAGGCTTTGCGGTCTTCATCCTTGGGGAAGTCTGCCTTGGCACGCACAAGCAGCATCTTAGCTGTACAGGGCTCACGATACTTCTCCCAAACAGACTTTACTTGCTTCCAGACCCAAGCGTGATGCTTAGTGCCAAAATGATGGGCATCAAGAACATTAGACGCCTTTTTCAAGTAAGCCACATCGCGCATAGCGCGAGCCAGGACATCTTCCTCAAACCCTATTGGGAAGGTCATTTGAAGCCCATCTCCCTGGACATCTTATCCTTGAACTTGCCCCTGATGTCTCCAGGCTCCATCTCCACCTTCTTGTACTTGCCCTTGATGATCGACATGATTGTGCCACCATACGTCTGAGTCAGGTGCGACTCTGACAGATTAGTGGCCAACAGGACAGGCTTAGAGTCATCGAAACGCTGTTTCAGAATACGCTCCACCTGCCCCCGAATGAACTTGGGCTTACCTGTAGCGTCCATGCTCTCCTTGCCCATTTCATCAAAACCCAGAAAGTCACTGGTGAGCATCAGATCAAGCCGAACACTTGCCTCGCGATCATCAAACCCCTTCTTGATATCGTGATCCAATTGCAACAACGTTGTGTAATATACGCTCTTGCCCCTCCGGATGGCCCGGGTGAGCACGAAACTCATGAACATGGTCTTGCCAACGCCATTGGAGCCGTGAAAGAACAGGCCATATCCTTCACGATGAGCCGTGCTGAGTCTCTTGGCGTATGGAAGGACAGTTTCATTGAATGGCCGCGTGTTGAACTCAACATCTTCAGGGGACACGTACCAGAAAGCACGAGGGATGCACGCCTCGAATGCTTCCACTTCAAATCTGAACTTTGCTGTGCACTCGCACTCAACGTCCAACGCGCCATTGCACCTATTACAGCCTGATACCTTCTGCGACGCCTCGTGCTTGAAGGCGTCCACCTCTTGTTCCGTTCTCATGCTCTCCCCGATTTGAAGATTTCGAGCCTATAGCTGAGACCGTTACAGCAAATCCTCAAGGCACCGACCTGGAAGGTAGTTGTCCCTGATCCAGTACACCATGCCACGGATGTTGTCAGGCAGATACGCATCCTCGTGCCCTAGTGCACGCTCTGTGGCATACTGCTGAAGGACCACAAGATACTCATCATTACGATCAGTTAGATCATAGCCTGCCTCGGTCATCGCAGCACGAAGGCCAGGCAACAGCACTGCTGTATCACCGAGACAGTGCATAACACGCTCATGATCCTTCTTGGACCTCCTGCCGCCGCTGCTGCGCGCGGCATCCGGGGCCATCAGGTGTATGGCGACGGTGTCCACATTGGACGGCTGGCTGAGGAAGGTAAGAGGTGGAACTGTCAGGCCCGCGCCCGCGAAATTGGAGATATTCTCGTGCCAGTATTCTAGGAGCTGCCGGGGTGTGACTCCCTTGGACAAGCACGAGATGGCGACCTGCAATGCATACTTGCGCTCTTGCGCCATAACGCCATATGAAATACGGGCTGCACCCTTGGACCGTAGCACCTCACGCCTGTACGTCTCATAAATGCGACAGAACTCCTGCTGGTATTTGTCCTCCAATCCTTTTCTTGCCTTCTTGTCTTCGCCATCGAGGTGTCGAGGATTCCGGGTGAGGATGTCAACGATACGTTCACGCTCATCTTCATCCGGGTTGAAGGTCACTTGAGGCTTGCCAGTCTTATCCAATTTGTCCCAATCGATGGGTTTGCCAGAATCCGGGTGCTTTGGTTTTGCTGGTTCATTCAAGTCTCCTCGCTTCGCTCGGAGACTTTTTCTAGATTCTTTCGAGAATTTAGTTAGGTCTAACCCTCCCCTAGAAGCTATATAGGCTGCTTCTGTTTCTACTCCATGGCCTGTTTCAGATACAGGGCAAATGCCACCATCTGGAACATCAAATCGCACACGCTTTGGATACTTCGGTTTTGCCACGGCACCATCCACAAAAAGAACATCATCTTCCAACAAACTGTCGCTGTGACTACTTGCCGAGCCTGTCCCGGAGCCATCGGGAATGAAGTTGGTCATCCTGAAGGTGATATCCGAGCCATGGGCAAAGTGGGTTTTTACCGTGGGTTTGCACGTTACGGTTTGCTGATTGTCTGGGCCGAATACAGCAAAAAGCAGGTCATCGCCAGATGCCGTTGGCGATGCGTGTCCATTATCCAAAGCATGGTCTGTGGCTTGTTTTGGCGCTATTGGGCAAGATGCAAACTGGTCTTGACCAATAGCAACGTCTTGGTGAAACCCTGTGTGGTCGATTGCAGAGTCACAGTCGTCTGCAAAACGACTGAGCCTGACAAAACGATGAGGGTTGGACACCTTGCATATCTTCAACATTTCGATGGTGGATGGTTTCCCGGGGCGTGATCCTCGGATGACGCGCACGTACTTGCCACCTGCCAGCTCACGGAGGATGACGTTGAACCGTGCTTCGCTGTAGTGAACGACCTGGGCAGACTTCTTTCGCCCTTTGGCCATGTCTTCGGCTGTGAACATGTGAAGGCGTATCCAGACTGCAAACGCCTCTTGGGTCAGATCATCGTATGCGTCGATCAGCTCGATGTGTTCAGCGATCACAGGATTCCTTGGCCTGCCCACGTGACATCCTCCATTCCCCCAGTTTTTCTTTTGATCAAGGCGCTGTTTCGCTTGATGAGCGAAGGTGCCTTATCAGATTACTATTAGCGTGGGGCACAGGTTGAAGTCGAGCGTTTATGTTACCAGTTTTTGCTGACTATAAAAGCTGGCTCTGACTCATACGTTTTGTGGCGTATGCGGGAATGTTTCCTGAAGTAAGCGTTCGTGTCATCCCAATAATCGACCAGCACCGAACGGGTCTTGCCCTCTGAAGGGGTCATGTTCCTCATACGCTGAATGGTCGCCTTCACATCCCTGCCGCCTTCGGCGTTGATCACGCACTCCACTTCAGGGATGTCGATGCCCTCGCCAAATACTGTGCCGACTAGCACTGAAACGTCACCACGTTTGAATGATGCCACCTTCCACTCGCGATCATCCTGGGGGTCGCTTCCAGTGACCACCTCGTGGCTGATACGGCACTTGTGTAGGATGTCTGATATCTCGGCAATTTGAGACAATCTATTGGTCACTATTAGGACATTCAATCCATCTTGTAGCTTACGTGCTGTGTCCAACACTATACGCTTGTTCCTGTACTCGTTGTTGTATATGCATTCGTTCTGAAGTGTTTGGCTCCACTCCTTGACATCGTTGCGGTTGGGATACTTGATTGGGTACACTTCCACCTCCTGACGCATCAGGTAGCCTTGCTCGATCAGGTCAGAGGTGGAGATGTCGCACTTGATGTCGCCGCAGCATGCCCGGAGCCAAATGACTCCGCGTTCATTCTCTTTTTGATCATCGAAATAGACTGTTGCCGATAGGCCCAATCGGAATCTCGCCGGGCAATCCACCATGACGCCGTGCCATGCTTCCCCAGTCAGGTGATGGACCTCGTCAAAGATAACGAATCCAAATTGGGAAAGCAGCGGCATGTAACGTGGATCGGTCTTGGCCTTGTACTTGTGTCCGCCGTCGCAGTGTTTCCTGCCACACGCTGCGTGCTGGTCCGTGTACTGGCCCTTGACACGCACCCCGGAGGCATCGCGCACTCCGTTGCCTTTGCACTGGCGTTCTGTGCCACCTCGCAGCCTGGCCAGCGTCTGGATCGTCGCGACAGTGACATCGCCCACGTTCCACTCACTGTCGCCGATCATCCCTATGTTGGCATCGACCAGAGATTCATTTAGGGATGCGATGGTCTGGTATAGCAGCATCTGTGACGGGACGATGAACAGCGTTGTGGTCTTGAGTCGCTTGATCGCTCCTGCTGCCGTCTTAGTCTTGCCAGACCTGATTGGCATCTTCAGGATGCCCCGCCCGGGGTCGGGCGAGGCGCAGAACGTTTCCACAGCAGCAAGTTGGTACGAACGCAGCTGCACCTTGCTGTTCCAGGCGTACTCTACGCGAGGTGGTGGCAGGGTTGCCCTGCGCTTGACCTCGAATTCCTCGCCCAACTCTGCGAGTTTGCGCTTGATGATACCCAACAGGCCTATGGGCACGGTGTACTTGCCACGCTTGAACGTCATGAGGTGCTCGCGACCATCCCAGCGACGTGCTCTGTACGCTCTGTTGTGGTAGTATCCTCCAACCAAATAGCTGGTTGCTTTCTCCAGCGCGCTGGTTGTTTTCAGGGATGCCCCTTTCACTTCCACGCGGCTGTTTTCGATGATCAGCGTTACCACGCACGCACCTCTGCCTTACTCCTGGCTAGTAGTGTGAAACGGGCAAGGACGATGAGTGGCACGAACAACAAAGGAACGTTGCACCAAAAATGGCAAGTTCACGTTGCAGCAAAAACCTACAAACTCACGTTGCAACGGGCACTGAAAATGGCAAGCTAACGTTGCAGGGATTATTCGATAGCTGCTTGGAGCGAAACATATGTGACGGTTGTCACGAGGATGCCGGCTGAAAGCCATAAGACAGGCGATCTGTACCAAGCCAAGAGCTGCCGTCGCAATCTGTCCTCGCGAGTCAACCCTTGTTCTATCTGCGTCTGAAGCAATGTGATTGCCTCTGACAACTCCGTGTTGGCCTCGCGATAAAACTCCACACGACGGTCCTGAAGCTCCATGGCCCTTTCAAGGCGTGACACCTGAAGGCGCAACTCGGGCAGCTCCAGCCGATCACGCCTGATGTTGTCCGCCTCAGACAGCGAGAACCACACCCCGGGCACGCCGTTGAGCGCGTACACGACACACGTGGACGTCGGGGTGGCCTGGGCCTGGGTCACGCACTCGGCATGCGCTAGGCCAGCGTAAAGCTCAGAACCCAGCAGCAGTGAAAGCAGCAGCAATTTCTTCATCGGTCTTGCCCTCCAACGGCTCAGCATTGTGGATCTCCAGCACTCGTTTCTTGGATGCGATGATCTCTTGTCGAATGGCCTGCACTTCTTTGCCGTCCACGTCTGCACGCTCGGCAAGCGCCTGTGCCCTTGCTTCCTTGCGTGCAATCTCGCGCGCTGCCGCGCGAACCTGCACTGCGTCATCGAGGGTGCCGATGCTGTTGGATGTGCTCTTCCAGAGGAGCACGGCGCCCAAGACGCTGCCAAGCGCGACGATGATAGCCCAAGGGTTATCCTTGAGCCACTTGCCTGCTTTCTTGATCCACTTCCACGCTCTGCCGAGCCATTTCGTGAATGCGTCCATTATGCTGGGTCCTTTTTCTTGTTCTTCAACTGGCTGATGTATGACTTGACGGTGCTGACGATGACAGCGTACATGACCATGGCCGCTGCCCCATCGCCTGCATAGTTGAGTACAGCCCCGCACACGCCGTCAGACCGAAAGTCAGGTGGGACTGGGATGCCCGGGATGAGACCCAGGAGTGCACCGAGGAGCAACGCTTGCCCTCTGTAGGTGGCGAGGTACACCCTGCGCCATCCTTTGGTGTGATTGGCTGTACGGGATGCTTTCGAGCCGAGCACGAGCCGCTTGATCATCTCGCACACCGTGCCGATGATCAAGATGGCAGCGATGTTGGGAACGAAACCCAACCAACCTGCGAATGATGCGGTCATGGATTCCATGGTGTGTCCCTTGCCTATCTGCCTTTGATGCCTACTTCATCCAACAACTTCTGTAGTCGCAGCTGCTGGGCCATGCTCATCTTGCTGAAGGCTTCATCCAACGTTGTTTCTTTGGACTTGTTGCGCGAGTCGTTCATGATATCCCTGACCACTTGCGGGATGGTCTTGATTTCATCGTGTAATGCTTGACGGTCTGATCCGCTGGCATTGGACAATGTCTGGATCTGTATTCCGTGCTGGCGCATGACCTCGCGTTGGGTCGCTGAATCAGCGATAGCAGCACTTGCTGCTCCCACGGCTGCGAGCGAGATGGGGATAAGGATGGCAGCAAGGTATCCTCGCCATTTGCCAAGGCTGTCAAGTCTTTCTTCTCTTTTCCCAGCCTCTATGCCAAGTGCGGAGATGCTGTGGTGCATCTCATTGATGGCGATTGTTTGAAGGCAGTGCTCTTCAGGGGCTGCTTCCAGACGATCAAGCCTTTTGGCCTGATCATCCAGCTGTCGTTGAGTTGCTTGTTGCCTCTCCAACAATTGAATGACACCTTCTGATGCCCTCTTGGCGTTGTCTGCTATGGGAGGAATGAGCGACCCCATGATTGTTTTGACTGTTGTCCTGATTTCTACAAGGACAGCAGTATCATTCGGGATGCCTCTTGGCGGCGGTGCATCTGTGGGCTTGCTGCGTTCCACTGTTCCTCCCTGACTAATTGAACGATGGTGTGTCACGCCCCCAAGTCCACATGTTCTACTTCAGCCGTTCCATCGATGGCGCTCCAGCCGACCATCATGGATTCATCGCAAAGAATCACAAAGCGACCACCCAAGTATCTGACCTTAGCACGAGTGGTTAGTGCATCGCTTGGCATCCCCGGAATTGAAACGCTGTCGCAATACCTGCCGTCAACGGTCGCATATACTCGTCGTGAGCACGAAGCGCCACCAACGAATACCACAATTCCGTTGTTGTCGGCAGCGCATGAAGATGCGGCAAAAACGCCTGCAGTCTTGGCCGTCCACGTGGCCCCAAAATCATCAGAATAATAGATGTCCCCTGCTGGACCGGAAATGGCCCAGAACCATTCCCTGTGCGAATCCCAGCACACATCCGTGAACGGTGTAGCGCCGCCAGCCGGTGTGACGTCTGACCACACGTTGCTATCGGCCACCATCCGAAGGATCATGCCATCGCCGGCTGCATCTTCTCCAACGGCGATCATGATATCTGTGGCGCCATTCATAGCATGCGAGAAGGACACAATGGATCGGCAAGCTGCCGGGATAGTACCAGGAGCTGCCCACGTAACGGTATCTGCCGACCTCATGATTGGCGAGCCAGTTCCAGGAGCGTTCTGTGAGAATCCGGCAAAGCAATTTGTGCTGTCTGGATTGAAAAAGGCTGCTTTGCCTGTGGTATCGTCAATGGCGGCTGGCCCAACCTCTGTCCATCCGGCGCTCATAAGTTCATTGTTGTGTTGGATAGAACCATCGCCTGTGGACAACGAACCCACCATGAATACCTTGGCCGCAGTTGGGGAATAGGCGATGCCCACTGCTTCTACTGTGTTGGCGCCCCAAGCACCGCCGTCATCGTGCCATTTGCCCACCCTTTCGAGCGAATAACGCCCTTCATCGGGCGTGCCAGCTTCATCGTCGCCGACTACATACCAGCGAGGAATGTTGAACACGGCATCCTTGCCAAATGCGATGTCATGCGCTGTGAAGCCAGCATTCATCACGGTTGCATCCAGGTCATAATTCCTGGCAGCTGCCAAGTACAGTTTCAACGGGTTGTTGATGTGCCCGAGGATTTCCAAGAGTTGCGCCTTGAGCGTACCAGATGCGAGAGCAATTTCTCCAGAATTTTGCGGCTCGCCATTGATCTTTAGCGTTCCTTCGTCAACGCCCAAGTCGCTGATGATTGCATCGATGACGCTGAAGATTGATCCGTCGGCGATGACCGTACCATCTGCCCAGTGATCCATGCCACGACAGGTGATCAGGTCAGCCCCGCCGTGGCCGCCAGCAACGGTGAGGTCAGTGATGATCTTGGCGAGGGCAGCATCAGCGGCCGCAGCCGGATTGGTGGAACCATCGGCCCAGTTCGCCCGAGCTGGCGCGGTGATCTTGCCCAACCCTCGATTGCCGACCGTTGAGATAAGGTCGGTGACAATCTTATCCAGCGCTTGATCCAGTCGCGCTGCCGGGTTGGCCGTTGCATCGACCCACGAGGTGCGTGCCGGCGCCGTGAGCTTGCCTGCGCCTCGTTGCCCTGCCACCGAGGTGAGGTCAGCAACGATCTTGTCGAGCTGCGCGATGACCGTTGTGGCCGGGTTGGTCGTGCCATCGGCCCAGTTGCCTGTGCCGGGATATGCAGTGAGTGTGGAAAGCGACTGATCGATCAGCACCTGGTCTGTGTTGTCGCCCGCGCCCGGGATGTTCCCGGCGCCCACGCCCACGATGGAACCGATGTAGAGGTGCCCAGAAGTGGACACCGTGCTCACCTTCCGGACTGATGGACCCAGGAGGGTGACCGCATAGTGCGCTGCTGTCGTAGATGGCGACGTCTGGCCGAACGTGCCAACTGTCGTGATGCGGTTGTTCACACCGTTCCAGCTGACGGTGCAGAACTCAAAGGCGATGGCAGCGGTGATCCCGTTGCGGTCGGGCACCAACTTCCACACCATGACCTCGCGTCCAGCGTGAGAGTGCCCCACTTCGCACACGGAGTCAACCACAAAGGTCAGCGTGCCGACGTTGTCCACGACAGAGTTGGGCGCTGCCTTGGCGCCAATCGCCTGTACAATTCCTGTGAACTCAGGCAACCCTGTCCTGGGGTTGACGGCCACGTCTGACGGTCGCTCAGAGTACTGAAGCGACACATAGTACGTGGTGCCCAGTGTGTTTTCGATTGGGAATGACTTGACCTGGCCGTCCTTTTCATCCTCGGAACCTGTCGCGCCAAGGCTGAGGACGTTACCAAGCCCGTCTGTCCCGGTGAAGGCGTCCAACACTTGCTTGAGGACAACCACATCCGGCGTGTCACCTTCCAGGGTGATCTTCTCATCGAACACGCCGTCAGCATCGAACACCCTCATGGCCAGTTCACGGACATAGTCCATCATGAAGGCCACGAGCTTGTCGCCGAAGTCTTCAGAGCTGATCAGACGTTTGTACGTTGCATTCACAAATTCGCTTGTGGTTCCCATAGCATCCTCAAGTGTTGATGTCCACAAAATCGCTTTCGACCGGCAGTCCTAGCACCTCAACGTCATCCACGTAAAGTGTGCCACCTGGGTCATGACGGAATCCGCATGCTCCGGATGTGAGCGAAGAGTCTGATGTGGAGATGAATGGCACCCCATCGATGAAACAGATGATCTTGTTTGTGGCGCCATCTATCGACATCTGGACTCTAAAGGTATGCTTCAAGTCTGAATCGAGCGAGAAATCTGCTGGCACGGCTGGCATGCCGAGGATGGTTGGAGCGCCAGCAACCATCTTGTACAGAATAAACAGTTTCGATGTCCTATCGAATACGAATGCATAGAAGTTGTTGTCATTGGTATAATGGAACACCAGGCCATTCGAGCCTTTGCCCCAAATCGTTGCACTGAACACGTATTGAGTCCAAGCAGATGAACCCTCGATGTTGCAGATGGCCTCCTCAGATTGCGTGTCATCGGCCAATGCGCCGTATCCATTGTCCACAACGATGCTTACTGGGGTGCCACCACTATTGCTAACATCCCACTGGAGATCATCGCCATCGACGTTGAACATGTCAAGCAACAGCAGATACGTTATCTCCACACGCTCGCCACATGGGCGCATGAGCTTGATCAAGTCGATAACCAGTTGCCGGTTGATCGTCTTGAATGGGTCCATGATGCGGACATTCATCTCTCTGTCGTTGTCAATAGAAATGAGCCATGGATCATGCCCGTCTGACAGATGCCCGAGCCCTGTCTCATCGCACATCCACCTGTAATCGAACCAGCTCCAGGAGCGCATCCGGGCACCGAGGATCAGCGTCAATACGCTGACAATCGCATCTTCGGTCCCACGAGTTTTCCACAAGGCAACCGAGTTGGCGATGAGCCTTCTGAGCGTATCATAGCCCAGTTCATCCGTGATGTGGTTGAGCTTGTTTGTCCAACCTACGATGTTTTTCAGGTACTGTAGGAATTCATCCTCCACCTCGGTGATTGACCAGAGCGTTTTGACTTCTTGGATACGGGTGTGGATTTGTTCCCAGATGGTCTGTGGGCCTTCAAGATATCGCTGCACGAACAGGTTGCCCTCGATGGCGTCTTGAATCCGGATGCCTTCGATCAAGAACAGGTAGATGCGCAGCGAGAGCAGTTCATCCTCTGCCAGCCCCTCTGTCCAGCCCAACATCTGGGCCGTGGCAGGGAGTGCCAGCGGGTTGTATGCCATGTCCACGATAGCAGCCGAGGGGCCAATGGGCGGGGGCAGCCCTGCTCCTCCAGCCCCGCCCGCGCCAGCTGGCAGTGCGCCAGCGCCAGGTCCAAGAGGTGGGCTCATCGAAGCTCTCCAATCTTGTGATGTGTGCTTGCCACGAGATTGTTCGTGTGATTCGGCGTGGTCTCAGTCACCAGCGGCGTTGGATCGTATTCATTTTTGGCATATTGGCACCATCCTGCCGTTGTGTCCCAAATTCGTTGGATGATGTGCGATCGAAGACCCATGATGGTGCCAGGTGAAGATGTGCCAAATCCATTGATAAAGTCTGCTGCGTAAATGTTACCGTTGTAGTCTGCCATGTTACACCGTTGGCACCACGCCATCTGCCCATGGAAGTATCACATCATCCAGGTATACTCTTGCATCTGAACCAAGATTTATGGTAGATGGGTATGCTCTGCCTGTCAAGCACCTCATGCGCATGTTATTGGTTATGCCCTTTAGCCCTATGCTTGTAACAAAATCAGCAGGCCTAGCTATTAGAATTGGCAACCCATCGTCTGCTCCATTATAAACATTGGCCACCATGCCACCAGGTGCGAGAACAGAGTTCCAAGCTTCACTGGCTTTGGGTCGAAAACCATGAAATTTCACTTGTGCCTGATCGGCGTAATGAAATTTGTACCAACCACTCCACCTAGTATTGGCTGGGGATGCAAAAAAACCATAGCTTGTTGACGTGAATGTCAATATATTGGCTTCATACGAACACAGAAATATGACTGGATCTGGATCGCCTATCACCGGTGCAGCCCGGGTGCCTGAAGACAATTCGGGGAATGTGCCAATCATCATAGGCTCTTGTATGATCACTGTTTTACGAACACCAGTGCCTGATACTGTAGCAAAAGCCCAAAAACCATAGATGGGAGAAGCAACGCCAACAGGAGCGTTTTCAGCTATAACGTGCCAGCGATAGCCACCATCAGCATTGAATATGGCAGCATATGTTGGAGCCGCATCCGTGCCTGTGCCATGTATGACATACTGATCCACGGATGCCGCCGTGTGTGTGGCATCCGGAGCACCAGTGGAGAAGTCAGCATATGAAGAGATTTTGATGCGCCAGTTGACGTTAGTTGTGCCTCGTTGAAAGCACCAATAATGCCCTCCACCTGGTTCTCGAATGACAAACCAAGCGTGGTTATTTGCCATGCCATTGGCACCTGCACCTGAATGGCTAATCTGATCTCCAGCTGCGTTGTACGTGGTGCCATCGCTTGATCTGGGGACTGTCCACCCAACAGATTTCAGCAATTCCTTGAGGATGAAAATGGCCTCTGCGCCGGTGCCTGGGGTGTTGTTGACGTCTGTTATTTTGGCCATGGCTTTACCCTATTGGCAGCGTGTTGTTTTCCCATGGGATCAAGAATGATTGCGCATATGCCCTAGCATCCGCTGCAAGGTTCAGAGTATTTGGATATCCTGGTGCTGGCCTATTGACGGCTGCATACCTTAGGAAATGGCATATCCCTTTGTAACTTACAGGTGCACCTGTTATTGCTGTCCTGCCTATGACAACTGGTAAGCAATCATCTGCTCCATTATATGGGTTTGTTCCACAATTGCGGGAGGTATCATACAGCCCCCTCCATTCAAAACCTTCAAAAGCTGTAAATGAACCTCCCACGTAATTCATCTTGTACCAGCCTTGTGGCCCAGTGGGAGGGTGACCTTGCCAAATATTCGACCCTGATAAAACAACGCTGTCTACGCTGTACATACACATATATATGACTGGATCTGGATCGCCCAGCACTGGCGCAGCCCGGGTGCCTGAAGACAATTCGGGAAACGTGCCAATCATCATAGGCTCTTGCATGATCAGCGTATATACATCATTTGAACCTGTCAATGCGCTAAATGCCCAGAAGCCATATGATGGAACGGCTGTTCCAATAGGAGCGTTGTCAGCTATAACGTGCCACGCATACGAACCATCAGCGTTGAATGTTGTAGCAAATGTGGGCGATGCATCTGTGCCTGCCCCTACCAGAATCTGTTGATCTGTGGCAGTAGGAGTGTGTGTGGCATCCGGGGCGCCACCCACAAAAAGACTGTGCGAAGATACTTTGACCCTCCACACCAAGTGGCTGGCGCTTCCCTTTTGGAAACACCACTCTCGCAACCCTCCTGGCTCTCTGATAACGAACCAAGCAGAACTGTTGGCCATGCCGCCAGCGCCTGATCCGCCGTGGCTGATCTGATCTCCTCCAGAGTTATACACAGAACCGTCGCTGGACTTCGGGACAGTCCATCCAGCGCTCTTGAGCAGCTCTTTGAGAATGAAAATGGCTTCTGCGCCGGTGGCTGGAATATTGTTGACGTCTGTTACTTTGGCCATTGTTACACCTTACTGCAACACGATGTCCACGCCTTTGAGCAGCGCAGTTGCAATGATGTTATCGCTGAGCAACTCCAGATAATACCAATCAGCAACGCTAATCGTGATGTCCACGCCTCCTGCCATCACGACATCCTGGAGCCCACCAAGCACCGACCACGAAGCTACGATGGGCACAGGGCTGCCTGCCCTTCGGAGCCGGGCAGTCACCGTGTGCGCCGCTGTGTCTGTCCCGATGTACATTGACGATGCAGCCTTCAAGGTGCAGGCAGGAAACTTCCATGCCCCTACGATGACAGGAGTGATGCTCGCTTGCTCGTTCATCGCGTGCTTGACGTTGTAGGTGACATCGTGGATGTCGAGCTTGCGAGCCACAGCCGTCAGAAAGTCGTGCCACCCAGCCCAACGCAGGCCCGAGATGGCCGACAACTCGTTGTTCTCCGAGTTTTCGATGATCTCTGCTAGGTCAGCAGGAGGCGTGATCAACGAAGCATCTTCATCAGCTTTTTCGTTGAAGGCGGGCACGAGCACGCCGCACGGATTGCGGATGCCGAACGTGCGGATGGTGGCATCCTCAGTGCCCAGCCCTTCGTCCACCGTGTGCTTGATCCTGTAGGTACCATACACGCCCGCTGTCGGGGTGAAAGTCCACACCGACGGCACACCAGTCGCTGCCAAGGAGGCAACAGCGTTCACATCCCCGGGCGGCACCCAGAGCAGCTCAAACTTGTGTGTGGTTCCAGCGGTGATCGCTGTCAACGTGACGAGTGCCCCTGTGGCCAGGCCATCAGATCGTGATCTCCCATCTGTTCCCGCAGGGAGTCCAACCTGATCTATCTTCATCACCGATGCCATCGTTCACCCTCGTCAGCTGATCGTCAGCGTATACACGAGCCCTGGTGTCTGATCTGATGTCACCAGCCTGACTGTGTTCCCGTCAACAGACATCACCGCAGATACCGTCAAACCGTTATCGAATGTGTACTTTGTGAAATCTCGAATGGCATCGTTGTCCAACATGTTTTCGCTGAAAATCACATCCACGAGATTGGCGCTGATCGCTTGAAGCCCAGCAATTGTCGGAGCGATGCCCAACCCTGTGAACGAAGCAACGTTGACCAATGCGTTCAAGGCGATGCCAGTAAGTGCAACTGGACTGCCAGCACCCGTCGCCACATCGACTTGATACGCGATGCCATCAGTTAGTTCATTGACATACAGGTCAACATACGTTGGGTCGGTGCTATTCTCTGGAATGACACCTTGGACGTATGAATCGGCACCTCCGGCAGCCGGGGTCAACGTGTAGTTGGCCTTGTCCTCCAGTCGGCTGTCGCTGGTCATGCTCTGATCGAAGTGCACCCGAACGACAGTGGACAGGAGTGCTGCTGCTGATACCACACGGGGAGCAGCTACGATGTTGCCCGTCAACGCAAGCGCGGCAGGGATCACTCCTACAGCCGCGTGCATCTGGCTGCCGCCCGATGCCAGCGTGGTGGCAATGCCGATGGTCCCTGATCCTTCGTGCGTCGTCATGATCAGTCCAGCGTGATCGCGAGTGCCCCGGCCAAGAACCTGAACACGTCAGACGCTTGAACGTCACGAGGCGTGTTCAATGCCCCGAACGCCAACAGGTTGCCTGCGACGGCAGCGTCAAAGATTCCGAAGTGCGTGATGACGCCCCAGGCCAACGTCGCCGTGGGAAACGTGATCGTGGAAGCGTTGCTCTTGGCCCCGCCTGCCGCCGCTGGCCATTGGGCATAGTCGTTGACAACGGATACACGAGCGTATGCGCCAACTGCCGGCTCCACAACGCCAGTGCCGTCGTCGTTGGGCGCTGCCGTCATCAGTCCAACGTATACCGGATTGGGCATCAAGGTGGCGCCGCCCAATAGGGCATCAAGTACTGCGTTTTCTTTCGAGTCAACAAGGCCTGCCATGTTCGCTCCTATGGCTCCACAACGGTGATCGCGAGTGTGCCAACGACTGGCAACTCCAAATCGCCAAGCTGGATATCGCTTGCTGGGGTGCTGAGAACCACCTTCTTGGTGATCACACCTTCCACAGCGAATATCTCATGAATGATTCTGGATGTCGTGACTTCATCGCCAAAATCCCACTCGAAAGTCACGCCATCTTCTGGGTCGATGGCCTCTGGGTGCAAGAGCTGCGTCAAGCGATTGACAATCTGCTGCACCGTTGCCGTCGTTGTGACAGTCGCCGTCACATCGATAGCGTGTTGGGTGTAGTTGAACCCTGTGACCTGCTGATTGGCCACAATTCGTTGGGGCAGCACCGGGATGGCGTACTTGTCCCCGTTGAAGTACGTGGCCAGGTTTTGAAGTTGCGTAAGCGTGGCCGCTGCCCCGCCTTGAAGGACCACGACAACCATGATCGTCTTGGGTCCAAGCCCTTCCTCGATGGCCACAGCTCTTGAGAACAGCTTGGCGCCAAGAGCGTCAGTGTACGCCTTGGTCATCGTCACGACATCGTCAGGGCCCAGTGCCACCCCCATCGCCCGAAGGCTGTCTGGCCCCTCTTGCTTGACGCGTTCCAGGCTTGCTGTCGATGCGCCATCTGCCTCGCGCCATCCGCCTGCCTGTCGAGGGTTGGTCAGGGAGTTGATGTAAGTGAGACCATGTCGATTGACGGTGATCGTATTCGGCCCCACATTGCCATCGTCCTGTGCGTCATAACGATACGTGACCGAGATGTTGTTGACTCCGAGGTCAGGCACCTTGCCCGCGCTGCCGGAGCCAAAGACGATGGTGGCCTGATCATTTTCTCCAAGCTCAACAACGTAGTGCCTCTCTGTTGGCTTGGAGTTGACGAAGTTCACCACCTCCGTCCACTCAACGCTATCCACCTCGACAGTCTGTGAATTCTTGATGAAGTTTTCCTGGCTCGTCAAGAATCTCTGATCCGGCAGACCTGTCGAGCTGCCAAGCGGGTCATCCGATGTCGTTTGACCTTGCGTTGCCAAGACCATGATGTATTGGCTGCCGCTGATGTTTGCGCTGCGAACCACAGGCGAAACCGGGGTGGAGACGGCGATGATCCTGTACCTGAGCCAGTACGCTTCCACCCCGTTGACTGTGCCCTGAATCCAGTTCTCGTCAACAGACTGTGGCAAAGTGTATTCGACGTTGCCTGTCAACGTAAGGTCAGCCGTCCCATCGGTGGCGTCCAGCTCCGTCCAATCGGAACCAACGGAATAGTCGCTGGCCACCGACGACGGGGTGGACTGCCCGAGGATGCCGACTGTCACATAGTTCTGCGAACCGTTCCAAAGGCTGATCGCTGTGTCATAAACGCCAGTCTCATTCAGCGTGACGCGCACCTCGGTGCCAGGGCATGGCGAGGTGCCCAACAGGCCGTTGACAACGACGGTCATCGTTGCCCCACTCGGGGTCACCGAATCAGGTGCAACCTTTGCCCAGTCGCTATCGTAATACTCCCAGATGCCCAAGATGCCTGACCCGGCCGTGGCAATTTCCATGGCCAGGGAGTCCCACATAGCGTTGGTGTGGCCGATGTACAGAGCGTCACCGACCACGGGCGCGGCCCAGGGCGCGAAGTCATCTCCAGGGGCGCTGCTGCGCAGAGCAACCGTGCGGTCGGTGTAAGTGCTTCCCTCAAGCGACCATCCAGCGCTGATGCGGTCAGTGCGTACAACGGTCAACGCCTCGTTGGCCTCAAAGATGATCACGGGATCAGAGCCAGAACGCCTCGTGGAAGCCTGCGCCAGCGCTGGAACGATCTCGGTGTCAGATGTGAACACCCTCGAAAGGGTGTACAGCAGCTCCACTTGTGCCGGTGTGGCTGGCGACATCTCATACCCGATGAGCCGCAGGTGGTTCCGGACAGACTCCACGAGTTGCGCTGTTGGGAGCGTTGACTCATTTGCGACAACGTCCAACAGGGTATTGTTCAAGTGCCCTACAAGGGCAAACGCCCTGAGAAACTGCATGGACGGCTCAAACTCTGATTCGTCCGTCAGCTCGGGCACGTTCTCACGTTTGTATCTGACCAGCGCATCAAGGAGCTGCTGATAATAGAATGCGCTGAAATCAAAGCTGGGAATCTGAACGTCGGTGCTCATCATATCCTCGAATCAAACGTTTTGTTGTAGGTATTGACCTCATCCGACTCAAGATCCAAATACCTGAACTGCAGCGTGAGCTCCTGCGTTGCTGGATCTGTCGTCCATTCTATCGTGTTCGTCATCAACCTGAATCGTTTTTGCGCCTCGAAACGCTTGAAGATGTCCCGAAGTCTGCCCAGAATCTTGCCTTGGATATTGGCATCCTCAAGAGCGAATACCATGAAATCTCCAAGTCCAATGTCCTGCTGGAAAGCGTTTTCGTTCTCATCGCTGCCGAGCGCCAGTGCGATGATCTTGCTGTTGTTTTCATCGCTCTCCACGAGGCGCATCCCGCCAGTGGAGGAAACGGTCACGGGAATTGCAAGCCCAACAGGCATCGTATCACCTCATCTTCAACTATCGGTGAGCATGTCTATCACATACGTGATTGGGTCAACAATGATATCAGACATTGGCATGCCTTGAACAGTACCACCAGCCTGCGTTCCGTGGATAGCGTCTGCAATGATAATGGATGCATCTTCCAAACTAGGTTTGGTCGCTTGGCAAGTAGCAAACGCACCCTCTAATGCTTCAACAAGATCAACATTACCATCAGGCGGCACAATCGAACCAGGGATTAGTCTCAACCACAACGGCACGTCATCCCAGACGCTGGCCTCAATGCCCGACAAGCCACCCCAGAACGCTACGATGCCCGCTGCGATGGCAGCCGCTGCTCCTCCGGAGGTGTTCAGCTCTGTCATGGCCGCTACCATGGCAGTTTTCGGCGCACCGCCTAGTGCCACCGAGTTGGCTTGTGAGCCTGCCACTACTGCTTCACTGAAATACGCCACAAATGCATTGGCTATGCGAGTCTTTGCCACGTTGACATTCGCAGTCGGAACTAACGTGGCGAACCCAGTAGCAAGTGTGGCTGCGCTCCTTGTCATATTCAATGATCCGGTATCTTGAGTTTTGTGGAATTGATGTTGCTATCCCACGTTGGAGCCGGGCCTGAACCGGCCATGATCGTTCCAGATGGTCCCAAGGCAGTCGGGACAATGGCCAACTCGATGTACATTTTGAGTTGGCTGTAGAAAGTCTGGAGATGATCAGCGATGGCCACCGCAACAGCGCCATTGCCAAGCTCGGTCACAGCGTTGCCATCCTTGCCTGTGACCTTCAGCGCAGCTCCATCATCCAACGTGACTTCAATCTCATTCTCCTTGAGGTGTATCTTGTTCTTGCCAAGAACCCTCAACATGATCGTGCCATCGGTGTCGATGATCAACTGGCTGATCTTCTCTTCGTCCGTGGACTGTTGCTCACTCGTCCATGAAAGAACAAGCTTGGGAGCATCCCCGGTATCGTCAAACATCATGACATGGCCGAACGGAGTTGCGAAGCCACGACGTTTGCCGTAGTTTTCTTCTGTGAACATCGGATGGATGACAGTCGGGTCGTGGCCTTCCTCGTTGTCCTCATTGCCATAGTATCGTTGACCACGCCACTTGATGTCCAAGTTATCGATGGACGCTTGGCTGTATTGTTCATCTTGGTCGGTACCGGTCACGACCTCAATTTCCACTTGCTCGCCGATGTCAGGGATGAAGAACCATCCCCAATCCAGAATCGGCTCCACCCACATCGGCAGCTCTGACTCTTCATCGCCCAAGAGGGCAACGCACGCAATGCGAATGCGGCCACGCTGCTCATCGTCATTGTTAGCTGTAACAACTGCCGGGTATGTCTCTGTCTGGATCATGGCATCCTCGGTGTTTGCTTCCGGCAGCTGAAGCTCAAGGTGTATCCGCCGCCATCGCCATCCATCTTGTGGGCCACCCTGCTGAAGAAGTACTGCCCATCATACACCGTTCCAACGCCAGAGATATTGTGAAGCTGTCGAGCCATGATGGACTCAATGCCAATAGATTCTCCATTGCTCAAAATGAAATTCTCGCGTTGCCGCCTGTACCACTGCCGAACCCAACTTGTCAATTCGCTTTCATTTGTGAATCGCCTGTTTGCAACATCTTCAAACGAATAATCGCCAATATATATCTGGACGGCAGCAGCCGTTGCCGGAGCAGTCTCGATCACCTCGTCAACGATGTTCTGGACTCCAGACGTAATGTCAAGGTCTGGTGAGTCCAAGTTGTTCTCTGTGAACTCCACCTCGATAAGTCGCCCCGTCCTTGTGTTTCGGACTTGGGCTCTGATCGTTGCGATGGCATCCGTCACAAGGAATTCAGGCTCAAACGAGAACAGCGTGGACATGTCCCCGTCGTTGTACACGAAGGTGTAGGTGGCATCTTGATCGCCATCATACGTCAATGGATTCCTAAAGTGAATGGTCCAGAACCCATTTTCATCGCCATCCACCCAGAAGTAATACCCTGTCAGGTTGGCAAGCCCCTTGATGAAATCGTAGTCAGACAGTCCAACCTTTTGAATGAAATTGGTTGGTTCTTCAGGGGTTGGGTCGATGTCAAAGTTGAATCCGTAATCTCTGGCCCTCTGCTCGACAGCTTCACTGTAACGCATCTGGTGGAAGCGTCTGCCGCTCTGCTGCCTGCTCCTGTTCTCGCTGCCCCTCCGTCCAGCGCTGCGCCTGGACTCCTGTGGGGAGTTGTGCATCATCTCGTGGTCACGGGTGTACCCAGTGGCCTCAAACATCGACCAACCATCCTTGGGGAAGGTGGGCGTGTTCTTGTATATCCTCACACGACCAATGTGTCTGAGGTCGTTGACCCCGTATCCCATCCACACTGACACCTCGTTGCCCGGGGCAAAGAGGCGTGACTCTGACAAGACAAAGTCTGGATTGACGGCTTTGATGTGAAGAACATCAGCCATGCCTTCTGCGCTCTCATATTCGATTGACTGAATAAGCTCCCTCACTCCGCTGTCGACTTCATATCCATCGCCAACTCGAAGCACATAATTAGGAGTGAGGTTGTCAGGCATGGTCAACCAACAACTACGTGCGAGACGTATGCTCTGTTGTTTCGATCAAACACAGCATTTTTCAAGATGCGCTGTGGAGTATCCTTCCTGCCGAACGCTCCTTGCAAGGCAATCGACTTTTGCGTCACTTTGTCTGTGCGGATGGCAGCAAAAGTCGGCAGCTTCACCGTGTCGCCCGGTGTCAGCACGGCCAACTCAGGGTGACGTTTCCTGATGACATCGCCCATCGACGGGTTGCCGTATTCGCGCTGAGTCAGAAACTCGAAATAGTCCCTGTCTCTTGCCTTGTGATATCTGGTTTCCCTGACCTCGGTGGCGTTGAAGTCAAACTCGATGTACTGGATCATGTTGACCGTGAAGCTCACAGTCCGGATGTGACCCAGGATGTCTGCCTCACCCCACTCGATGCCAGAGATTCCTTCGATGACAGACTGCTGTGTGATGTACCCGTTGCCCACCCAGAACGTCACAATGGGCGGTCTGCCAAGGTCAGGGTCACGCCGTGCCCACGAGATGAGCTTGTCGATGCGCTCCTGTACCAGCGTGGACACCGAGGTGTCACGCGTGAAGAACATCCCTTGGAACGACAGCGTATCTGCCTTGCTGTTCAGATACTGGATGATCGTGTTGGCACGATTGAGCGCAGTGTGCTGGGCCCAGTTGTTCCCCACTTCCTGCGTCAAGCTCTGCGGCGAGAACTGCCCCTGTAGAGTCTCATCCGTGTCCTCATTGCGGATGGACCACTTACGGGTGTTGAGATACTGGTCCCAGGTTGCCATCTCTCACGCCCCTGTCCTCGGAGCTGCGCCGTGCTCCGCTCGTTGCCTACGCTGCCACGGAGTGGTACGGAATCCAGAACGCTCGCCTATCTCTGTCTGGTGACGCTGCGAGGCCACGTTCAGGTTCCTGCCGTCCACGCACACCTCGTTGTTCACGTCAATCTGTTGGTTCTGATCGAGCGTGACATCGGCAGTGACGTTGCCAGGAGCGTTACCACGCCTTCGTGCAGCAGCAGCACGCTCAGCAACCTGACGCCCAAGCCGTTGCTGCTCTTGCCGAGCGGCGCTGGGTCTTGCGGCTTGGGCGTGTCTGGTCTGCACCTGCCCGTTGCCAAATAGCGCATCCGTCAAATCGCTGTTGGGCCCGCGCCCACCGCCCGCGCCCGGGGTGCGAATTGCTGGCGTGGCTGCTTCTGCCCATGACCTGATCCTCTGGTCGATCATGTTATCGCCACCGAGTGCATCAACTAGGTTGACAACGCCTCGGATGACAGCCTTGATCGGCTCAAGCAACAAGTCCAAGATAGCTTGGCCAATCGTCCGGAGACCAGAGATCACGCTGCTGTTCCAAAGAGAGGTCATGGCCTCTCTGATTCGTCCAATGAATTCCAACACGGGGTTGAAGTAGTACAGGATGGCGCTCATGACGTTGCTCGTGAACATTTGAACGTAGCCCATGCCTGCATTCCAGTATTCCATGATGGTTGATACGACAGACGCAACAACGCTCTGGACTCTCTTGAATGCCATTTCTATCCAGTTGCCAACGACATCCACAACCATCGTGACCATGTCACGGAATAAGTTGAAATAACCAACTACAGTTGAGATTGTATCTCCAAACGTGGTCTTGAACCAATGGCTGACAGCAAGCCAAATTTGAGCCATGGCGCTTCCCACTGCCTGTGACGTGGACACGAATCTATGGAACATGTTTTGGATGTTGGTAACGGTGCCACCAACGTACCTGATCAGGAAGCCCATGACAGCTCCCCATATCGGGATCACCGTGTTCGCGAACCACAAAATGCCACGTAAGATTGCACCGATAACCATGGCTGCCGCCTGCCCGAGTTGCCTCCAGCTGATCGTAGACTTGCCACCAAAACTCTGGAACTGAGCAGCGAGGCTACCCAACGTGGTCCTCATCGTCGTGGTCACCTCGCCCCAGATGACTCGCAGCTCTTCAAAGATAGGCAGGAATGTACTCCTGAATCCTTCATAGAATGGCATGATCCCTTCATACCACACACGCAAGGCTGCCTCACGCACGACTGACCAGATGCGAGCCAAGGTCTGGCCTGTGGTCTCGCCCTCACGCCGGATGGCGAAGAATAGACCCACCAGGATGCCAACGGCGATCAGCAGTGGAACGAACACAGCTCCGAGGATGGCCCCCACGCCTTCGATCACGCCGGTGCCAATCGAGGCAATCAGGAGCACCAGGCTGCCGACGGCGATCAAGACCGGCCCCATCGCCGCAGCCATCAATGTCATGAGGATGCCGACCCGGGTGAGCCACCTGAACACATCAGGCCCGAGCCCGCCAGAGATGCTTGACATGAAATTGTTGATGGCAGTTCTTGCTGCGTTGAAAGCGTTGACCAGGTCGTGGATAGCGTCCACGGCGCCCAATGCAACGCTGGTAACGATCTCGCCCCCACCAATCGTCAAAGCCGTAGTCAGCGCGTTGTACCGTGCTTCCACGTCATCGCCTGCTGTGTAGATGGCGTTGACCGCTGTCAGGATGTTGTTCAGGTAATTGGACGTGGCGAGGATAGCTTCAGCGAGCGGTCCAAGAATAGGCGTGAACAGCGTGATGGCAACGCCTTCCATCGATGAGAGCAGCAGAATCATGCGCCCGTGAACGTTGCTCAAACGCCTCGATGCTGCCTCGGCTGATGCACCGATGCCATCTGATGCCCGGCGCATCTGTTCCACCAACGCACTGGTTCGTCCACGCCCGGCTGCTTCGATTGCCGCCTCTGCACGAGCGCCACGGATACCGAACAACTCTGTGGTGATGTTGACACGGTCCATCCGGGAATGGATGCGACTCATCGCATCGCCAACACCCTCCATCGTCCGGATGAAGTCCACAGAGCCATCAGCGTTCTCATACAACTGGATGTTGTACTGCTGCATGAGTTGGCGAGCACGAGCAGTCGGATTGGCCATCTTGATAAGAGCGTTGGTCATTGCCGTACCACCAACGCTTCCTCGCTGGCCGGCATCAGCGAAAACACCTAAGATGGCCGCTGTCTGTTCGAGGTCCAGGCCTGCTGCGTGTGCTTGCTGACCGCCGTACCTGATTGATTCACCAAGCGCAAGCACGTTTGTGTTTGTTCTTTGAGAAGTCCTGACTAAGATGTCAGCCGTATTCGCAGCTTGATCCCAGGAGCGCCCCAAAATCCTGGTGGTCTGGGCGACGACATCTGTGGCAGACGCCAGATCGATGCTTTCAGCAGCAGCCGCCTGCATAACACCTTGTAGGCCACCCATTATCTCATCAACGTTAGCACCAGAACGTGCCATGAGCTCCATGGCCTCGCCTGCTTGCGTCGCGCTGAACACGGATATGATGCCCATCCGTCTTGCTTCGTTGGTCAAACGAGAAAGGTCTGCCTCGCTTGCTGTGAGAATTGCGTTGACACCGTCCATCTGAGTTTCAAACGAAACAGCCTGATGGACGCCAACCCCTACTGCCGCTGTCAACGGCATCATCGCCATGCCCGCTCGTTGGGCCGCACCTGCGAGCGAAGTCACGCCCCTTCCAATCGATTGAGCGCTGGACATCATCCTTTGAGCTGTTTGGGCAGCTGCGCTGCTGATCCTCGTCATGAGTGACGGAAGGGGCGTGACTGTGCGGGCGAGACGATCAAACGCATCACGAGCTTGGCCCGTTCCACGCACGGCCTGTGTACCATCGAAAGTAAGCACCCCACCAAGGCCGACACGTTCCAGAGCCATGATTCATCTTCTCCTGGGCTTGTGCCCTTTCGACTTGCTTGAAGGGGCTGTCTTGGAGTTGCTCGCGCTGCGCTTCACGTCATCTGCCTCTTGCTTCAGCTGGTCGTACAATCGCTTGAGGTACCAAACGCGATCCACAGAAAGCATCTCTTCAACAGCGCCGTATGCCATCCCCTTCATGCAATACGTGAGCGCAAACACCTCTTCACGTAGTTCATCCAGGTCTTTCACCCAGAAGAAATGGCGAAAAAACTGTCATATCCCCAGTCGATGGGAGCCCTGAACTGCCGTCCCTGGTGCGAGCCTTCCACCATCATGATCGGGCCCAGCACGTGCCGGTCCATGTGCGCCGTCAGGCGCTCCAAGTCCAGCTTGGTCAGCTCATCGAGCTCATCATCGGTCAAGGCAATCTCACCGGGGATGCCCTCGCACTCAACGATGCCCGCCTTGATCACGGCCAGTTTCGGGATGGAGAAGTCTTGGGTCTGGCCGATGCCCTTGATGTTCTCCAGCGACGACCAACGTTGTGGCCCGAGCTTGAAGCCGGTCACCTTCTTGCCCCGGATGGTGATCGGGGTGCCAAGCTTGTAGGTGCTGATCGCTTCCTCCAGCTTTTCGATGGTCCGAACGTCGATGGTCTCCAAGTCGCACTCGATCTTGAGAGGCTCAACGGCCCACGCCGGCTGGAACGTGATCGGGAACAGCTTGCCGAGCGCCTGGATGCGCAGCCAAACATAGGCATAGAACACATCGGCCATGTACATCTGCCCGATGATCAACTGCCGCTCGGTGATCTTCATCTCCTCCAGGTTGAACGGGCCGAGCTTGGTGCACATGTACGCCAGCACGGTGCCAACGTATTGCGCCAGATTGCCGCTCTTGCCCTCTTCACGGAGCTTGCCCAGCGCACGTTCCTCCTTCATGCGCCACGGGCGCACAGCGAGGTCACGGTGAAGTTGCCCGCCCTGTGCGATTCCCACAGGCAGAACGGGGCCACGTTGCGCAACAGTCGTCTTGCCGCGCTCATCGACGTTCTTGGTCTGATCTTCCTTGGTCACGGTTCACCTCCAAATGAGTTGGTCCCTTGTTAGGCCCAACCGTGTTATGTGGCGGGGAGTGGCGCGTCAGATGGGCTCGATGTCGTCGGCGGACATCGACCACTTCACCGTCATCATCTCACCTTCGTTGTTCATTTCCTGATCGCCCAGCTCGCGTGCGGTCGGGAACACCCCGGTCAGAGACCAGGTGCGCTTGACCGTGCCGCTGATGCCGAACTGGACGAGCGTGGCCACCTTCTTGTAGCCAGGCGACACCGGGTCTTGCGACTCACGGAACCACAGCTCCATGAAGGCCTGCTCCACGGCGTGGTGGGCCGGCATCGTGATGTCGAACTCAGTGGCCTTCCTGTTGCCGCCGCTGGCCCGCGTGCGGTCGGGCAAGTCGGTGGTCTCCAGCTCGTCCTTGATGCCGCTCTGCTCGGTGATGATCAGGGGCGGCGCAGTCGGGACGATGAGCTGCCAGTTGTTGCTCGGGATGTGGTCGGTTTCAATCACGCCCTTCATGTCATGTCCTCCTATGGGTTACACCCTGCTCGTGGCAGCTCGTGCCAACCCGTGTCAGCCCTTGACCAGCGTCTGCGCGGCCGGGGTGAGCGTCGAAACGTAATCGCTGTCATCGAGCCCTGTGTCAGCGTCCAACTTGGCGAGCAACGCAGCGAATTTGACTCGCAGGTTGGTCATGTCATCGGCCGCTGCACGGAGGGCATCAGCCACGGTTGCCCCGCCCGTCTCATCGCTGAGGCCGGATGCCCCATCGCCGAAGTCCTGCTCAATCGTGACCGTCATAGCTCATGCCTCCTTCACACGCCTCTCAGGAGGCGTCAGCTCACGGACTCGAAAATGCCCTGCTTGCCGATGCGCATGTTGAACCGCTCCACCGTGTCGGCCAGCCGCAGGGAGATGTCAGCGAAATTGTCGCCCGTCGCCCTGGTGGAATCGGTGTTATTCTCGCTGTCCACCTTGATGACGGCGGCATCGTCCACCGTGGTGCCCCTGATCGCGCGCTTGGCGAATTCGGGCTTGAAGAATTCGCGCAGCGCAGCCTTGGCCTGGCCGTCAAGCACGGGGTCATTGATCGCGAACACGATCCAGTCGAATGACTCCTGGAGGGTGTGTTCGTAGTGGCTCATCAGCTCACGCTGGTGCTTCCACTTCCAGTTGGGGTCGATATACAGGGTGCGATCACCCCAGATCACGAAATTCCCCTTGCGCTTGATGATGACGGAGATGCCGACCGGGTTGAGCAGCTCATGATCGGGAGCCACATCTCCCGTCGGCAGCTTGAGGCACTTCGTGAGCTTGGCATCGATGCCTGCCTCTGCCTTGTGATACCCGTTGTAGCCACCGGCGATGGCAGCCTCACGGCCATGGATCTGGCCGGTGAGCGTTCGCAGGTTGAGCTTGCCATCGGTGCTGAGCGGGTCAGGCACGTATCCGTAGCTGGGGAACGACATGACCGCGAAGTCGCTGCGGCCCAGCGTATCGTTGACGAGAGCCATCGCCCCGATGTCGGTGACCGTGCCAGAGGGGCATTCGTACCTGAACTGATAGTTCCTGCCCTCGGCATAGACCACGCCAGCCTTCTGGACCGCTGTCGCCGTCACGCCCGGGGCTGCGAGCTTGATCAGACCCAGGTTGTTGTTGTTGTCGGCGATCTGGTTGAAGGGCGAGCTGTCCAGCAGAAACGCCTTCTCATAGTCACTGTCGAGGATGGAGGCGTGCCCATCGATGCCGGCCACGAGGTGCGTGGGCGACACGACCATGTACTGATCGTTGCCCACGGCCTGAGCCGTCATGTCGTTGCCCACGCCCACGGTGATCGTCTTGTGGTCGTTGTCGGTGATCCTGTACTTCGTGGTCTTGTAGTTGACCTTGTCGGGATACAGGTATCCACCGATCAGCTCATCCGCCGTGAAGGGCATGTAGTAGATGGTCAGCACGTCTGCGGCTGCCAGCGGCGTGGCGCCGGCTGTGATCGTGAACGGCGGGGTCCACTTGTTGTTGGGCGTATAGGCTGCGCCGAGCGTCAGTGAAGCGGCCACGTCACCGAGCTGGCCGAACCTGTCCGACACCGGGGTGCCGTGCGTCGGATCAGTCATGGTGATCGTGATCGTCTGCGGCTTGTGCGTGTCCGTCGTCACGCCCAACGCGCAGGTGGGGTTGCCGCCGGACACCGGGGCTGTGATCGTGAAGCGATGGATCTTGGCCGTCAGCACCGTCTGGGTGCAGGAGTCCACGATGCCGTAGGTGTTGGCGGGCCGGCTGTCCGCCGTGTGGGTGCCGGTGATCGCGTCGGTGACCGTGATCTGGTCGTTGTAGTCGTCGTTGTTGATCAGGCTGACCCAGTACCGCGCGTTGGTCGGGTCGGTGTGGAGGTTAGGCCACTTCTTGAACAGCACGCCGTCCACGTACAGCGTGAGGGCAAACTCCGTCGTCGGGTTGTCCTCGCCATCCTCGATGACGACGGTGAGCTCTTCACCATCGTTCTCACGCACCAGGTAGTATCGCTTGTCGCCGCCACCACCACCATGGTCCGTGAGCATCGTCTGGTCGCCCAACACCGAGATGACGCCTGCCGTCGTGTTCCCGGTGATGGGATAGGTCTTGAGAGGCACCTGATCCAGAGCGATGTATCCGCCCTTCCACTCGTCCTTCACCATGGACGTTTCGGTGTCAAGCGTGGTCTCTGCCAGCTTGCCGATGGCCGACAAATCTTTGGTGAAGTATTTCTCCTGACCACCCCACCTGCCGCCGTTCTTGGCGGCGACGGTGCCCATAGCCACCTTGGTGGGCGAGGTGCCGCTGACCTTGCGCGAGTACAGCGTTGCGCTGGCCGCCACCTCATCGCCATCGGTCACGCGCACGACGGCGATGCCGCCCCGTCCGTTGGCCGCATCGAAGAAATCGATGCAGGCGTCAGGCCCCTGGCCATCGTCGTGATAGCTGCCATATCGCCGCAGGAATGCCTCCTTGGAGGTCATCAACGACAGCTGGTTGACTGGCCCCTTCCTGAACATGGCTGCGTACCCGACCCAGCCCAGCGCTGCGGGTTCCAGAATCTTGCCGCCCTCTTGCTCGATGACCACCACGCCCGCTCCACGGGTGGGGCCATAACGCCTCTGTGCCATTGTCCTTTTCCTCCTAGCTCACGGTCAAGTCCGGTGGACCTCTGACGATGAACCGTTGGGCGGCATACGCCACCTCGCTCCCGCGATTGAAGAATACCGCGTTGACAACACGGATGCGAAGCCTGCTCGTGTTGACTTCGTTTTGCTCAAACGCCTCTTGTTGATCAAGTTCATCCACTATCCAAGCAGAATACGTCTCATCTATCCCCCTTGATCGAAGGTGTGGATGCTGTCTGAAATATCGCTTGATTTCATCGTTGATTCGGGTGTGGTCTCGCGACTTGTCTGTCAGGCACCGGAGCACGATGTCGATATCCACCATGTCAGGTGCAAGCACACGTGTACCAGCCCCAGTTCTTTTGTTGATGACGCTATCTGAGAATTGCCCACGTCTATTTGCGACGATGTCCCAAGAGATGACTATGGCCGGCACAGCAGCTATTTCATTGTATGTTCGCTTGGCCGCCACAGAAACTTCTGGTACATATGAAAACACAATCCAGGCAACGTGGTTGGCGCTAATGCTGCCTGTTAGCGTGATGACTTTTGTGCCAGTATTGTAGGAAGAAAACAGATTGACAAGGTGATTCGGATCATCCGTGTTGTCAAAGACAGAATCGATGCCGATCAGAGTGTATGGCGTCTTCAACGGGTAGGTGTCCAAGTCTATTGTGCTTGTCGTGGCAGGCAGCTTGATTGGATAATCGGTGAGCGGTCTGATATTATCTTGTAGGTCTTTTGCCAGAGACTTGAAGATCAAATCCTCTTGGAACTCGATGACAGCGTTGTACAGAACCTTGATGCACGTAAGCAATGGTGTGTAGCGTGCATCCGTTGTCTCCAAGTTGACAATCACTTGGATCTGTCTTCGGGTGACTGGGAAGGTGGCGATGTGATCGCACACCTCTGCCTCGGTGCTCCACTGCGTCGTGGCCACTGACCAGGTGCCACCCGTTGAATTCCAGTAATACTGCGTTGTGCCGTCATCACTCAGACGATATCTGTCAGTTGTCAGTTGCACCCCGTTCTCATAAGAGTGCGTGATGGACACCTCGAATGCCGCCCACGACTTCACGCTATTGGGGCACGCGAGCCAAGTTTTTACATATAGATCAGGATCTCCTGTGCTATGTACAGGGTATCCATCGTCACCTTCCAGGAGCTGGACCTTGTGCAACGTCGGATTCAGGCGAACATTCGGGCCAAGAGTGATGAGCGCCCTGTTCTTCTCTTCAAAATCGAAACGCTTGATGAGCTTGATCGTACGCATCATCCACCTAGTGCCAACTCTCGCAACGTCGCTTCAATGGCACGTTGCCAAGTCTCAGTTGCTTTGACCTTTAGCTCATCATCCTGGAATGCTTGTTCGATGAATGGCCTACCGGGGATAACGATGTTACTTGTTGTTTCCCCTAATGGAAGCCATCCACCCTGCTTTCTCTCCCAAAGCTCTGCTGCTCGCCCGGTGAGTTTGCTAGGGTCAATCTCGCCAATGCTTGCCTTGTACAGATACAGGAACATGCCACGCATAGCAGGTGTAACCCTGATGGTCACGCCTTCGTGCAAAGCAAGTGCGATGTTATACTCGCCCGATGTGTACAGGATACCCACAAACACAGTCATTTGGTCCATCACTACGGATGTGACCGCTTGAAACAAACCGCCTTGATCCACCAACGGTTTGCTACTAGACTTGATGAAAGTTGTCAAAGCAGCATTGGGCGGCGGCATACCTCTCTTGATTGCCTTACGGATTGCTAGTTCAGCGAGTTTTCCATTATATGCTGTGGCCGCTCGCATCTTAGTGTCAAGCTTGGCCTTGAAGACAGCAGGTGTGACCGCTCTTTTCCACCTAGCCCAACCGCCATCCATCTTGAAGGCGGTGGCCACTACACGCCTCGCGACTGCCTGGAAGGCTGTCTGTCTGAGAAAAAAGCCTTGATTAGTGTGGGCCCGCCTTGATCTGGATAGTGCCCGCACGGCTGGAGGGATACAACATACACGTCTGTGATGTATGTCCCAAGGGCAATGAATCTGTCTTCGCGTTTCAGAGTGACGCCTGCTGCGGCGAGATCCACGAATCGAAACAGCACATACCCATCGCTGTCCTCTTGTGCCCCGATGCTGCTAGGAACAAAGGCTTGATCCTTGCCCCACTTGACTTGCCCGGGCACGATGACGGTGGCAACGTTGGTCTCCTGCTGAACAGGCTCACGCATGTCATCGTCATAGATAGTGTTGGTGCGATCCAACGATTGGATGCTGATCGGGACTGGATGGAGCAGGTTGGGTATCATCAGCCAAAGCTCGGGTGCGCAGGTGTTGCCACGCCAAGAGGGGCGCGGTACATGCGCAGGATGTCGATGATCTCAGGGTCTTGTGTGATCCCAGAGAATCCCACTGCGCGCCGCTCTGCTACTTTGTACGTCTCGCCGTACTTGACCCTGTGCCCGTCTGTTGCTTCCTCCACAACGAGGCCAGCAAGCAACGGAGGTACAGTGACAGGCGCCGTGCCAGGTGCCGTGTAGACGGGCCTGATCAGTTTCTCGATCACGAGCTTGAGCAAGGCGCGTTGAATCGGCTTGGGAGGCAGCATGTTCTCCTCCACAAAACCGAACACACCCTTGATCTCCTGGTTCTGACGCCCCTTCCTGAACTTCATGCGACCTGCCGAGATAGGCGCAGTGAAGATGTCAGCGTATTCATTGATGGAGCAGAGCTTGATCCGAGGGTTGCGCCGGTCATCAGGGTAGCTGCGACCGTTGTACACCTTGTAGTAGTCAGTATCAAGCTCGGCTGTGTCGTTGTTCAGCTTCACATATTCGATGGAGATGATCGGCACGCCTGTGTGGATGGTGTCTGAGTCCGTCCCATCGACCCTGAGCGTGAGCGTGCGCGGATTGAACCACTGCCTACAGATGCGTTCCAGCATCGCTTGCCACAATTCGATGGCCGCGACAACCGTGTCATCTGGGTAGTCTGCGATGAGCAATCCTGCGTCACGCACGTCGCTGAGAGTGATGTAGGTGTCCACGGTGCTGCCCGAGGATGACGCCACCACCTCGAACATCTCCGAGCCTGTCTGCCAGGCACTCAGCGCTGTGAGCTTCCACCTCCACTCGATGTAGTGGGTGCCCAACGGTTCAGCCGGGTCAGGCGTCCATCCCTCTGCCCCTGCGTTGTTGTACGCATAATAGGCGCCTTCTGCGAATCTTCCTGGGGCAGAGGTAACATCTTCATACGTGCCAGGAGCAGCCGGGAACACCTGCGTTCCAGGCAACCCGGTGGAGATGTCGAATACACGGAATCCAATCGAATAGGCGTCAGCCAGCACCCCACCAACTGAAATGAACCAGTTGATCAGGTCTGTTCTGTTCTCCTGTTCCCTGGCAATGCTCGACACGGTTCACCTCACGACACGGCGCCAAGCCACAGGCTCTTGGTGGTCTGAAGCCACTTGGACTGCTCGTTGCCGAACTCCATCAGCCCTGTGCTCTTCGTGGTGCTCGTCACGGTCTTGACGCCTTCGCCTTGGACCGGCTCGAAACGGGTCACCCGCTTGACCTCGGTGGTGCTTCCGAACGTGAACACGCCCTTGGCATCTCGGGTGTACGGCACCGCGAAATACTTGTCACGTGCTCCGTTGGCCGGCGCTGTGTCGCCGTACCAGTACACGTTGGCGATCACGGAATCGGGGAACACCTCGACACAGTACACGTCTGCCCCCTTGGAGGGCAGGCCTTGCTTCTTGACGAGGTGCTGCTTGACCAGGTCGGTCAGGATGCGCGTGAACTGTGCCAATGACTCGTTGGCCATGAGCGTCAACGCTGCCTTGTGAACCACGACATCGTGCTTGATGGTCGCCATCTCTATATTCCTCACTCGCTGAATGGATTATAACGTTGCCGTCCAGTTTTCAGCAAAGTTACCCGTACACTGGGCTGCCCCCGGTGTACCATCATCGATAGCCTTGAATCCCCCACGAAACAGCTGATCCTCTCGCCCCCACGAATCTTTGCGTCTTCATCAGGCGTGACGCATTCTACCAAGTAAAAGGCTGGGCCAAAGCCATCTGGTTTCGACAATGAGTACTGCACCCCAGTTTTTGTATGGCAATTCGTCAACTCATGGCCACACTCTTTGCAGATCAAGTGACCACGTTTGCAAGATGGACAACGCATCCTTGCTACGCACTCTTGAACAATCGAAACGCCAGTGATGATCTTTTGGAAATCGCTGTGCTTCAATCGCTCTGACCACGTGGCAGACTGCTCCTCATCATCGAAGTCCACTCTGTGCGTATCACCATTGGAAGTGTGAATCTTGAACACTGACGTTCCTCCGTTGGTAGACCAAGCAAGGAACAGACTGGGAAGCCTACTTGTGCTTGGACTTCGGCTTGGACTCAATCGGCTTGGACTCG
>Ga0299912_10000502_pt1 | contig 33111 bp, 36 predicted proteins | sample RVTome_2_FD_207667 | JGI IMG/M metagenome (GOLD analysis project Ga0299912, IMG submission 207667) | Soil microbial communities from uranium-contaminated site in the Upper Colorado River Basin, Wyoming, United States - RVT95D214 (version 2) ... | reverse complement strand
AATCTGCTCGGGTAACCTGAAGGACAACATCGGGCATGGTGGAAAATCCCACACCACCGAGTATTACAGGTCCCCCGGTCAACCCCCTGAGCTCAGTAACAACATTGCTTATCCAGGGCAGGAAGGACTTCCTGGACACGAACGAGCAATCATCGGTATTTCGCACTGACAGCCCCACGGCCAATGGCTCATCGTTTCTAAGCTGTTTCCGCAGCGAGGCTTTCCAATCTGACACGAAAGAGAAATCGAGAACGTTCACCGGCACGCGGGCGTCGATGAGGGCTTCACCTACGTATTCCATGCCTACAGGGCTCACCGGCGGTCGGGCAACATTGGTGTTAATGAGTAAAATACTGCGTGCCATAGACCCTCTGTTAACACTGGCGTGTTAGCAAACTAAAACTAATCAAAATGCTTACGCGCACAATTATATCATTTAGACAACGGTACTTCTGGACATTTTGACCTTCAAGTAAACAAAACGCTATTTTTCGGACAAGCACTAAGTCCATACACCATCTTTCCGGAGTTAGTGCTATGCACCCATAACAACCTTTTTGTTATTGCCAAGTCGAAGTGTTTGTAGTAACATCTGGAACGATAAACAGATATGCAGCTGCAAAAATAATCGGGAGGAGCAATCATGAATTTAGAGCATCTATTAACCGATGAAGACCGCCAGATACGGGAAACAATAAGAGGCTTTACCCAAAAAGAGATCATACCCAATGCCAAGAAATTGGAAGCCGACTACAGTCTGGTTGAGAAAGTCCATCAGAAGCTTGTTGACCTGGGTATTCAGGCGTCGGGATACCCTGCCGAATATGGCGGGGGCAACGGCTCTAACACCGCCCTATGCATTATCTGCGAGGAGTTAGCCAAAGGCGATGGCGGCATAAGCCTGTCCGCAGGTATCAATTGGGGCATTATTCTTAAGCCGGCAATCGTAGTCAAAAACAAGGCAGTTATGGACAGGTTTATTCCGAGTTTTTGCAGTGGCAAGCTAGCCTATGCCTGCCTTTCCATGACCGATGAAGCTGGAGGGGCTGATTCAGAAAACCCTCTCCTTGCCGGTGCCGGGATTAAGACCACAGCCAAGCTTGAAGGCGATGAATATGTTATAAACGGGAGCAAGGCATGGCCTACTCACGGCGGGATAGCGGAATGCTATTTGACCGTCTGTACCACCGACCCCAATGCTGGGGACGAAGGTGTTGCCCTGATTTATGTTCCTAAAGATACACCAGGGCTTTCGTTCGGTAAGCCGGAAAAGAAGATGTTATTCAAAACCTCAATAAATACTTCCATACATTATGACAATGTCCGAGTGCCTAAGGAATATCGGCTTGCCGGTCCCGGTATGGATGCTAATATTTACCATTTCCTCGAATCGGGGACCGGCTGGCATTCGTCAACGATGGCTCTGGGAATTGCTGAGCGTGCTTTTGAAATTGTGCTGGAGTATACGGGAACTCGGACAGGTGGATTCAAGCCAGTAAGGCAGCACAGCATGGTAGCCGGGATAATTGCCGATATGGCGATTGGACTAAATATGATGAGGGCAAGCGTCTATAACCTGAGTAACATGCTTGACCATCTTGACATATATGGTCCACCTTGGTCGCCGGAGTTCGTATCCAAGGCAGCTGCCACCAGGGTCTTTTCCTCAGACATGGCAGTGCAAATAGTGAACAAAGGTGCGGAATTGCTCGGCTCAATGGCGATTTCAGAGGACTTCCCCTATGAGAAGTGCCTCAGGGATGCCAAGGTAACACAACTCTGGCTGGGGGGACAACAAATTTGCCGTTATCGTGTTGCCAGGGGTTATTATGATTTGAAGAACTGGGCTTAGTTAATGGTTCGCCAGTTCGACTACAGTGACGCCGACGCCACCTTCATCCCAGTCACCGAAGCGGAAGGACTTGACCAGAGGATGTCCTGTCAGCGTGTCGTGTACTGCTTTACGGAGCACTCCCGTTCCCTTACCATGGACAATGCGTACCGAAGGTAAGCCTGCTATGAAGGCGGAATTAAGATAGCGGTCAAGCTTGGGCAAAGCCTCATCTATCGTGAGCCGCCTTATCCGCAACTCTAAATCCACTGCCATCAGGTCAACCTTTCAAACTGCAGGCGCAGGACTTGTTTCGTGTTTTCAGTGACCTTGGCCCTGTCATCTATTCTCCAGCCGACTACCCACAATATCTGCTCAGACGAGCAAACCAACGGCACTCTATCCCTCCAGGAACGTGGAATCCTGGAATCAACCATAAAGTCCTGAAGCTTTTTGGTCTGCTTCATGCCCAAGGGTCGAAAACGGTCGCCCGGTCTGCGCCGCCGCAGTATCAATTCTTTTCCAACCTTATTCAAGTCAAAGCTGGCAGCAAGACCATTTTCGCCGCCAACTACCTCTTGAACTATATCCGCTCTAACCCGCCAGCCTGGCAAATCGGTTTCGCCGGGAATTTTAATGCTAAACGTACCTTTAAGAGGAGGTAGCGGACATATCGAAGCCTGGGCCGAGGCTAAAACCAGACGGCCATATTCCGTAGACAACGTCAAGCCATCCGGCAGGCACAGCTTTTTACCTGCCGGTTTAGACAGGAAATCCATCATCGCCTCAATATGGTCAGCCTCAACATCTTTGAGACTACCTCTAAGTTGCTTGACTGCCCGCCTGAAAATTTGCCTCTGCATAGCCCGCGGCAAGGTAATCATCCGGCTCATATCCAGATAGATTATGTCATCTTCCTCGCCGGCTAACTTCTTCCACAGCAATGAGGCTTTTTCCTCAATGAAAGAGATGTCATCACCGGCAATATCCGCCAGCCTGAGCAAAGCTTTGTCAATGCCGGGGTTATAGCTTCTGAGCACAGGCAGCAGCTCAAGACGGACACGGTTTCTAAGGAAAGAAGGCGACAGGTTGGAGGAATCGCTATGCGGAGCCAGGTTATATCGCTGGCAGTAGTCCAGCGTTTCCTGCCGGCTAAGCTCAAGCAACGGACGTACTACTTCAAGCTGACGGCTCTGTTCGCCGTATGGCAATACGGAACGGGGCTGCAAGCCGCACAGTCCGGCTGTGCCTGTCCCACGCAGAAGATGAAGCAGAACAGTCTCTATATGGTCGTCGCGGGTATGCCCCACCACCACCTTAGAGGCACCTATACTCCCGGCTACCTCAGCCAGGAATCTATAGCGCACCTCCCGGGCTGCTTCCTCCAATGAGATACCTTTCTGGTCACGATATGCCACCACATCCCGGCGCTCAACCATTGCCGGCATACCCAACTTGTGTGACAGCTCAGAAACATAACCGGCGTCAGAATCGGATTCGGCACCTCGGAGCTGGTGATTTAGATGAGCTACATGCAACTCCACACCCAGCTCTGCTCGCCGCTGCACCAGTATATGGAGCAAGCACACCGAGTCGGCTCCGCCTGACACCGCCACCACCAGCCTGTCACCATCTGAAAAAAGATTTTGCGACAGGACAAAATCAATGACTCTTTGTTCCGGCGTTTTTACTTTTCTAGCCAAATCTAACCCCCGACTGACCTTTTGTCATCCTGAGCCCCGATGCAATCGGGACGAAGGATCTACGGCTCAGGTTCTTCAGTCGCCCCGATGCAATCGGGGCTCCTTCAGAATGACAGAATAATGCTGCCAAACCTAAATCCCTCTCAGATGGCAGGTATCGCTCAGCGATACGAGACGAGACTGCCTACCGTCCAGGTCAATTGTACTGATACTGCCGGTCTGCACTCTAATCCGCTCTAAGCGGGTCAACGGCCATCCCAGAGCTATGCAGATGGTGGCTACAATGGCAAAGTAATGGCTCACCACCAGCACCGTTCCCTGCTGATGCTTCGCGTTTATAGATTGAATTATCGCCCACGTCCTGTCGGCTAAATCAGCCACACTCTCACCGCCCGGCAACTTTTCCAAACCCTGTCCCTGCCGCCACTGGATTAAAAACTGGCTGAGATTAGCACCTATTTCGGTCATGGACACACCTTCAAGCTCACCAACCTCCATCTCACGTAAATCAGGCTCAACCTGCACCGCCAGCTGATGGTGGCTGGCAATGGCTGTGGCGGTATCAAAAGCACGTTTTAACGGGCTGGAATAAATGGCGTCAATTTTTGTTTCCTTTAAAGCCAGCGCCAACCTCTCCACCTGTTTTCTGCCCAACTCGTTTAAGTCAACGTCGCTATTGCCACCCTGAATCCGATGCTCCCGATTCCAGGCGGTCTCACCATGCCTGACTAGAATAAGTTTAATCACTAACCTCCTTAACCAACTTTATGACCGTATGAGCAAGCCAAACTATTGAGGTTTCTTCTCTAAATGCGGCTTGCAAATATCCACGGCGAACCACTTAAAATACTTCATATAATTAGACTGGATTCCTTGCTCTTCATATTCTTCATGTATTTTGCGCACATATCCTTCAAGTTTGCGCCAACATCTTAAAGCTGACTCCCCCTCTATTTCTATTGCATATTCTTTCGGAATAAGTTTTTTCTTAACCATGAATCCAATGCGATTAAATCGTGCTCCAACAGAACCTGCAATTAATTTATCTTCTTCCTCTGTTAGATTATATGTATCATCCGGAAACTTAGTTATCACTTTTAGCCGTTTTCCTCTAGCCTCATCTTGACCCCATTGTTCCATTAGAGTGGCAAATTCTTGAAGATTACGAATTCGCTTATGCTCATTTATTTGTTTGCAAGCAATTATAAGGCCAATAACCAGAGCTAAAGCTGCAACCGCTTCGCTAATAGCTATAACAATGCTCATTATACTCACCTCCTCAAATATTTCTTTTGTATTAATCTGTATTTTCCAAAAAGGAGTAACAACTAGCAAAATCGCGTATAAAAACGTCAGTAAGTACATGCCACCTATCAATACTTCGTGGGAACTACACCGCTCAAGGCATTTAGCTTTATCAGTATGCCAGTAATCCTCATGTTTTTCGTCTTTTTTTATTGTATATGCCTGTATATGCTTTAAACCAAGTTCATTTTCTATCTTGATAACAGTTTCATTCCAAATACGAGTAAAGTAACTATGCTTGATTACTGCGATTAATAGACAAAAAGTAATAACAAGCCCAAAAAATAAAAGTAACTCCGTTATATATAATTTATCTGCAGGCACGTATACGAAGGCAACAACTGCAAAAGCAGCACCGACAGTGGTAGCAACTGCAGGTATCTGCCAAATGAACTTCTTGTGTTCACGGATATTAGCCAAACATTCTTTATATTGCGTAAGTACCACATCTTTATCTGCCACTAACCTCACCTCCTTTTAGAGATTTGTAGATTATAATTGTTAGCCAAACCAACCCGCTTAGTATACGGCGGATGGTCGTAAAATAGAAACTCCACCCAGCGGCTGGGATCGGCCACTGACAGATTCTGGTCGGTGAGCTTGGTCATGGCGGTGATGAAAGCCTGTGGGTCAGCCGTCAGCTCCAGAGCGGCCTGGTCAGCCGATGTTTCTATATAGCGACTGTAAGCATTAATAAATGGCGTTACTATCAGACCAAAAACCGCCAGAGACAGAAATAGAAGGGGAAAAGCAGCCACATCGGCAATGCTTTGAAAACCCAACGGTGTAAGACTGGCTTTTAAAACCACGTCCGCCACATAGAAGGCTAGCAAAATCATGGCAGCCTGAACGGCGATAAGCTTGATAATATCCCGATGGAGGTGATGGCCTAATTCATGCGCCAAAACTACCTCAATTTCATCCGCAGTGTATTGCTGGAGCAATGTATCACTGAGGATAATACTTCTCGTCTTGCCCAAACCTGCCAACATGGCATTAGCCATAGTGCCTTTACTGCTCAAGTCCATGGTGAACACACCGACAATCCGGGCATGCGACCGCTTTGCCAGATTCATCAACCTTTGCTTAAGCTCCACATCGTCCAGTGGCTCTAACTTGAAAAAAATAGGCAGGAGTAAAGTCGGCGTCAGCCGTGTTAAAAGCAAGACGAGCAGAAACAGCAATATGCCGGCCCACAACCACCAGGTGTCCGGGAAACGGTCTAATAACCAGTAAACGAAAATGACTACTACCAGACCTAATAAGGCGCCTAAAGCTGAGGCCTTGGCTCTATCCGCCAGCCAGGCGCCGAGCTTCTGATTCGATAAACCGTAACGCCGTGGCAGAACGAAGCCCTGATAGTAAGTCAAGGGCATCATGATTATGCCCAGACCAGCCATTAAAATTACAAAATACAAAGCCGATGCCCAGGGTTGAGGAAAAGGCAGAAAATAGCCAATTCTGTCTGAGACACCACTGAAAACAAGTACTAACAGCAGAATGCCGACAACCGCCAGCTCAACAGAGGAAAGCCGTCTCATAAGCCTGGAATATCTCTTAGCCAGTTCTTGACGCTTAACATCCGGATGGGGCTCTGTTAACTGCATTACTCGACCAGATTCCCTTCAGCTCAGAATCAGCTTGGTGCGGTGTATGGATTCAGGATGTCGGGATAGACCCAGAGCCTTTGTCACCTGCTCCGGTCTGCCGGCTCCTTTTTCGTCACAGCGTAACCTCATTCCCAAAACACACAAAGAATCATGGCATTCAATAAGCCACAGGTCATCCACCAGTGCACGCAAATCATAATGCCGGGCTCCCGTATCTCTGAAATGGTGCCATGGTAGTTCCTTGGCTGCCAGGAGGGATTTCAAAGCTGCCTCCACTTCTTCGCACCCCTGCTCAATCACCACCTCAACCCTGTATTCTATGAATCTAACCTGAGATTGGAGTGACGGGACTTCCAGCCCCACCGGCCAGGCTTCCAGCAAATCGATACCGCTAGGTAATTGCTCGCCTACTTGAGCCATGAAAGATTGCGGAGATACCCATCGGGACAGTAATACATCCATCAGCTCAGCCTGGCTGATCACACCTACGGACAGAGGCGCTGCCAGGGCAATCTGAGGATGGGGAGAAAAACCCTCCGAATAAGCTAGTGGGAGACCAGCTCGACGTAAAGCCCTCTCCCAAAGCCTCATCAAATCCAGGTGCGAAAGGAACTTGAGTTCTTCGCCGCGGCTAAACTTGAGGCGCAGGCGCTGCATCCTTTTCCCTGGTTATCTGAATCTTCTCTATCTTCCGCCCCCGCATTTCAACTATAGTTATTTTCAGGTCTTTATATTTAAGGTGCTCACCCTGCTTGGGGATGCGCCCCAGATGGCTGAGTATGAAACCAGCTACAGTCTCATAGTCACCGGCAGGCAAGTCCAATTCCAATTCCTCATTGGCCTCTTCCACTCTGACTCCACCATCCACTTCACAAGTGTGGGCATCGATAGCCACGAAGTCCTTTTCTTTGCCGGCCAACTCATCGCCGATAACTCCCATTATCTCCTGAGTCAAATGCTCTAAAGCAGCCATACCCGCTACGCCGCCGTACTCGTCAACAACTGCCACCATATGGTAATTGTTATCCCTCATCTCCACCAGGAGTTCACCCAGACGTTTGGTCTCGGGCACGAAATGAATCGGCCGTACCAGTTCATCGATGGGGCTGTCCGGCTTTAGCGAGTCATTCGCCTGAGCCATTAACACATCTTTAATCGATAAAACGCCGACCACGTTATCGGTAGTCCCCTTATAAACGGGAAAACGAGAGAAAGGCAGTTGGCGATAGATATCGAGAAAGGCAGCTAAACTCGTCCCCTGTTTCAGCCAGGTAACCTCTGTCCGGGGCTGCATTACCTCGCTAACCGGTCGGTCAGCAAATTCGAAGGCGTTATGCAACATATCAGCCTCCTCCTCCTCCCAAACCCCTTCGGCCTCCCCAACGGTAATAGCCGTGCGGAATTCCTCCTCGCTAATCGTTGGCCTCGGTTTCGTCCCTTCCTCAGCCAGCTTGGTGAATCTTATGCCGATATGATTCAGCACATAGACGAATGGATAGAGGATGATCGAGATGAATTCTATCGGTCTGGCATAAAGCAGAGCTATTCGTTCCCCATGGCGAGTGCTCAAGCTTTTTGGAATAAATTCAACAAGAACTAAGGTCAGTATTGTAATAACAATCGTAGCTATGGCCGCTCCCAAGTTCTCACCCCACAACGATACAGCCATTACCGTTCCCAGCGTAGCCACCGCCGTCTCAAAGAAATTGATGCCCAGAAGGACAGTAGCCAGGAATTTCTCCGGATGCTCCAGAATCTTAGCCACGGCCTTGGCTCTGGGATGATTAGTATGGACGAGGTGCTTGAGGCGAAGCCTCTGCATACCAATGAAAGCCGTCTCAGCGCTGCAAAAGAAGGCTGCCGCTATCAGGGCTATCAGAAACAATATTAAATATAAAGTGTTAACGTTTTCCATACACAACCCAGCCGATTATCCGACCAGGCAATTCAATACCATAATAGCATCGGGCTTTCGCAGTGTCAAAAAGCTGTCCTAAACACTTGTAGCTTTAGTCTCGCAGCATGACGCGAAGAGGCACGACTCAATCAAAACGGAAATCTATATTGGAAAGGCTAGGTACAGGATGACTCGCCGCTAGGTCACGTGCCCCTTTTCTCATAGTCGGGGCACCAGACGGCGTTGGGCCGTTCCGGATTGTGGCAGGCACTCCGCCAGTCCCACTTACAGCTGTCACAGAGCAAAGTGTGCATACCCAGCATACTCTTGACGCGGATTTTAGCCCTGTCCAGCCAGCTAGGCCTTAGCTTCTTGCTTTTATAAGACAACTCAATCCCATCCAATGACTCGAATGTAGAAAGCGCAGTCGTACATTCTCTACCCGAGCGCATTAATTATACTATCTTTGCTATCTATACCACCACCGGCAATGGACGCTCCACTTTACAAATAGCCACTGGTTTAGCTACCATAAAGTAAGGAACCGAGAAGTCGTTATGAAACTGCTTACCTCAAAAGTATGAGAAGGAGAGCATATTGTGGCATCCTCAAATGAAAAGGCTATACGGACTGTTTGTGGCTACTGCCATAATAATTGTGGCCTAATCGCTTATGTTAGTAACGGTGTACTTCAGCGTATAAAGGCTGACCCGGACCACCCGGCCAACAGAGGTGATATGTGCCCCAAAGGTGCCGCAGCACCAGAAGTAGTTCATTCACCCCACCGCCTGAAGCGTCCCCTGCGCAGAACAAATAGTGGCTTCAAGCAAATCTCGTGGCAGGAAGCCCTGGATATAACGGCAACAAAACTTCTGGAAATCAGAGAAAAATACGGCGGCGAAACTCTGGTTCGGTGCAACGGCGCTCCGGTAACTCAAATAGCATGGGATGCTTTTGTCCAGCTTACGGCTGCCTATGGTTCGACGAATCTCACCGGTTCCGGGCATGTCTGCCATATACCACGCGACATTGCTTTTGGTACAGTTTATGGGGGCATGGCCTGGCCGGATTACAAAAATACCAGGTGCCTAATAATGTGGGGCTCCAATCCACCTGATTCCAGAGACTATAGGGGTGCACACGGCAGATTTACCCGTTTGATTCCTGAAGTTAAACGCCACGGTGCTAAGCTCATCGTTATTGACCCCAGACGCACTAACCTGGCTAAGATCGCCGATAGGTGGCTGGCTATCGAACCGGGTAGAGACGATGCCTTAGCTCTGGCTATGCTCAATGTGATTATCAAAGAGGGGCTATACGACAAGGAGTTTGTGACACAATGGACGACAGGCTTCGAGAAGTTAGCCGCACATGTGGAGAGGTTTACGCCGGAATGGGCACAGGGCGTTACCAAGCTGCAGGCAAGCGACATTCGCGAACTTGCCACGACATATGCGACTACAAAACCAGCTATCATCCTGGCAGGCAACGGCCTTGACCAGTATCCCAACGTCATACAAACAATACGAGCCATCGGTATTCTCTGTGCCATTGCCGGCAACATGGACGTAGAAGGGGGCAATGTTTTCCTGCCTAAACCTTCTATGTCCCCCCTTCTCAGCCAACCACCTGAGATAAAGCGCTTGAGTGCTGACAGATACCCACTGTATCCCTGGGTACCGTTTCCAGGTTTTGTAGATGCTGTTCTTAATGGAGAACCATATGCTCCTAAGGCAATGCTCGTTTACCATGCCAACCCGGCGTTAATCAACGCCGACAGCACCAAGACCAGGCAGGCGTTGGAGAAGCTCGAGTTTCTGGTCGTCTGCGATATCTTCAAGTCAGCCACCGCCGAAATGGCTGATATAATTTTGCCCGAAGCATCCGAGTTCGAGCAGTACAGCTTTCAGTGCTACGCCAATATCGAGGGCGGCTTCGTTGCGCTGAGGCCAAAGGTCATAGAGCCGATAGGTGAGTCCCGCCCCGCATTCGAAATAGAATACGAACTGGCAACAAGAATGGGGCTTAATGAAGCCTACCCCTGGACTAACAACGAGGAGTGGATTAACCACAGGCTTAAGGCGAGCAACATTACTCTGAACGACTTGAGGAAACAACAAATTATTTATGCCACACCGCCGCTAGAGTACCGGAAATATCTCAAGCATGGCTTCGATACTCCTTCAGGCAAGGTCGAGATTTATTCGCAAAAGCTAAAAGACCTTGGCTACCCGCCATTGCCTGAATTCAAGGACCTGGACGCCTCACTTGCCGCTGAGACTGCTTCGCCAGATAATTATCCGTTAATCGGCACGACCCGAAGGCCAGGGGTATATGTCCATACACGCTTTCGCAACATACCCGCATTACAAAGGCTAGAGCCAGAACCTTTAGCCAGGCTGCATCCCGAGGAAGCTCAAAATCGCAAAATTGCGGACGGCGACCTTGTAGCCGTCCAGTCACCGAATGGAATGATTAAGCTCAAGGCAAAGGTAACCGATGAAGTATCACCCGGAGTGGTAATTATCGACTTCGGCTGGGGCAATCCCGGGGACCAGGGAACCAATGTCAATATCCTGACCAGCGATAAAGACCGTGACCCTATTTCCTGCTCAACGCCCAACCGGAGATTTCGCTGCCAGGTCACCAGAGTAAATCCCTAGAACAGCGCCTGTTTGAGCCTCAATAAGATGAGCCATCGACACGCTAACGACCCGGAAAGAAGAAAATGGCAGAATCCGGAGGCCATTTTGGCTGACATCGGCTTAAAGGCCGGCCTCACATTCATGGACATAGGCTGTGGAGGCGGCTTTTTTGCTCTGCCGGCAGCAAGAATAGTCGGTGAAAGTGGAAAGGTCTACGGCATAGATATAAATGCCGAGTCTATCAGCCAACTGAGAGCCCTAGCCGACAGAGAGGGTTTGAACAACCTGGAGCTGACAGTAGGCAGAGCCGAAGACGTGGTGCTATGTAAGTCATGCGCTGACATTATATTTTTTGGAATAGTTCTTCACGACTTTGAGGACGCGGCTAAGGTTTTACAGAATGCTAAGAAAATGCTCAATCCCGCCGGACGCCTTGTTAATCTGGACTGGAAGAAAACAACCATGCCACTGGGCCCGCCGTTGCCAATAAGGTTCAGCGAAGAAAAATCCGCTCAGCTTATAGAAGCAGCCGGTCTCAAGGTGGTAAGCGTCAGTGACGTCGGTCCATACCATTATATTATCGTTGCCAGACCTTAATAAGCTAAATATCCTGTCAACAAAAGGGCTATAATAGTCATGGTGCGCAATGCTGTTTGGGGAGGTGATTATGTATAAGGGACTTGAAACCGACGTCGCTCCGGACTTTTCACTAACCGATACTCAAGGCAAAAAGATACGCCTTTCCGATTACAAGGGAAAGAACATTGTCCTAGTCTTTAATCGAGGCCTCGGCTGACCGTACTGCCGCCATCACATGACGCAGTTGCGTCAGGACTACCAGAAATTTGCTGAAAACAACACTGAAGTTATCGCTGTCGCTCCGGACGATGCTCAGGCGCTCAAAGACTTCTGGGACAACGAACAGATCCCGTTCGTCGGCCTACCGGACCCGGGCCACAAGGTAGGCGACCTTTACAAACAAGAAGTCAATGCCCTGAAGTTCGGACGCATGCCGGCGCTTTTCGTCATCGATAAACAAGGCGTTATCCGCTTCAAGCACTACAGCAGTTCCATGAGCGACATCGTGCCAAATAAGAAATTACTGTCACTATTAAATACGATAAACAAAAAGAAGTAGGCTGGCAATAAAGTCTGGTGGGGTTGTTCACTCCAATGGCATACGCAGCACCATCTTAGCCAGGTCCCAGCAATGTTCATACAAATGAAGCCCTTTGCTAAAGGCAATCAGGCTGCCGTCATTCACCCCAATCTGCTCAGCCATATACTCTTTTAACAGCTGCAAGCCACCCAGGTTGGTAGGGAATCCGCCCCACAGGTCCCAGCTCCTGAAATAAACGACGAAATTAAGACGACCGTCCTGAACACGAGTGTCCACTACCCTCAGACATGGAGGGTCCTGCAGGTAGATACTTTTGCGGCTGCCAATCGTCATACACATCTGGTTGGTATCCACCCCCTGCTTATAGCGCCTTATAACCTCATCGATTTGTTCAGCCAGGTCTTCCCCATAAGTGTACTCTTCGTTCTTCTGCTTGGCGGCAGTCATCAAATATGACATATATTCCTCAATAACCTCATCTGTAGTAGGCGCCGGCACTCCCATAGGTACATCGGGGCGCAATGGTCTCACTCCGGGAGTGCGAATTATTATGGCAACGAGAGGTATTTCTTTCCGATGAGTGCCCTCAAAACTACCCTGCTGTATGCGATACGTCCTTCCTGCCACCAGAGCCTTTTCCAGACACTGAAACCAGGCATCTCCTAAAGTGCACGCCTCGACTACTGTCAAATCCATCTGTACTTACGCTCACCTATGTTTTGTTGCCAGAAGACAATTATATCAGTACCTGAGTATTAATTACCACATCCCATCGTTTCGTCTAAACGGTTTGACATCAGCTATTTAAATAGTGTACAATTTAACTGCAAATGATTTGCATTAGCATTTCTGTATATCAAACAAGTTCGGTGTGAAAAGATGGTTAACGTAGTCAAACAAAAAGGCGGCGCTCGTAAGATACTGGACCGCTCCAGCCGGAGAGTGACGTCTCAACGTGCCCTCTTGCTTGAACTGCTCCGCCAGAGCAGCGGACATGTCGATGCCGATGAGCTATATCGCCGGGCACGAAAAAAGAACCCCCGTCTCAGCCTGTCCACAGTTTACCGAAATTTGCAGCTTTTTAAGAAGCTTGGGCTCGTAGAAGAGCACCACTTCGATGAAGAGCACCATCATTATGAGGTGAAGTCAGAGGCGGAACATCAGCACCTCTTATGTATAAATTGCGGCAAGGTCGTTGAATTTGCCTGCCCTGCAAGCCGGAAACTCAGAGAGGATGTGGGCAAGCGATATGATTTCGACATCACCGGAGTCGAAGTCCGCATGACGGGCTTGTGTTCGAGCTGCCGCCGTAAGGAAAGTAAAACAACAAAGGATAGGAGTTAACACGTTCATGTCTCAGAAGATACAGCTGACTTTGGGTCAGATGGAGACCGGGCAGACCGGCACTGTGATTCAAATTATAGGTGGTCGAGGCTTGACCCGGCGTCTGGAAGCCCTGGGTATCAGGGCCGGGAAAAAGATAACCAAGATAAGCTCCATGCTCTTCCGCGGGCCAATAACTCTCAGGGTGGACCAGACACAGGCGGCCATCGGTTTCGGCATGGCTAATAAGATATTGGTCGAAATCGACACCTCTACTTAAAGCTCCCCGTAGCCAGCAATGAAAATTTTACTCATGGGCAACCCTAATGTGGGTAAGAGTGTTCTCTTTTCCCGCCTTACCGGCACGCGTACCATAGCGTCAAATTACCCCGGCACCACCGTGGGATTCACCAAAGGCTATATGAAACTGGGCGAGGAACAGGTCGAGATCATCGATGTTCCCGGTACCTATACTCTTGAACCCACTAGCAAGGCAGAAGAGGTAGCCGTCCAAATGCTGAAGGAGGGGGATTTAGTTATCGATGTCGTTGATGCCACCAACTTGGAGAGAAATCTAAATCTCACCCTACAACTACTGGAAAGGCCGGTGCCGGTAATAGTCGCGCTCAATATGTGGGACGATACTCATCACCGGGGAATAAATATAGATGTTGCCAGGCTAGAAAAACTACTGGGTGTTCCTGTCGTTCCCACGGTAGGAGTAACCGGGCAGGGAATGCGTGACCTGGTCAGACGTCTTCCAGAGGCAGCAAACCCTCAAATAACCTATTCTAGCAATGACGAAAGATGGGCGAAGATCGGCGATATCGTGAGCCAGGTGCAATCGCTGAGCCATCGCCACCATACCTGGCGCGATGTTCTGGAAGATGTCGGCAATCACCCGGCGGGTGGGGCTATTATCGCCCTGCTGATTCTAGCTGCCACCTTCTTCGTCATCCGCTTTGTCGGCGAGGGCATTATCAACTATGTGACCGACCCCCTCTTCAACTGGCTGTGGACACCGTTGCTGATGAAATTAAGCCTGGCGTTGGGGTCAGGAGGTTTCTGGAACGACATACTGGTAGGCAGACTTATCAACGGGGATATCGACTATCTTCAGTCCATGGGCTTGCTCAGCACAGGGCTTTATATCGAGTTCGGAGTGGTTATACCATACATAGTCGCTTTCTATTTCGTGCTGGGAATATTGGAGGACGTCGGCTACCTGCCTCGCCTGGCGGTATTGATGGATACATTACTGCACAGATTGGGGTTACACGGATATGCCATAATCCCCACCATCCTCGGCTTCGGATGCAACGTGCCAGCGGTTATGGCAACTCGAATTCTGGAGAGCCGGAGGGAACGGTTCATTGCCGCTACTCTAATTTCTATCGCTATACCCTGCGCCGCGCTGCAAGCTATGATAATAGGATTGGTAGGACAGCAAGGCATGCAGTACGTAGCTATTGTATATGGCAGCTTATTCGTATCCTGGATTATCGTGGGGCTAATACTTAATCATACAGTGAAGGGATTCAGCCCGGAACTTATTATGGAGATTCCACCCTACCGCTTTCCACCATGGCGAGTCGTGGGCGAGAAACTCTGGCTAAGGGTCTCCAGCTTTATCAAAGAAGCCCTGCCCATAGTGCTCGGAGCCGTACTAGTAGTAAACATACTTTACATGCTTAATGTTTTTGATTTCATAGCTAACATAACTGCTCCGGTCTTGACCGGGCTGCTGGGGCTGCCCAAGGAGACAGTTGTTGCCCTGGCTGTCGGCTTTCTGCGTAAAGACGTAGCCGTGGGCTTGCTCGCCCCTTTGGGTTTAACCGCCAAGCAACTGGTGATAAGCACTACAGTTCTGGCGATGTCTTTCCCCTGCGTGGCTACCTTCGTGATACTGGCTCGAGAGCTGGGCGCCAGAGACATGCTCAAAGCTACCGGTATAATGATAGCGGCAGCGCTTATCATTGGCGGTCTGCTGAACCTTATTCTATAAAACACGGCAGTATGGCTTGACACAGGGCTTATAATTTATAATATTAACCACACGGTCGGAAAAGGAGAGGGCCATGATTGCGGACTGGTTCAAGACTAGCAGATCTTTAGAGGCTAACAAGCAAAAGCGAACTCATGCCCCTGTCTACGAATTCCCCATCAAAGGCGGAATAGTCAGACGATGGTTGAGAAGACCGACTTCCAAGATATCTTTTAAGATAGCCAGGCCACTAGTCGAAGGTGCACTTAGAATTTTTGTCAGTTTGAAGATAGAAGGCAAAGAAAACCTGCCGGCAAAAGGACCTATTATCGCTGTCTTCAATCACCTCAATCTGATAGACCCACCCCTGCACATAATCAGCATTCTGCCTCGCGATAGCATCATTATGGCCAAGGAGGAGCTGTTCTTCTACTGGCCCATCCCCATTTTTCGCATCTTAATGGATGCTGCCGAAGCCTATCCTGTGCGTCGCCGTGGGACTCCCGAAGAACGACAGATGGCAATGAAATATGCAGAGGAAGTGCTGGCAAAAGGTCTTCTGTTCGGCATATACCCGGAAGGCACGCGGAGCAAGGCCGGCTCCCTGAAAGAAGCTTACCACGGTTGTGCCCTCACAGCACTAAGAACCGGTGCTCCCCTTATCCCTGTTTCCATACGCGGAACTGAGAAGCTGAAGGGAACCGGCTGGTTTAGTCGCCCCAGGGTAACCATCACCTTCGGCAAGCCTTTCACTCTCCCCCCTGTCCAGGGTGAGCCAGATGAGAAACAGCTAAAAGAACTCACTGAATACATAATGGGGAAGCTGGCTGCTATATTGCCTCCGGAATATCGGGGTATATACAAACCCTCTTGAGCTGCCTGCCGGAACCGAAATATATGGCAAAAGTAGAAGTCAAAAAAGCTCGCGAGTTAGGCTTGTGCTTCGGCGTCAGGCGAGCCATTAAAATAATCGATAAGGCGGTCAAGGACCAACAAGAAATAGTAACTCTAGGGCCCATAGTGCATAACCGGCTGGTAGTCGCCAAGCTGGCTGACAGCGGCGTCAAGGTCGTAAATAACCTGGACCAGGTTCAAGGCAGAGTCATCGCTATTACTTCTCACGGTGTCCCGGCGCAATTACTGTCACAAATCCAAGCCAAAAAGCTTCCGGTAATCGATACCACCTGCCCCATAGTCCGCAGCGCCCAGAAGGCAGCCAGGAAACTGGCTCAGGCTGGCTTGCGCGTTGTTATCTTCGGCGAAGCCACTCACCCTGAAGTTAAGGGCTTGCTCGGCTGGGCAGGCAATAATGCTGTTGCCACCCTGAATGGAAAGGAGATAGCGAACCTGGAACTGCCTCGTCGACTGGGCATAATCTCACAGACCACACAGAGCCCCACCAGGTTCGTAGAATTCATCAATGAGGTCATCAAGGCCGTTTTTCCCGACGTCCAGGAATTGCGTATTATAAATACCCTCTGTCAGGAAACACGGAAACGGCAGGAAGCTGCTATCGAATTAGCTGAAAAAAGCGACCTGATGATAGTAGTTGGCGGACATAACAGTGCCAACACGCAGCGTCTTGCCGAGATATGCTCGCCTATGGTAGAAACTCATCTAATAGAGACCGCCGCCGAAATAAAAAAGGACTGGCTTTCCAGAAAGCAGCACATCGGTATAACCGCCGGCGCTTCCACACCGGATGAAGCTATCAAGGAAGTAGTTCGTAGGTTAGAATCCCTGGCCGGCGACGATTAGAATCCTAGCCCAATCTGTCATCCAGCTTTCGACCGCCGAGGAGGTGGAAGTGGAGATGAGGCACAAGCTGACCGCCGTCAGCACCACAGCTTACCGACAGCCGATAGCCTTTTTTCGAAACGCCCTCTTTCTCTGCCAGCTCCTTAGCCAGCAATATGAGCCGACCCATTAAAGCTTGCTGCTTGCCGGTAAGCTCCACCATAGAGGCGATATGAGCTGTAGGTATTATGAGAATATGCGTAGGTGCCTGGGGATGGATATCCCGAAAAGCTACAAACTCTTTATCCCGGTAAACGATATCGGCGGGTATTTCACCGGCAATAATCCGGCAAAAAACACATTCCATGAGTTTAAGACTTTACTTTGATACTCTGATTGACAGGCAGGTAACCGTTCTCTTTATACCCGGTATAGGGTGGATCTTCTCAGTGACCAGGGCTCCAACGGCATTGAAGTCATCGTGTTCAACAACAGCGATAACATCGTAAGGGCCGGTAACCAGGTCAACCGATTTTATCTCCTTAGCCTTTTGAGCCTGGATAGCTGCCACCACATCCTTGGTCCTGCCTACCTCCGTCTCGATTAACACAAAAGCCTTGGCTGGCATATTCTCACCCCCCTCTAGTCAAAATTTTAGCCTATTATATTAGATTGACGCAACTCCTGGATTTGCGATTTATTATAGCTTAACTCACGCAGTATCTCTTCAGTATGTTCGCCGAAGATAGGTGACAGGCTCCTCACCTTGCCCGGAGTCTCGGACAGCTTAACGGCGATGCCCGGATGCTTCACCTTGCCCAAAGTGGGATGCTCTATCTCCAAAACCATCTGACGGTGAAGAATCTGCGGGTCACTGAACACTTCATCAAGTGTATAGACTTTACCCACCGGCACATCTTTATCGACGAGAAAGTCGAACCACTCATCCCTTGTCCTGGTCAAAAAGACCTGCTTGAGATCGGAAAAGATTTCCTCCCATTTCTCGCCTTCGGGTTTGTGGACAAAATGCTCTAGTGAAATGCAGTAAGAAATATACTCTTCCTTGCCCAAAGCACGACATAGATTCTCCCAAAACCAGGGTTCAAAACAGCCGATGCTGACATATTTGCCATCCTTAGCTTCGTAAACGCCATAATAGGGATAAGCACCGTGAAGCCAGGTTTCACCCCTATCGAACGTCATGCCTCTAAAAAAGTAATTGCTGATAAACCAGCTCAGAAGTGTTATTACCCCGTCTGTATAGGCTATGTCCACGTATTGTCCTCTGCTTGTTTTGCCCCTGGCCACCAGAGCCGCCAGTATGCCTATAACTCCATGCAGAGAGGCACCGGCAAAGTCAGCCAGTAAGTTCAGGGGGACAACCGGCGGACGGTCCGAGTAACCGATGAGATTGAGAGCACCGGTTATCGATATATAGTTTATATCGTGCCCGGCGCGATTGCTGTACGGACCATCCTGCCCGTAGCCGCTGAGTGAACAATAGATAATCTTTGGATTAATCGACTTTAATTTTTCATAGTCCACTCCCAAACGCTTGACCACGCCCGGCCTGAAACCTTCGACAACGACATCGGCTGTCTGCGCTAACTGATAGAATATATCACGGCCTTTATCGGACTTTAGATTCAGCCCCATACTTCTCTTATTGCGGCTTAAGGCATCGAAGGCAGCTTCCCTTCTCCCCTCCTCCCCCATCGGCGATATTCCTATTCCGGCACCACGCCCACCGACGCCGGGCAATGCCTCAACTTTAATAACATCCGCCCCCAGGTCACCCAGAATCATAGTACACAGCCCACCAGGCGCCAGATGAGTGAGGTCTAAAACCTTGATTCCCTCCAGAGCTAACATATTACCTCCTCCCGAATTAAAAGAATGGCTGAGTTTCACTTATATTACGTTTTGACACAATCACAGTCAAGACTACCACGCTGCAGTAGTTATTGACAAGCTACTACCCCCCATATATAATAGTCACTTGCGTAATAGGTAAACGGTTGCCATTCGCCGGGAGGTGTTACAATGGGGTTTGAAACGCAGGATGTTGAACGCAAGGTTTTAGCAATTCTTAATACCTTAGGAGACTCCCAGGAGGCGGTCGGGTCCACAATTATTGCCAAGCGGCTGAAGGAACAGGGAATTGAGCTCAGCGAACGAGCGGTAAGATATCATCTCAAACTTATGGACGAAAGGGGACTCACCCGGCTTGCCGGTAGAAGAGATGGCAGAGTAATTACAGAGCTGGGGCAAACTGAGCTAAAAAAGGCTATGGTTACCCATAAAGTGGGTTTTGCTTTCTCGAGAATAGAGGTACTTGCCTTTCGCACTAATATTAATTTGGATAAACGCACCGGTTTCATACCAGCCAACATCTCCTTTTTCCCAAAGGAGGATTTAAATAAGGTATTGAGGGCGATGAAGCCCGTTTTCCAGGCGGGGCTTTGCGCTAGCGACCTGGTAGCGTTAGCCAACGAGGGAGAAGTTTTCGGCGACGTGGTAGTCCCCGAAGGAAAGACAGCCTTGGCCACGGTTTGCAGCGTTGTAGTTAATGGCGCCTTGCTAAAAGCAGGCGTACCAATTGACTCAAAATTTGGCGGCATATTGCAGATACGAAACTATAGGCCTCTCCGCTTTATCGAACTAATTCATTATGCCGGTAGTTCTCTTGACCCTACAGAGATATTCATCAGGGCTAATATGACATCTGTTGCCGAGGCAGCCAAAGATGGAAACGGTGAGATACTGGCTAACTACCGGGAGATACCTGCCGTGTGTAAACCCCTGGCTGAGGAAGTATCGGCAAAACTTAAGAATGCCAGACTCGGAGGCATCCTTTTGATTGGAAATGTCAGTGAACCGGTTTGCGAGATACCCATTGAACTCAATCGCGTTGGCGTTGTTTTAATTGGCGGTTTGAATCCGGTGGCAGCTGCTGTAGAAGCTGGAATAATCATTGAAAGCCATGCTATGAGCACCGTATTGGAATATCAGAGGTTAAAGAAATTTCAGGAGGTTATAAGTTGAAAGAGGTAAAAGTCATACCTTGTCTGGATGTCAAAGACGGCAGGGTGGTCAAGGGTATAAAGTTCGTCAACCTCAGGGATGCCCGCGACCCGGTAGAAGCCGCCGAAGCCTACTGTCGGGAAGGTGCCGATGAGCTGGTTTTCCTCGATATAATGGCCAGCGCCGAGGACAGGGGGACGAGGCTGGAATGGGTCAAGAGAGTAGCCGATAAAGTCACCATTCCCTTCGCTGTCGGCGGCGGCATCAGAGACACCAAAGACATGAAAGATTTGTTCGACCTCGGCGTCAGCAAAGTTTCCATAAATACCGCTGCCGTCAGAAATCCCGACCTGATAAAAGAAGCCTCGAAGAAATTCGGCAAGGAAAGGCTTGTCGTTGCCATCGACGGCATCAAAAACCCGCCTAACAGCGGTCGTCCTCGATTGGAGGTGGTGGTTAAGAGCGGCATGGAGTCAACGGGGCTGGACATCGTCGAGTGGGCAAAGAAAGTGGAGAAGCTGGGTGCCGGAGAGATCTTGCTTACCAGCAAGGATGCCGACGGCACCAAGGAAGGATACGATTTGGAGATGACCAAGGCCGTAGCTGAAGCCGTAAAGATACCGGTTACAGCTTCAGGCGGTGCCGGCACACTAGAGCACCTTTATCAAGCCGTAGCCACCGCCAAGGCTTCAGCAGTTCTGGCTGCATCCATCTTTCACTTCGGAGAGATATCCATACCTGAAGCCAAAAAATACCTTAAGCAAAAGGGAATACCGGTAAAAATGAATTAAAGATTAAAAAGCAAAATTAAGAGGAGTTAGGAAAAGAAAATGAATTTACAACGACCGAACTCAGACGAAGCCACCAGGAGCGCCAACCGCTCTAGAAGCGTATCCCCCAGCAGCGGTATCTGCTCCCGCTGCCTAGATGGCTGCACCGGGAACTGCGAGGTGTTCAAAGCCACCTTCCGCGGCCGCGAATTAATCTATCCCGGTCCCTTCGGCGAAATAAGCGCCGGCGCTGACAAGGACTATCCCGTCGATTATTCACATCTTAACATTCAGGGCTATGCCTTGGGTGCCAACGGAATGCCTGAAGGTGTTGTCGGTGACCCGGATACCGCCCTTTTCCCGAAGGTGGACACACAGACCGAGTACGGCTGGGACGTAAAGGTGAAGATGAAAGTGCCTATCTTTACCGGCGCTCTGGGCTCCACCGAGATAGCGCGGAAAAACTGGGAACATTTTGCCGTTGGTGCCGCCATCAGCGGGGTTACCCTGGTCTGCGGCGAAAATGTGTGCGGCATTGACCCACGCCTGGAACGTGATGCCAAAGGTAAAGTCACTTCAGCACCCGATATGGACCGCCGAATCGAGGTGTACAGGCGTTATCACCAGGGATATGGCGAGATTTTAGTCCAGATGAATGTCGAGGACACGAGATTGGGCGTTGCCGAATATATCATTAAAAAACACGACATAGAGACCATTGAACTGAAATGGGGACAGGGCGCCAAATGCATCGGCGGGGAGATTAAGGTCAACACGCTGGAGCGAGCTCTGGAGCTTCAGAAACGCGGCTATATAATCACCCCCGACCCCTCAGACCCCATCAATCAGGCTGCCTTTAGGGAAGGCGCGCTTAAGGAATTCGAAAGGCACAGCCGCCTCGGTTTCATCGATGAGGAAGGTTTCTACTCCGAGGTCAAGCGCCTGAGAGACCTGGGATTCAAACGCATCACCTTGAAGACGGGCGCTTACAGTTTGCGTGAGTTGGCGATGGCTATAAAGTGGGGCTCGAAAGCCAAAATCGACCTGCTGACTATAGATGGCGCCGGCGGCGGTACCGGAATGAGCCCCTGGCGTATGATGGAAGAGTGGGGCATACCCAGCCTGTATCTACATGCCGCAGCTTATGAGTTCGCCAAAATGCTGGCTGACAAAGGCAACCGACTGCCTGATATGGCCTTCGCCGGCGGCTTCAGCAGCGAAGACGGCGTATTCAAGGCAATCGCCCTGGGTGCGCCTTTTACCAAGGCGGTATGCATGGGACGGGCCTTGATGATTCCGGGAATGGTCGGCAAAAATATCGCCGAGTGGCTCAAGGATGGCAAGTTACCCAACACAGTTGGCCAGTTCGGCTCGACTCCGGAAGAAATTTTCATCTGCTACGAACAAGTAAAGGACATAGTCGGCGCCAAGGAGATGAAGAACATCCCGCTGGGTGCTGTGGGAATCTACAGCTACGCCGACAAAATCAAGGTAGGCTTACAGCAGTTGATGGCCGGCGCCAGATGCTTCAGTGTGCCAGCCATTTCCCGACGTGAGCTGATGTCATTGACTGAAGAATGTGCCAAGGTGACTGGAATACCCTATCTCATGGATGCCTATAGGGAAGAGGCAATGAAGATTCTAAGTTAAAAGGGTAAAAGCCACAGCCTTCGAAATGCCTTGAGGTACAATCGAAGATAGTAAGCAGTGATCGGGCTTCTCGAAGGAAAGTCTTAAAGGTCACTACAACTCACGTGATATTAAGAGAGATTTCTATTTTCCTTCCCACATGCTCGATTGCAGGAAAGTCGCCAGATTGACATCCTGGTTGGTGAGCTTGAGTTTGCGTCGTATCTTTTCCCGGTGACGGTTGATGGTGGCCTCAGATACATTCCGCATCTCGGCGATCTCTTTGGTGCGCATTCCGTTCCTTATCATATTGCAGATGGTGATTTCGGTCGGTGTCATCGAACGGTAGGAAAGAGACAACTGACTGATAAACGGCGAGGTAATTTCCTCGAGGTTAGTCTGGAGCATCTCCACATATTTCTTTTGAGCTGGAGGTAGCTGCAAAGCCAGGGCATGCAATATCGGCATCAGGATTTTCTCGACGTTCGTTTCCATATCCTGGTAAATTCCCTGTTTCTCTTGCTCAATCCGGGCCAGGACTATCCGCAGAGCGGTGTTGGACTCCTGCAAGGCTTCACGCTCCAGTGCCAATTGACGGTTGGTCTCCTGCAATTCCAGGTCTGCCGATATCCGGGTGGCAATGGTGCCAACCTGCTCGGCTACCGCATCCAGCAAAGCGCGTTCCTCTTTAAGAAAAGGACCTTCATCAGCCGGTGGGCATTCTTCCAGGTAGAAAATGCTACACTCGCCTACCGGCTCATGATACATATAAATCCGCGATGACTGCCGCCACTCGGTCACTTTGAATCTATCGCTGGTGTAGGTTTTCCCCTTAAACATGATTCGGGCACAGGTGACCTCCGAATACTGCCATGCATGAGGTAGGAAGTTCACAAGCTCCTGTAGAAGACCGTCCAGTGAATACATATTGCGCTCAGCCAGCTGGGAAATGCCATAAAGGCAGTTCAACTCCTTGATGCGCTCGCGCAGCGCAAACTCGACCTTTTCAGGTTCGATCCCGGTAGGAAACGGGATACGCCACAATAGAGCTAGGTCCTTCGAAGGAAAAGGCAGGTGCCGAACTTCGTTTGAAGACAGAAAGGTGTCTTCATTTTCCATTGCATTTCTCCTCTTTACTGCCTATTTTTAATAGGCATTATGGGTGCATTTATTCCGTATTTACATCATTTATCCTATCAAGTATCCTGAGAATAATCAAGCAGTCGCTAAATCCAAGGAGGTTAAAAATGCCACCTCAAACGCTCGAACAAATCATGGGAGGACGTCGAAGCCAACCGAATCAACTCATCGAAGTTCTTCAGGACATTCAAAAAACCTATGGCTATATATCCAAAGAGGCCATGCAAGCTGTGTCTCAAGGTCTTGGTGTGCCGCTTATCGAAGCCTACGGCGTAGCTTCTTTTTACAAGGCCTTTCGGTTAAAGCCGTCTGGCAAAAATGTCCTCACCATGTGCATGGGCACGGCCTGTCACGTCAGGGGGGCCCGCCTTCTCCTCGACCAGGCTACAGGCCAGCTCGGAGTTAAACCAGGTGAGATGACCACCGACGGTCTTTTCACCATTGAACATGTCAACTGCGTGGGCGCTTGTGCGCTAGGACCGATAGTTAAGGAAAACGGTTCATATCATAACCATATGTCTCCCGCGAAGCTCCGCAAACTGATTGAGACTCTTCGCCACCACAAGACGGAGGATAATCAAAATGTCCAGACTCAATAGTACCCGCGAACTGGAACATCTGCGCGAGCAGCTCCGGGAACAACGGCGAAACATCACCACTACAGTAATGGTGTGTGGAGGAACCGGCTGTCAAGCCTCGCGTTCCCAGACTGTCATTGATGCGGTCAGGGATGAATTATCGCGGCAGGGGCTGGATACTAAGGTGCGGCTGTGCGTTACCGGATGTCACGGCTTTTGTGAGCAAGGCCCAGTTATAATCATCGAGCCGGGCAATATATTTTATTGCCACGCAACACCGGAAGATGCCTTCGAGATCGTCTACCAGACCGTAATGAGGGGAGAGGTAATCGAGCGGCTACTTTACACGGACCCGGTTTCCGGCGAGAAAATTAAGACCGAGTCGGAGATTCCCTTTTACCGGGCGCAAGATCGACAAATCCTGTCCCAGAACCTCATGGTTGATCCCTGCTCAATCGAGGACTATATCGTGGGCGGTGGATACTCTGCTCTAACCAGAGCACTTAATGGCATGGCTCCAGATAAAATAATTAAGGAAATAAAGGCATCAGGGCTGCGGGGACGTGGCGGTGGTGGCTTCCCCACCGGACACAAGTGGAGTGAATGTAAGGAAGCGCCGGGAGATGAGAAGTATGTAATCTGCAACGCGGATGAGGGCGACCCTGGGGCTTACATGGACCGGTGTGTGCTCGAGGGCAACCCCCACCTGATTTTAGAAGGCATGATGATTGGCGCCTGGGCGGTAGGCTCTCGCAAGGGATATATCTACGTCCGCAATGAATACCCCCTTGCGGTCGAGCATTCCCGGATTGCGGTAAAACAAGCTCGCGAACTCGGACTCCTCGGCGACAACATATTGGGCTCATCTTTCTCGTTCGACGTGGATATCGCCAGAGGTGGCGGGGCTTTTGTCTGTGGCGAATCAACAGCCCTCATGGCCTCAGTAGAAGGTAAAGTCGGCGAGCCAAGAGCCAAGGATGTCCACACTGTGATAGATGGTCTCTATCACAAGCCTACGGTACTTAACAACGTCGAGACCTGGGCTAACATACCTGGCCTAATCTTAAAAGGTTCATCATGGTTTACCTCTAAGGGAACACGGGGAAGCAAGGGCACCAAAATCCTTGCTCTTACCGGTCACATTAAGAACACCGGATTGGTGGAAGTGGCCATGGGTATGCCCATCCACCAGGTAGTGTTTGATATCGGCGGTGGAGCAGTCAACGGTAATCCCATAAAGGCTGTCCAAATCGGCGGTCCATCAGGCGGGTGCCTGCCGCTAGACAAGTTCGATCTACCCATAGACTTCGACGTTCTCTCCGAGGCTGGGTCTATGGTCGGCTCAGGCGGCATGGTAGTTATGGATGGGAGAACCTGCATGGTGGACGTTGCCAAGTATTTCCTGACTTTCCTGCAGGATGAATCGTGCGGCAAGTGCGTGCCTTGCCGACTGGGGATTGACCGCATGCTCGAGATAATCACGGAAATCACCGAGGGTCGCGGCAAACCGGAACAACTCGACCTCCTCGAAGAGTTGGCTGACACTGTTTCCCAGACTGCCCTGTGCGGTCTGGGTAAGACCGCGCCCAATCCCGTGCTCACCACCTTGCGTTATTTCCGCGCGGAATACGAGGCGCACATCAACGAAAAGAAATGTCCAGCCGGGGTGTGCAAGGCTCTGATTACATACTGGATTGACCCGGACAAGTGTACGGGCTGCGGGGTCTGTGTGCAAGGATGCGTGTACGAAGCAATCACCGGCAGTAAAAAACAGGTGCATGTAATTGACACCCAACTCTGTCAGAAATGCGGTATCTGCCGAAGTGAGTGCAAGTTCGACGCGGTTCAAACCGTCTGGAAAGAGAGGCATCAAGATGTTGCAATATGTCAAAGTTAACATAGATGGTGCCATCATTCGCGCAATAAGAGGGACAAGCGTGCTACACACCGCGCTCGAATATGGCATCTGCATTCCACATCTGTGTCATGTACCTTATCTGTCTGACATCGGTGCCTGCCGGCTGTGCATTGTCGAACACATGGTCAACGGCAATTCCAATGTCACTACTTCCTGCACCTTGAACGTGGAGGAGGGCATGGTGATTATGACTAATACGGACAAGATAAGGAAACTCCGTCGCAACTTAGCAGAGTTACTGGTAGCTCAAGCTCCTAACTCTCGTGCTATCCAGGACATTGCTGTGCGCTGTGGTGTCAAAGAGGTACGTTATCCGTTCCGTAATGGTGACTGCGTTCTATGCGGACGTTGCGTGCGCGCTTGTAACGAGCTATGGAGAGCCAAAGCGAAAGGCTTTGTCGGACGAGGCAAGGAGCGCCATGTAGACTATCCTTTTGGCGCCCGCCCCGATTTCTGTAAGCAATGCGGTGCCTGCATCCAGCTTTGCCCCATGACCATCCCTCCCTGCGACGGTCCTATGAAACCCGGTGAGGAACGCCTCTGCGGCCAATGCGAATCACAGCTCATGACTAACGAACAAGCACCGGGCGGTTGTGTTTGGTGCAAACTAGGCGAAGGCTTCGGATGCGGGCGCTATGTCGGCAGTCAAGCCAGATAGTAGTCAACCCTCGAGCAAAGAGCATTGAATTCATCCTGTGGGTCGGGACTGCACGCTTGACTTTCGCCACGCCGTAGCCTATCTTAGAGCCGTGGTGCCAGCCCGGGAGTCGTAGGTGAGCGGACGAGATAGTTTCATCACAGACTTGATCTATCTAGCCATAGGCTGTGGAGTGCTGGGGACATTACTAGCTTTCGTTCTCGTTTTCGCCTGCCAGTATTTCGGCATCGATTTATATAAAAATCTATGGTTGCTTCTAATACCTCTTGTTTTATCGATTGCCCTGAATATCACCTTTATCGAACTGTACCGTAAGTTCAAAAAGAAATAGCCGGATAAGCTATCTATTTATATCCTCACGTATCTGCTCTATGAGCTCTATCGCCCCCTCGGCCTTTTGAACCAGCTCAGGGTCTTGAGACAGCTCCATGGCTTTATTGTAGCTGTCAATAGCCGCAGACCATTCTTCCTCCTCGGTAACGGGAAGGAACGAGCTGGCGGAGGGGAGCAGGTCTATTACTTTACTGTAGTCGGCTATAACCGGGTCCCAGTTTGCCTTCATACCCTCGGCCCAGCTTTTGTTAAACCGCGACCAGTCGAGTTGGGGGTTCAAGGCGATAGCCGCCTCGTAATCAGCAATGGCATGCGCCCACTGTGCCTTTTTGGCATGAGCAAAACCAACGTTACAATACGCCTCCGCTGGGTCAGGGTCCTGTATCATTGCTTCCGGCAGGTCAGGTATGACTGCCATCTCCCATTGCGGCTGCTTGACGTAGAGCCAGCCCCGGCCTGCAAATGCCATCGCCAGGTCAGAGTGGCTTTCGAAAAGAATGAACAAATAGTTATAAGATTCGAAAAGCCACTGCGCCTTGTTGATGTAAGCCCAGCCGCGACCGTTATATGCCCCGACCAGGCCGGGGTCGAGCTCAATAGCCTGGCTGAAATCAGAAACGGCTGCATCCCACGCCCGGTTAGTCAAATGCGCCCAACCGCGACTGTAATATGCCGCTGTATATTCAGGGTCCAGCTCGATTGCCTTTGAACAATCGGCGGCTGCCATGAGGCCTTTACCCTTGAAATAATAGGCTTGACCGCGAGCCAGATAGGCATTGGCAAGGTTAGGGTCTAACTCTATAGCTGCAGTGTATTCGCTAATTGCCTCGTCATAACGTCCCTGCTGAGCAAACTCATTGCCTTCCTGAACTAGCTGCGCTGCCTGTTCTTCACTGACCGGTGCCGGCGGCTTGGAACAGGCGGCAAGCAGCAACACAATCCCACAGACAACCATAATTATAATGGACTTTTTCCTCATAGATTATTTACTCCCGCGCGTAGTTTATTCAGGTGAATCGGGACATTATACATTGGGGCAGGAGAAATAATAAAGTAATTGATTACAGAGATTCCAAAAGATAACGGAGATTATCTCTGCAATCGTCAATAATCGCCGTAATCCGAAATCATTCGAAGGGGAATTGCTTTCCTTCCTCTTTCCCCATAGCCTGCAACATTTCCATTTGATTGGCGAAAACGGCTGGAACTTCTTCAGGTGATTTTTTAATCAGGGAAATCGAGCCTGTGGGACACGTGGATACGCAAAGCCCGCAGCCGATGCATCTCTTCCTGTCGATGACGGTACGGTCGTTTTCAAGTTGTATGGCATGCATCTGGCATCGCTCCACGCAGGTACCGCAGGTAGTACAGGTGTCGTAATCTTTTGCAGCATAGTAGTTTGACCCGACCACGAATCCGAGATTATCGTATTTTGCGGTAAGGGCTAAAGCCTTACAGCAGCAGCCGCAGCAGTTGCATATAAAATCCTTGTTCCCCGCGTGGTTCCAGGAGCAGTGAATCAGACCATCCTCCTCGGCTTTCTGAAGTATCTTTCTTGCCTCCTCCTGTGAAATCTCCCTGCCCAGGCCGTTTTCGATGTAGAAAGCCGCTGCCGGTCCAAAAGACATACAGACTTCCAGAGGATAGTCGCACCCGTTTCCCATCATCCTGCTTTCTTTCCGGCAGATGCATTCAGCCACAGCAAACCTGGTATTCGAGTCGATAATCCGTGACACCTGTTCGTATGGCTGAATCTCGGTGCCTCCCTGTATCTCTTTCTCCACAGGTATGACGCGGAACATACCTATTTTTCTGTCTTGCCACGAAGATGTCATGCCCTCATGGTAAAACCTCTCGAACAATTCGACCTTTTCCGGGGTCAAGCTTTTCAACTGAAACTCAAAAATCCCCACTACCCACGGTATCAGGAAGAAGTAAAGCTGGTTATCAGGCGACTTAAAGCGAAGTATCAATCCCTTTTTCGCCATCTCGGAGAGGGTCTCTCCCAGCTCCTTTTCATCCTTTCCCATCCTCTCAGCTATAGTCGGTAACTTTTCCCGATATGGGCGCAAGTGCAGCACTATCTCCGCTTCCTCCGGAGTGAACAGATGCCGCAGCACTTCCAGCTCCACGCCGCTTTCAGTCTCAGGGAACCCCTGGGGAAACATATCCAGCCTGTCACGAAGTCTCTCATAAACGTCAGCCATTTCAGTCTCCTTTTGCAGTTATCCCCATCTTACGCAGGCAATTGATAACCCGCCCTTATTATTGTATCATCTTCTAGAATAGTGTTGCTGGAATTATCGCCACAAGGGAAAATCCAGCGCATCCACTATAATCGCAATATACAAAGTATACCAAATAACGGACTCGAATAATTGGAGGAAACGGTGGAAGCAGCCGGCAAGGGGATAGAGCTCAACAAGAAGTCATCTAAGGAAAGGCTCTATTGATGAGAGGCACAATAGCTTTGCTCAAGGCGTCACTAAAGGAATTCGGTGCTGATAACGGCACCCTCCTGGCAGCTTCCATTTCGTACAATTTGCTTTTTTCAATATTTCCGCTAGCTCTTTTTGCAGTATATATAGCAGGGTCTTTTGCTGCATCTCCGAATTTGCAAGAGCAGATCATTCGAGGCATAGGCTATCTGCTCCCTGTGTCTCGACAGTTGATCACGAGCACGATATCCAATGTTGCCGCAGCCCGCGGAGCGATCGGCGCAGTGGCTTTGATTGCACTGGTATGGGGTGGTCTATCCTTTTTCAATTCAGTAAGAGTGTCCTTGAATACGGTCTGGGGCATCCGCAGCCCTCATCGTATTTTCAAAGCTCAGCTTATCAACCTGATAATGATGATCGGTGCTGCCATTCTGCTGTTTTTATCAGTCCTTATAACTGCCATGTTCAGCATCATCCATGAACCAGGCATACAAGTAAAAGGAGCCGAATTTATGCGCAGCACTCTAGCCATGCGTATATTGGCGAACATTTTAGCCACTGGGTTTGCCTTTTTAGTGTTCCTATTTATCTACAGGTTCATCCCCGGTAGACGGCCAAAATGGAAGGATATATGGATAGGTGCTCTGGCGGCTGCTGTTTTCTTTGAAATTACAAAGGTCATATTTATATGGTATATAAGGGTTTTCAGCCCGTATGACCTTGTGTATGGTTCAATAGGCGGTCTTATCGCTTTTCTAATGTGGACTTATTTATCGGCGCTGGTTTTCCTTTTCATCGCCAAGATAACTCATGTGAACCTTGAAATGCGAACTAGGTCCACTATTTCTGCTCCCTAGCTTTGAGGGCTTCCCGAAATTAAAAGCAGGTCGTGGTGACCGCCGCAGCATTCAGACTGGAGCAGGTCAAGGGTTGCTTGCTTTCATTACCCGCAGGTTTCCACGCATAAGCAAAGCTTCCTTCTGCGGGGTAAGCCGGGCTTCCTTCAATATCTGTTTTAACCCACCTTGAGCCAGGAAGTCTCTGAAACACATCCGATTATCTCTTCCGGCAAGGAATTCCACCACCCTGATGAGGTAAGCAAAGATGTTTCCGGGTAATGGTGCCTGGAAATCGATGAACATCAAAACGCCTTTATTCTTCACCACTCTTTTCATCTCGGAAACGGCTCTATTTCGCTCCTCTCTCCCCATCTCGTGCAGGGCGAGCGATATGGAAGCACAGTTGAAGTAGCCATCGGGGAACGGCAGCTCGGTAGCGCCGGCTATGCGGAAGTTGCTATGGTTGAATCGCCGTCTTTTCCTGTTCTTTTCCGCCAGCTCAATCATATTGGGGTCCTGGTCCACACCGGTGGCGATGGCGCCCTTCTGCTCATAGTGGAACACCTGCTCGCCCGTCCCGCAGCAGACATCCAGCACCCTGTCGCCCGTTTTTATATCAGAAAGCCCGGCGACGCAGATCCTGACCTCTCTCAGTATGGGATCAACTATGGTCGAATAGTTAAATAGAAGCACGTATGGATTATATCACTTCGGTATTGCCGGGTGGCGGACTGCCTGTCACCGTCATCGGGCTGGAAATAAAATACGGTTATACCTCAAGCTAACCTGAGGCATAACCGTATTATGCTTTCGGTACTACCGGGATAAGGGAGCAGGCAATCTTAACTTCAATTAACAGCTATTATTAACTAATTAACCAGGCCTTCCCACAGCCCACAGCGCCTTTATTGCTGCCACAATCGCAGCCGGTGCCATCAAAGTAGCCACCAACGCCAGTATAGCGTCCAGCATAGCACCGATGCTAAATGTGCTAAGAGGTGCAAATACGCCGCCAACGACTATCAAGGCTATGGTTGCCACCAGGAAAAGCAGTATCTCCTTTGCCGTGATATTCAAGAACCCTACTATGAGACCCAGAATAATCAGAACGATGATAATTGCGGGCATAACAGCCGAGCCAATAATGCCTAGAGCTGCCATGATGCCTACTACTACGGCGATAATCAGACCGACGATAAATGCCCAAAAACCGATCATGCTCAAGATATTAGTCTTCCCCTTTGCCATGATTAGCTACCTCCTTCATATTTTTTGTGGGCTACTCCCTATAAAATTATCACACCTGCCCGTTACCCTGTCAAGACCCCCCTTATATAGTAGACTCAGTAGCTGGGGGTGTATAGATATTGCCAGGCGGCAGACTGTTTTGATAGCCTTTTCTGTCATTGCGAGGAGTCCCGATTGCGTCGGGACGACGTGGCAATCTCAGCCTTCGGCTCGCAATGACACAGGTGACAGTCCCAATGGTGGGAATATCCCACTTGCCACATAGTCCCACTCATGCTATACTATTGCTGCCATGGATACAATTATAAGAGATGCAGACTTCGAAAAAGTAGCTGACAGCGTAAAACCGGATGCTAAAAGGCGGGTAGTCCTGCAAAAGCTTCAGACACAGGAAGGCGTCAGCTATCATATATACCGCAACAGCCTGGGACAAATTTTACTGGACCCGCAGGTAACCATCCCTGCTTCAGAGATATGGCTGTTCAATAACCCGAAGGCACTAGCCTCAGTCAGGCGGGGGCTTTCCGATGCTGCCAAGGGCAAGGTGTCCAAAGTTGACCTTAAATCCTTATAAGGTCGAACGCTTTTGTTTGAATTACAATGGACGGCGGAGGCAAGTAGGACCTACAATCTGCTCAAAAATGCTGCCTCCCAGAGCAAACGTTACCAGGCTGTCAAAAAGACCATCAAGTTCCTGGCCACGAACCCCCGGCATCCCAGCCTCCAGACGCATGAATATATGAGTTTGAAGGGTCCCAGCGGAGAGAAGGTTTTTGAGGCGTATGCAGAGCAGAGAACACCCGCCGCTTATCGAGTCTTCTGGTATTACGGTCCTTCTAAAGGCATAATCACAATTTTTGCCATTACCCCTCACCCTTAGTCACGGCCTGGCGAAGGGGCCAAACCATCAATTAATTGTGTATTAGACAACTGCTCTCCCATTGAGCTACCGGCATGACAGAGTCAGCAGCTGGTGGGCATACTACGCTAATGACGGCAAATGAGTATTGTCAGGCAGCAGGATGCTATGATATGGCGGAGAGACATGAGAGGTATAGTCAGGTAGATGGGTTGTGAATAAGCAACTTGATTCAATAAGAGATGGTGCCATTGACATATTTTTCTAATGCACCCTCTAAGAACATTTGGAAGGAAACTAGTTGTTTTTCTAGTTGTTCATGATATCTCCAATCCGTCCAGATACGATCATTTAAATTAAAGGCAGCAATCCCCCCAAATTGAGTAGCTTGTTTAATGTATTGTTCATCAACATTTCCATTTTTATGAACTAGACAGTTACGCCGAGCATCAAGTTCACTAATCAACGGCTCGAATCTTGCTAAGTTGCCGGTCAGAAGATTCTTGCTTTCTAACCATTTCT
>Ga0299912_10000501_pt1 | contig 33144 bp, 33 predicted proteins | sample RVTome_2_FD_207667 | JGI IMG/M metagenome (GOLD analysis project Ga0299912, IMG submission 207667) | Soil microbial communities from uranium-contaminated site in the Upper Colorado River Basin, Wyoming, United States - RVT95D214 (version 2) ... | reverse complement strand
AGGCCGGCATTACGCTTGCCCAGGTGGACCAGGTCGCGTTCTACGACAAGCCCTTCCTCAAGTTCGAGCGACTGCTTGAAACCTACCATGCCTTTGCACCCAAGGGATTCAAGTCCTTCCGCATGGCGATGCCGCTGTGGCTGCGCGAAAAACTGTTCCAGAAAGACTTGCTTGCAAAGGAGCTGAAGGCGCTCGAACCGGGGGTGAACTGGCTCGACCGTCTGCTGTTTTCCGAGCACCACCTGAGCCACGCCGCCAGCGCCTTCTTCCCGTCGCCGTTCGACGAAGCCCTGGTGCTGACCATGGACGGTGTCGGTGAATGGACGACCACCTCCGCCGCCATCGGCCGCGGCAACCGCCTGGAAATCTTCAAGGAAATCCATTTCCCCCACTCGCTCGGTCTGCTCTACTCGGCCTTCACCTATTACCTGGGCTTCAAGGTCAATTCGGGCGAATACAAGGTGATGGGGCTCGCCCCCTACGGCGAGCCGAAATACGCGCAGACCATCCTCGATCATCTGGTCGATCTCAAGCCCGATGGCTCCTACCGCCTGGACCAGTCGTACTTCGACTACTGCACCGGTCTGACCATGACCAATGCCAAGTTCGACGCGCTGTTCGGCGCGCCGCCGCGCAAGCCGGACGATCCGCTGACCCAGCGTGAAATGGATCTGGCCGCGTCGGTGCAGGCCGTCACCGAAGAGGCGGTGCTGAGGATGACCCGCGCGCTGCGCGAAGAAACCGGGATCGAAAACCTCTGCCTCGCCGGCGGCGTCGCACTCAACTGCGTGGCCAACGGCAAGGTGCTGCGCGATGGGAAATTCAAGCAGGTGTGGGTGCAGCCCGCGGCGGGCGATGCCGGCGGCGCGCTCGGCGCCGCACTGGCCGCGCACCACCTGTATCGCGACCAGCCGCGGCAAACACGCCAAGGGCAGGACAGCATGCAGGGTTCCTACCTGGGGCCGCTGTTTGCACAGGCCGATATCGAGGCGCGGCTGTCTGCGGCGGGCGCGAAATTCAGCGTGCTGCCCGATGCCGATCTGATCGATCGCACCGCAAGCCTGCTCGCCAGCGAAAACGTGGTCGGCTGGTTTCAGGGCCGCATGGAATTCGGCCCGCGCGCCCTGGGCGGCCGTTCCATCCTGGGCGACCCGCGCTCGCCCAAAATGCAGTCGGTGCTCAATCTCAAGATCAAGTACCGCGAATCCTTCCGCCCGTTCGCGCCGTCCGTGCTGCGCGAACACGTCGCGGAATGGTTCGATCTGGACCAGGACAGCCCGTACATGCTCATGGTCGCGGATGTGGCGCGCCAGCATCGCATCAACACCGCCGATGCGGACGCAGGCCTGTTCGGCATCGAAAAACTCAAGGTGCCGCGCTCGACCATCCCCGCCGTCACGCACGTCGACTATTCCGCCCGCATCCAGACCGTGCATGCGGAGACCAACCCGCGCTACCACGCGCTGATCTCAAGTTTTCATGAAAAAACCGGCTGCCCGGTGCTGATCAACACCAGCTTCAACGTGCGCGGCGAACCCATCGTCTGCACCCCCGAAGATGCGTTCCGCTGCCTGATGGGGACCGGGATGGATGCGCTGGTGATCGGCAACTGCGTGCTGATGAAAGCGGATCAGGATCCGAAGCTGAAGCTGGACTACAAGAACGCGTTCGATCTCGACTGAGGCTTTGCAAGCGCCCTCATTACACCCAAGACAGATAAAGCTGCGTCATTCCGGCGAAGGCCGGAATCCAGTACGAAACAAAACATCCCGTGAAGCGGACAAGACCGATGTTGTCCCGCTTGCGCGGGAGGTTTTTAACCCGCTGGATTCCGGCCTTCGCCGGAATGACGGGCTATAGAAACGCTGATTTGTTCATTGTGGCCGTCATTGCGAGCGAAGCGCGGCAATCCAGCGCATTGATTAAGCAGATATTTCCGAACCCCGCCTTGCGGCTGTTTAGTGCCCGCGAACCAGATGAACGGCCAGCGCGCGCGCCTTCCCGTACACGTTCCGCAAGCCATGCGACACGCTCTTCTTCCGCAAGGCGTGGCGCGAGTAAATCACGCCGTGGTCGCCTGCTTGCGTCACGGCGTGATGACGTTTTTCGATCTCGCGTGAAATGACGGCAAAGAAGTTGTGCTCGAACAGCACGCGGCGGCGGGCTTCCAGGATGGCGGGCAGGCGTTTCTCGTATTCCTTGTCCGCGATGGCCTGACGAATGATGCGCGCCGCACCGGCGGGATCCTTGATGTCGATGGGGATGAAACTCTCCGCCGGAAAATAGTCTGCGGCATTGGTGCAGCCTGCATAGAAAGGCAGGGTGAGCCCAAGAAAGGCATCGGACAGTTTCTCCGTCCAGTGGTGCGGGCCGATGTAGTTCTCGATGGCCACGGAATAGCGGTATGCGTCCAGTGCATCGGCCTTGTCGTCCAGCGGGCGGGCGCCGCGGCCATAGACGTGCATCTCGGGCATAAGCCGCATCAGGTTCCGCATGAAGTTGAAGCGCTGATGATGCAGGGTGTGCCGCATCCGCTTGGGGGAGAACACCATGGACAGATCGTGGGTCTTGTCCAGCGGCGGGTGCGCGGCCATGTCGTCGAAGGGAATGATGTGCTCGCGTCCCACCCCATAGAACCAGTGCAGTCCCGCCTGGGAATAGATCCTGTCGGGGTGGGGCAGGGCCCATGCCTCCTGGCTCGTGATGACGCAGCCGAACTGGCTCACGTAGGCGTTGCCGAAGTGTTTGATCGAGGAGGGCTCGCTGGTCGTGAGCAGGGTGTGCGAAGCGGGGCAGGCCAGCTTTTCGTGACGATGCTTGCGCGCCTCGCCATGCCGCGCCGGCAGGTCGTCATACACCACCAGCCAGTCATAGTCGCTGTCCTCGGGGTCGAAGCTGAACTGGCAATTTCCCCATTCCGGAATGTTGCCGGGCAACTGGTGCCGCAAGACGGGCGTGGGTATCGTCGCCATGACCTTGACGCGGATTTTGGGGGGCGTGGCGGGAGCCTGGTTTTTCATGTTCGTGGGGCAGGGCGGTGCCTGAATGCTTTTATAATGAGGCGACTTTTTACATCACAGGATGAACGGGCGGGCGCTCCCTGGGATGGTCGACGGTGTTCCTGCTTGATTGTCCCGACTGAAGGAATTTCCAGCCTTGGCTGAAATACGATTTTCGATTGTCATTGTCCATCGTAATGGCGCGCACATGCTATTGAAGGCCCTGGCGTCCCTGACGCGGGCCGTGGGCAGCGATGACGAAATCATTCTTGTCGATAACGGTAGCACAGATGCGTCCGTGAAGCAGGTGAGGGCGGCCTACCCCGCTGTTGTCGTGGTCGAGAATGGTTGCAACAACGGCTTTGCCCGGGCCTGCAATCAGGGCCTGGCAGCGGCACAGGGAAAGTATGTCTTGTTCCTGAACAATGATGCCTTCCTGCCGCCCGATGCATTGGACCGCTTTGCCGAGGACTTCGCAGCGTTCCCCAAAGCGGCCTTGATCGGCGGGCAATTGGTCGGTGAGGACGGGGTGCCGCAGCGCTCTGCAGGCGTGGCCCCCACTTTTCTGTCCGAGCTGGGACTGGTGCGCCGCAGGCAGCCCGATGTCTCCGGTTCCCCGGAGCCTGTCGAGGTCGAGACGCTGGTGGGCGCGTGCATGGCATTTCGCCGCGCGTTGGCGGATACGGCCGGCCGGCTGGACGAGGACTTCTTCTTTTATTTCGAGGAAACCGAGTGGTGCGTCCGCCTGCGAAAACAGGGGTGGCAGGTTCTGATCGATCCCCGTGTTCGCGTCACGCATCTCAAGGGGGCCAGCACCCGCGCCATCCGGCGTGATGCGCAGGTCGAGATGTTCCGCTCCCGCCTGTTGTACTACTGGAAAACGATGCCGCCGATGCTGGCGATTCCGCTGTCAGTCTGGCGGGTGCTGCGCTTGCTGATGAACACCGCATCCTATTTGCTGATGGGGGTTCTAACCCTGGGGCTGCTCGGGAAGGTGCGTACCAAGCTCATGGTTTATCTGACCCAGTTGGCCTGGCTGCTCAGCGGCTGTCCTTCGCGCTGGGGCTTGCCCGACAAATGCACCCGACAGCCGTAATCGATCCAAGGCATATGGAAAAACTGCCCATCTCCGTTTTCATCATCGCCAGGAACGAGGCCGACAGGATTCCGGTCGTCATCCGGGCGGTGCGCGACTGGGTGGACGAGGTCATCGTCATCGACAGCGGGAGCAGCGACGACACGGTGGCCGTCAGCGAGTCGCTGGGGGCGCGGGTGGTGTTCAACGAATGGCGCGGCTACGGCCCCCAAAAGGTGTTCGGCGAATCCCTGTGCCGGAACGAATGGCTGCTCAACATCGATGCCGACGAGGAAATCTCGCCTCAGCTCGGCGCCGAAATCCGCGCGCTGTTCGGGCAGGGCGTGCTGGCCTGTTCAGCCTATACCCTGCCCATCCTGCCGCTGTATCCGTTTCAGCAGACAGGCCATCCGTGGACGGCCTTCCACCACCCCGTACGACTGTATCGAAAGAGCCAGGCGGGCTTCAAGGACGAGCTCGTGCATGATTCCGTCGTGGTGCGGGAGGGCACGACCGGAAACCTGAAAGGCATGGTCCTGCATCGTTCGTTCAGGTCGCTTGCGCACCATATCGAGAAGGTCAACGGATACTCCAGCGCCCAGGCCGAGGTGCTGGCCTCGCGGGGCCGTGATCCCGGCCTGCTGGCCTTGTTGCTGGTGCCGGCCCTGGCCTTTTTCAAGCAATACATCCTTCGCCGCGAGTTTGTGAATGGAATCGACGGCATCGTGGTCAGCCACATGTATGCCTTCCAGCGCTTCATTCGCCTGGCCAAGACGCGCGAAAGACAGCGCCTGCTGCGGCAAGGGAAATAATGCCCAGCGTTCTATGGTGGGGGCGCTTTGATCCCGGCTATTCGCGCAATCGCATTCTGCGCAAATTGTTGCCAGGGCTGGGCTGGAACGTCGTCGACTTTCACCCGCGCTTCAGCCCGCTGGCGGATGTCGAAGCCCGGCTCAAACGAATAGGCAGGCCGGACCTCGTCTGGGTGCCGTGCTTCAGGCAGCGCGATCTTGCTGCGGCCAGTCGCTGGGCAAGACGCCACGGCGTCCCCCTGCTGTTCGACCCGCTGATCTCCGCCTACGACAAGCAGATTTTCGAACGGAAGAAATACGCGCCGCAAAGCAGGCAGGCCAGGCGGCTGCTGCGATGGGAGCGTGCCCTGTTCCAGCGGGCCGATATTCTGCTTGCGGACACTGAAGCCCATGCGGATTATTTTTCCGAAGCGTTCGATGTCCCGCCGGACCGCGTCAAGGTGGTTTACGTGGGTGCGGAAGCGCCGCTGTTCCACCCGGCGCCGATGCCTGAGCACGCGGACGGGAGCCCGCTCGAAGCGCTTTTTTACGGGAGCTTCATCGAGCTGCAGGCGCCGCAGATCATTGTCGAGGCGGCCCGTGTCTATGCCGGCCCGCCCGTGCGCTGGACCCTGCTGGGCAAGGGCCCGCTGCGTGCCGAGTGTGAGCGTTTGGCCCGCGGACTCGACCACGTCCACTTCGAAGACCCGGTCCCGTACGAAACGCTGCCTGCCCGCATTCACAAGGCGGACATCCTGCTTGGCGTGTTCGATGCAGGGGCAAAGGCCGGGCGGGTGATCCCCAACAAGGTGTTCCAGGCGCTGGCATGCGGCAGGCCGGTGGTCACGAGACAGTCGGCGGCGTATCCGCCCTTGGCGGCCAATGGCACGGATGCGGGGCTGCACTGGGTCGAGCCCGGGAACCCCGGCGATTTGGCAAAAGTGGTTGCGCAACTGGCGCTGCGGCTTTCAGCGGGATCTGACCTTGGGCGGCAGGCCTCCACGCTTTATCTGGAGGCCTTTTCTGAAGCGGTCATCGCTGAACAGTTGCGGGAAGCTTTGGCATCGGCCCGGAAAGCGGGTTGATCGGCAGCCTGGACTAGGGAAGCCCTGAACAAGTCCCAATTTGTCATTCCGGCGAAAGCCGGAATCCAGTGAAATAAAGCATCTGGACCCCGGCTTTCGCCGGGGTGACGACTTGTTCAGGGCTTCCTAGGCTTCGGGCACGCGCAGCAGGCCGATTCCGAATCCGCACTGATTGGGGTTCGCAACGAATTCCTGTACGTCCGCCCCGACCTTGATCCGTTTCCAGAGGTGGTAAACCTGATTGGTCGGCAAGGGCTGTTTTTCAACGATGTCATGGAACGCGATGAGGCCGCCCGGACGCACGAATTCCTTGTAGTCGTTGTAGTCCGCCTCCACTCCGGATTCCGTATGGTCGCCGTCGATGAACATGAAATCGGCCTTTTCACCGTTCAGTTCCTGGGCCAGTCGCGCCTTGAAGCTTGCCTCGTGCGAATTGCCCGAGAGCAGCGTGACCTTGCAGTTCGATCCCGGTGGCGGGAACTGGCTGAACAGGGGGCGCTGCAGGCTCATGTCGTTCAGGTCGCAGGTGATGACGCGCTGGGATGCCAGATAGGACCAGATCAGCGATGTGCCGCCGCGCGCAGTGCCGATCTCGACGATGATTTTTGGCTTGATCGCCTGCACCGCCTTCGCCAATTGCGTGATTTCAGTCGGAATCTGCAGGGTCTTGACGGTCATGTAACCGCCGCCGCCGAAATTCATCGCCCAGTCGACCACTTCTTCCAGCGAGCGTGGCTTCGAGTGATATTCCTTCAGGCGACGGTGGGCATACAGGCTGTTGAAGGGCTGGCGCAGCTGGCGGCTCAGGGTTTTAAGAAATCCGGACATGATGTGGGCTCGTTTATTGGTTGGTGAAGAAGCTTGTGTATTCAGGTCTTTCTGGGCTGGAGCGCAATGACAAGCCCGCACAGTAATAGCAGCACGATCGGGAACCACCAGGCCCGGTATAAAACGGGTTGTGACTGGATCGGAAAAGCGATTACGGCGAGCGAGGCTGCATAGGGCGCGGCCAGGGCACGCAGGCCGGCCGGCGCCTGAAAAAACCATTTAATAACCAAAGTGACGGATATAAGCAAGCCCGCCAATCCAATCAACCCGGATTCCGCGGCAATGGAAACATACATCTGGTGGGCGTGATAGACGCCGCCTTCATAGCCGCCGCCGCTCCTGAAGGGGTCCTCCGGGCGCAGCGCATAGTGGTCGTAGGCATCGGCAAAGGCCCCCGCGCCAATCCCGGTCAGCGGCCTGTCCCTGATCATCTCGCCTGCGGTGTCCCAAATGATCATGCGCCCGCTGAGGATGTGGTCCAGTTTCTGGAACAGGGTCTGCTTTTCGGCACTGCCATTGAATTGCTGGAATTTGGATGCCGTGGTGTCCGATTGGCCTACGGCGGCGGCGACTGCAACAAGCAGCGCCAGAACAATCAAAGCCCGGTGCAGCCAGCCGAACCGGGGCATGAGCGTCGCGATGGCGAGTAGATAGAAAAACAGATTGCTGCGCGCACCGCTCATGCCTGCCGCAAATCCGATCAGTGCGATGACCGCAATGGCAGCCAGGGGGCGATCCTTTGCCATGCGCCACAGCATGATGGGCATCAACACCGTCATGAACAGCCCAAAGTGCAGGTTGTCCGCGAAGGGCCCCATCATGCGGCCGTCGCTTCCCATCGGGATGCCCAGCACGTCGTAGCCAAAAACATATTGAATCAGGCCGTCGCCCAGCCAGACCATCAACACTATCGCCAGCCAGCGCTGCATCCAGGCATGCCCGTCCTCGGTTTTAAGACTTTGCATGAGCGCAAGTCCGACAACAAAAAACAGGATCAAGACCAGCGCCACCATGACGCTTCCGTTCGGATTGAACGATCCGGGTATCGAAATGAGTACGGGGCTCAGCAGCAGCATGAAAATGATGCCCAGGCGCTGCACGGATTGCTCATGCCAGTCGATCCGCTTTTTGAATAAAAGCCACCCGCCCAGCAGAAGAAGAAAAAACGAAGGCAGTCGTGCGCCGCTGGTGAAGGGCTGCCAGGCCAGGAGCATGAGCCCCAGGAATCTGGACGTGAGCTCGGGGGTGAGGCGGGTTCGGATGAAATTCGTCATAAGTGTTCAGTGCGGTGCAGAGCGTGTGTTCCGCCGTGAGTGGGGCTGCTTGATGGGCGTCCGGGTTTATCTGGAGCGGGGCGCGCGGGCAAGCTCGGAATACACGTCGAGGGTGGCGGTCAGCATGCGCTCCAGGGTGAAGGGATTCTGTTTGGGTACGTCGGGCGGGGCATCCAGCCAGCGCAGGGTTTTCCGGGCAGCCTGCTGGACATCGCCAACGGGAATGGCGCCCTCGGGCAGAATGGCCGCCAGTTGTTCCTTCACCCCGCCGTGGTCATAGGCAATCAGCGGTTTCCCCAGGCTCAAGGCCTCCAGGCTGACCCTGCCGAAGGCTTCGGGCTCGCGCGAAAGCGAATACACGATGTCGCTGATGGCCATGATTTCCCGAAGATCCGAGCGATGGCTGATGAAGCTGAGATGCTGCCTCACGCCGCGCTGTTCGCTTCGTGCTTCCAGTTCGGCCATGAATGCCCGCTTTCTTGGGTGGGTTTCGCCCACGATCAGGCCATGGACATCCGGCTGCGTCCTGATGACCTGTTCGAGCATGTCGATAAAGTCGGTCTGCCCTTTCCAACGGGTCAGGCGAGCGGGCAGCAGCAGAACTTTCCTGCCCGCCAATTCGGGATGTTCCTGCTGCCAGAGGCTTGTCCAGTCAGGCGGGGGCACATAACCCGATGGAAACTGTTCGGGATCGACGCCGCGGTAGATCAGGCGAACCTTTTCCTGCGAGACCTTCGGGTAATTCCTGACGATGTAGTTGACGATCATTTTTGAAATGGCGATGACGCGCTCGCCCCTGGTCATGACCGCACTGTAAGTGCTGACCGAATAGGGGCCATGCACCGTGGTGACGAAGCGCGGGCGCGTGGCCGGATCCATGCCGCGCCAGGCCAGCCAGGCGATCCATGCCGGCACGCGCGAACGCGCATGAATGATGTCGACTTTCTGCTCCCGCAAAAACTTTCGCAGCTTGCCGACGAGCAACAGCGTCTTGACGGATTTTTTGCCGATCGGCCAGGCAAAGTGCTCGGCACCCGATGCCACGAGCGGCGCGACGAGGCGTCCGCCTGCCGACATCACCAGCGCACGGTGGCCGTGATCGACCAGGGCTTGCGCCACTTCAAGCGTGCCGCGTTCCACGCCGCCGGATTGCAGCGCGGGGAGCAGTTGCAGGACAGTCAGTTTATTTTTTTCAGCCATTGGTAGACATTATTCATTTGGCTTGTTGAAGTTAGATGTGTCGTCATTCAGGCGAAGGCCGGAATCCAGTTTGGTTGGCTGGACTCCGGCCTTCGCCGGAGTGACGACGGCAAGGGTGTTCCAGTTGAAATAGGCCCCAAGGATCCATTCGGCACAGCGGTCGGCCTCGGCCAGCGGGTGCCGGTTGGGCTGCAGTGTGCCGTGGGCGCACCAGTTCGCAAAGCGGGTAATGTGCTGCGCGTCGGCCAGATGCGCGATCGCCCGGCCGACGCGGCTTTTCGGATTGACCGGCAGGTCGAACACGCCGACCGTGGCGCCTGCCGTCAAGGCCTCGAACACCATCGAGGCGCTGTCGGGCGACACCCACACCGTGCCGCATTGAGCGAACTGGGCGGGCAGCCAGTCGGGCGACGTGGCGGTATGGGGGACGATGCTCAAATTGGGATGCTGCGGCAGCAGCGCCAGAAAATCCGCCGGGGTGCGGCGCGAGGTGGTCAGCGTCCACTGTGTGTCGGGCGTGCGCGCAAGGATGCTCCTGATCTGCACCTGGATGGCGCCGCTGTCCCATTCGAAATGCTTTGATGCGCCGCCGATCAGGATCAGGCCGTGGCTCGAATCGTGGGTCGCGGCCGGGCGGATGCGGTTCAGCGCCCCTTCGGTCACCAGCGTATGCGCATCCGCTGCCACGTCATCATGCCGGGGCAGGACGCACAGATCGAACCAGCGGCGGGGCAGGCTCGGCTTCATCAGCACCACGGTTTTTCCTCCGCATGCGCGCCGTGCGGCCAGTAGCGTCCAATGCGTGGCGTGCCCCGCGCCCACAATCAGATCGGGTTTTGGAAGCGGGTTGTCCGGCGCAAATTCACGCGAGCGCTGGTTGATCCCGTCATCGCGAGGCCCGAAGGGCTGTGGCGATCCAGAAGTTGCCGGATTCGCGAGCGCCTTGGATTGCTTCTCTTCGCTCGCAATGACAAAGGGCAAAGGATTTGGCATTGTCTTCAGCAGCAGGGCCAGCCAGGCGCGCCAGGCCGGCAGGGCGGGAAGGGTAACGATTTCGGCGGGGGTGCTGCGCGCCAGCGCCTCGGCCAGGCCCCGCGACTGGTTCAGGTGCCCCGGCTTGCCGTCGCTGACGATCCAGACGACAAGCGGCAATCGCATCCCGGCCGATTCAGACAAAGAACCGCCCCGTATCCTGGCAGGGCCTGGCGGGTGCCTCGGTCAACCGCGCTTCGGGCGAGCGGGCCTGCCCGAACGCGGCATGGTTTTCATCGTGTGGCTTATGGACGAGCGTGTGGGGCATGTAGGCGTTGCGTGGGTTTGCGTGGCGCAAAGTTTAAACCATCCTGCGATGATGGCGACGCGCTACAAGGCGTCCGTCCATCTGCGTTCGAGCGCGGCCTGCCATCGATACGGCGCGGGGTCCAGCGCAGGCGCGCGGCCTTCCATCATGTCGACCAGCAGTTCGGCCGAGGCGGGCGCCAGCGTCACCCCATAGCGGTAATGCCCGGTGTTGACGAACACGTTGTCGAAATCCGGATGCCGGTCGATGATCGGCATGTTGCCGGGCGAGCCGGGACGCAGCCCGGCCCAGTGCTGCACCGGCTGCACGGCTGCCAGCGCAGGCAGCAGTTCGGCCGCCTCGGCGTGCAGGCGCTGGCGCGTGGAGGAGTCGGTCGTCTTGTCGAAGCCGGCGTCTTCCAGCGTGCTGCCCACCAGCACATGGCCGTCGCGGCGCGGAATCAGATACAGGCCATTGCGATACAGAACCGTGTCCAGCACGCCCGGCGCAAGCTTGAACAGCAGCATCTGCCCGCGAATCGGGCGGATCTGCGGCGCCGCCGCCAGCCCGGCCAGCCCCAGACCGGACCAGGCTCCGGTTGCCAGCACCACGGTGTCCGCCGGGAAGGTGTCCGCTGCGGTCTGCACGGACGTCACCCGTCCGCCCTGCGTCAGCACCCCGGTGGCCGGGCAGTGCTCGTGGATCGTGCCGCCGAGTTTCAATACCGCCGCGCGCAGCGCCGCCACCAGGCGCGGGTTGCGCACCTGCGCGATACCGGGCAGCCAGACCGGATTTTGATTCGCCCCCTTCGACGGCAAAGCCACGGTTTGCGGCGCTCCCCGCTGCGCAGCCATCCCGTGCGCCGCACACCAGGCCAGCGCCTGCTCCGGGTCCGCCACCCCCAGCGCCAGCATCCCGCAGCGCCAGAATTCGGCATCCCGCCCCGAAGTCGCCTCGATGCCCGCTACCCAGTTCGCATAGCCCGCCATCGAGCGCAGGGCCAGCGCCGCAACCGCCTCGGCGTACTCCCACGGCAGCAGCGGCGAGAGAATTCCGCCGCCCGCCCAGGATGACTCCGCACCCACGGCGCCGCGTTCCAGCAGCGTGACCGCATGGCCGCGCCTGAGCAGGCTCAGCGCCGTGCTCAGGCCGGAAACCCCCGCGCCCACAATGACGGTGGCGGGTTTCAGGCCGGGCGCGCCCGGCTCAGGCACGGGCGGCACCTACAACTAAAGTTGTATAGATAACCCTACGCCAGCCTGCCAAGCTGACAGCCGTGAATTCAAAGGCGAAGGGGTCGGGCATGAAAAGGCGTGGATTCACACTGGTGGAACTGCTGGTTGTACTGGCGGTGGGGTCGATTTTATTGGCGATTGCCGTTCCAGGCTACGCATTTATGGTGAACGCCAACCGGCTGGCAGCCGTCAGCAACGATCTCGTCACGGCATTGCACCTGGCGCGATCCGAGGCCATCAAGCGCGGCACCCGCGTCACCGTATGCAAGACCGGCGATGCCATGGCCGTTTCGCCCGCCTGCAGCACAACGGCCAACTGGCAGGATGGCTGGCTGGTGTTCGTCGATGGCGGCACGCGCGGGGTGATTGATTCTGACGACACGCTGCTGTGGACGCGCGCCCAGATTGCAGCCGGCACCATCGACCCGGGCAGCAACTTCAGCCGCTTCGTGAGCTATCTGGCCAGCGGCGTCAGCCAGGGCTCTGGTAACTTTGCCAACGGCACACTGCGGATTTGCCTGGCAAGCAACCAGCGCGACATCATTATCAATAACACCGGCCGCATACGGCTTGAATCTGTGGTCTGTTGATCGTTTCTGTGGGCTCAAGTTGGCCCTGTTCATGACGTTAAGTACGTGATCTTTAGAAGGGTCATGGATGGAGCGAGGGCCGTTCATTAGCCTCATTCCGCCATTCGTCCAGTGGCGCTGGACATTGCCAGCCCACCTTCTTAACGTGTAATCGTGAACAAAGAGAGCCCGAACACCATGGTCGACGCCCCGGTCCTGAAGCGCGGTTTTACCCTGATCGAACTGATGGTCACGCTGGCTGTGCTGGGCATTCTGCTTAGCATTGCCGTTCCGAGTTACCAGAACCTTGTGGTGAACAACCGCATGGCTGCGCAGGCGAATGACTTGATCTCCGCGCTCAGCCTGGCCCGCAGCGAGGCGGTCAAGCGTGCCGCCAACGTCACCGTGTGCGCCAGCAGCAACGGAACAGCCTGCACAGGCACCTGGGCACAGGGCTGGATCGTGCACGATGCAGCCGGCAATGTCCTCCGGGTATTTCCAGCGCTGAGCGGCGCCAGCACCCTGACGGGTTCCGTGAACGTAGCCAGCCAGGTCGTCTTCAATGCGGCCGGCGCAACCACGCTGGCAGCCGGCGCCACCCTCACGCTGTGCCCGCCCAGCCCGCCGGTCGTCCAGGGGCGGGTGGTCCAGATCGAACGCTCGGGTCGTCCGCGCGTTGCCAACGCCACCACCTGCTCATGATCAAAATGAAGAAACAGACTGGTTTTACCCTGCTCGAAGTTATGGTCGCCATGCTGGTGCTGTCCATCGGCCTGCTTGGTCTGGCCGGATTGATGGCCTCCAGCATGCGCAACAACCAGGGCGCCTATCACCGTACCCAGGCCACCTGGCTGGCCTACGATGCGCTCGATCGCCTGCGCGCCAATCGCGTGGCCGCTTTGGCAGGGGGCTACAGCGACGCAGACGCATTGGGCGACCCGGCAGCCTGCTTGGCCACCGCGCCCACCGGCACGGTCGTCGCCCAGGATATCGGCGGCTGGAAGAACATGATCGCCTGCGCCTTGCCGGAAGGCGATGGCGCGATTGACGTTGACACGTCGAATAGCCAGGTCACCGTCACCATCCAGTGGAACGACTCGCGTGGCACCGGCGGAGATTCCACCCAGCAATTCATCGTTGAAAGCCGGCTATGAAAATGGCAAATCCAGAATTCATGCAACTCCGCCCAGTTCGCCGGTCCAGCGGCTTTGGATTGGTCGAGCTGATGATCGCCATGACCATCGGCCTGATTTTGCTGGGTGGCATTGGTTACGTCTTTCTGGGAAGCCGGCAGACCTTCCGCACCCAGGACGACTTCTCGCGCATTCAGGAGAGCGTGCGCTACGCGCTCGAAACGGTGGGTGTCGACGCCAGGATGGCGGGCTATGCAGGCTGCGTAAATCTGGCCGCAATCAACACTGCCAGCCCGATTTCTGTGGGCGTGATCGCGAACAACCCGCCGGCTATCGACATTGGTGACGCGCTGCGCGGCTATGTCGGCGCTGCCTGGGCGGCGCCGGGCGCTGCGCCTGCCACCTGGGTCGCCGGCACCGGCGTGCTCCATATCATCAGGGCATCCGAAGCGGGCGTTACGCTCACGGGCAACCTGACGCCAACCAACGCCAATGTCCAGATCACGGGCAATCCCTACAACTTTGCCGTCGGCGAGGCCCTGCTGGTTTCGAATTGCGAAACCGCCGACCTGTTCAGGGCAACCACGGTATCGTCAGCCGGCGGCACGGTGACCATCCCGCACAGCAATGCCATGAACACCGCGAATAACACGGTCAACGAGTACCAGAACGGCGCCGAGGTCTTTCGCGTGGTCAGCACCACTTATTACATAGCCACCAATACGGCCGGCAACCCGGCGCTTTATCGCCGACCCGAAGGCGGCGTCGCGGAAGAACTGGTAGAAAACGTCGAGGACTTCGTAATGCGCTTCGGTATCGACACCAACAACGACTTCGTCGTCGACAGCTATGTCGCACCCGGCGGCGTGACCAACTGGCGCCAGGTGCTGACCGCCCGCGTGAGCATGGTGTTCCGCGGCAGTTCGAATGGTGTCGCCACCCAGTTACAGCCTTGCGTGGTTGAGTACACGTCGTGCACGCCAGCAGACATCACCGACCGGCGGTTGCGCCAGGTCGCAACTGCCACCTTTGGTCTGCGCAACCGTCTGCCCTGATACGATCATGAAAACCATATCAAAACTGCATTCAATGCCCGGTCGCTATCAGGCAGGCGTGGCCCTGATCACCGGCCTCATCTTCATGGTGGTGCTGACTCTGCTGGCCATTGCCGCCATGCGCACCACCACGCTCGAAGAGCTGATGGCGCGCAATGCGCGCGACCGCGATCTGGCTTTCCAGGCTGCCGAAGCGGCGCTGCGCGCAGGCGAGGAGGAACTGACAGGTGCCGTTCCTCCGGCGCTGGCTGCTGGCACGGCGCGCTCGACGCGCATCACCGACGGCTCGCTCAGAGAGTACTGGATCAACACGCACCCCTGGGCAACCCAGTCGGTTTCCAGCTGGCAGCCCGCCGGCACCAGCGCGCCGCCCCGCTATGTCATCGAACTCATGAGCACCGGCTCAGCCGCAGGCGGCGGCGGCCTGGGCTTCGCACCCCTTACCGATCAGGGCGTGTACCGGGTCACGGCACGCGGCATCGGCAGCAGTGCCAATACCGTGGTGATTTTGCAAGCCATTTACCAGCGTTGAAAAAAGGAACGAGCATGTTCGAAAACCGAATCACTCGAAACGCCCGACTGCTTTGTTTGGGCGTCGTGCTGGCGGCGTGGGCGCAGGCGTCCGTGGCGGCGGGGTGGGTGACCGGACAGGTCACCGCGATCAATCTCGATCGCAACCAGATCGTGATCAACGACCGCGTCATGACGCTGTCCGCGGCGGCCAAACTCAGCCAATACAACCAGTTGAAAGCCATCAAACCCGGCCATGGCGTGCGATACGAAGCCGAGGGAACAACCATCCAGCGCATCGAACTGGTGCAGTTGCCGCCCACTTGATCACATAACCCGACTCATCCAGGGCAAAGCCATACGCTGGCGAGGAGCAAACCATGCAAGCACATAGTGTCTTATCCAGACAATCCCAAGCGTCGCCATTCTTCGGACGCGGACGCGCCAAGCGCCTGATCGCGCATTGCAGCATGCTGTCCATACTGCTGGGCTCCATTCTCGCCAACCCAGCCCATGCTGAAATTGCACAATCGCCGCTGTATCTGACCAGCGCCGCCGAGCCGAACATCATGTTCGTGCTGGACGATTCAGGTTCCATGCATTGGGAGGTCATGCCGGATCACAGCCTGGTCTATTTCATGTTTCCCCGCCCGAATACGCTCTATGGCGCAAGCTACTCGTCCGGCTACGACAGCCTGACCAGCACGAGCGGTTTTTTCAACGGCGTGGCGCGGTTCGATGCGAACAACAAGTATGCCCGCTACTTCAGGACGGCGCAGTTCAATCCCCTCTACTACAACCCTGCCGTTCGCTACGAGCCCTGGAAGAATGCCGACGGCACGCGCATGGCCAATGCCAGCCCCGCTGCCGCCTACCTCAACCCGGCAAACACGGGCGAGGGCTCACGCGATCTGACGACGAACAATACCCGTGACGCGGTCTGGATCAACAACGACGGCTCCGAAAGCGAAAGCTCGGTCACGTATTACCCGGCTACCTATTTCAAGTACACCGGCTCGAACGTCCTGACCGGGGTGACCGACGCCAACAACGTCGAAGCCGATTTCACCCGCGTCGAAATCAAGTCCGCCAACGCACCCTTCCCGAAGTCGGCCGACCGTACCGACTGCGCGGCGGCCACCTGCACCTACAACGAGGAAATCCAGAACTTCGCCAACTGGTTCACCTATTACCGCTCACGCATCCTCGCCGCCCGCGCCGGCATCGGCAGTGCCTTCGCTGCGCAGGCGACCAACATGCGGGTCGGGTTCGCCACGCTCAACCAGGCCAGCAGCGCGATCGACGGGGTGAACACGCGTGCCATCGTCAGCGGAGTCCGATCCTTCAGCGGCACCAACCGCACCGATTTCTTCACGACCCTCTATGGCCGGACCATTGCACCGGGCGGCACCCCCCTGCGCCGGGCGCTCGATGATGTGGGCCAGTATTATTCCCGCACCGACAATCGCGGTCCTTGGGGCAACACGCCGGGCACCGACGACAGCGTGGCGACCAGTGCCCACGTCCAGTGCCGCCAGAGCTACGCCATCCTGATGACCGACGGCTACTGGACCGGCGACACGACGTACCAGGCATCGACGAGCGAGGCCCGGGCGAACGTGGATGGCACCGGCGGCCCGACGATTACCGGCCCTGCATCGCTGGCCCATCCGTCTGGGCGCACCTACACGTACGACGATGTATCGCCGTTTTCCGACAGCGCAGAAAATACTCTCGCCGACGTGGCGATGTATTACTGGAAAAACGATTTACGGACCAACCTGGAGAACGCAGTTCCGACCAGCGATATCAACCCGGCGTTCTGGCAGCACATGTCGACGTTCGGAGTGGGTCTGGGCGTATCGGGCACGGTGAGCCCCACCGCGGCTTTTGACGCCATCGAGTCGGGCGCCGCCATCAGCTGGCCGAACACCAGTCCGACTGTGCAGAACTGCTCGCCCGGCACGACCTGCGAGGCCCGCATCGACGACCTGTTGCATGCTTCGGTCAACGGCCGCGGAGGATTTTTCAGCGCAGCCGACCCGGCGACGTTCTCGACCGAACTGGCCAGCGTGCTGGAGGCCATCCAGGACCGGGGCAGTTCCTCATCGGCAGCAGTCGCGTCGAACTCGACCCGCCTGACCTCGTCCACGCATCTTTACCAGGCCCTGTTCAATCCGCGCGACTGGAGCGGCCAGCTGAAGGCGTTTCCCTTGCTGGCAAACGGCACGATCGGCGCCATGGCCTGGGACGCGGCGGACAACATTCCCGCTCACGGCAGCCGCAACATCATGACCTGGAGCGGCAGCGCCGGCATGGCTTTCAGCGGCGCGGTGGGTACCCTGCCTGCCAATCAGGTCAACTACCTGCGCGGCGACGACAGCAACGAGGTGAGCAACAGCGGCACCTTCCGCAACCGCAGCACCCGGCTCGGCGACATCGTCAATTCAGACCCGCACTTTGTGCATAACGAGAACTTTGGCTACAACACCCTGCCGAACGACCCCGGGACCCTGTACCCCCAGTTTTTGGCCGACAAGAGCAGCCGCAGGGCCATGGTCTACGTGGGCGCGAACGACGGCATGCTGCACGGCTTCGATGCATCGTTTGCATGTCAGGACACCGATCCGCTGGTCGACAGCGACGGCGATACTGATCTCGAAAACGATTGCGACATCAAGGTGCCCGCATCGACCGCCGGCGACGAACTGCTCGCCTATGTGCCGAAGGCGGTCTGGCCCAATTTGGCCGATCTGACCTCCACAACCTACACGCACAAGTATTTTGTCGACGGCTCGCCGACGTCCTGGGATGCCTATTGGGGCACCAGCTGGAAAACCGTGCTGGTGGGCGGGCTGGGCGCGGGCGGCAAGGCGGTGTATGCGCTCGACGTATCCACCCCCACCAGCTTTGGCACGTCGAGCGTGCTGTGGGAATTCACCGGCAATACCGCTGCGCAAATTGCCAACATGGGCCATGTCATGGGCAACGTCACCGTGGCCCGCTTCAAGGATGGCAATTTCTGGGCGGTGTTCGGCAACGGCTTTGGCAGCACCGATGGAAAATCGGTGCTCTTCATGGTGCAGGTCGATTCACCGTCCACGGTGAAGATGATCGAGCTCGGCGCCGGCACCGGCAATGGCCTTGCCCCGCCGACCCTGGTCGATGAAGACGGCGACCGCATCATCGACCTGATCTATGCCGGCGACCTCAAGGGCAACGTGTGGAAAGTCGATGTCACCGCCACCAATTCCGGAAGTTGGGGCTCTGCTTACACGACGTCTGGCGGGGGCTCGCCTCAGCCGGCGCCCCTGTTCCAGGCAAAGGACGGCTCCGGCAATGCGCAGCCGATCACCTCGGGCATCGAGGTGGGGCGCGCACCGTCCGGCGCATCAGGCTTGATGGTGTATTTCGGCACCGGAAAATATTTCGAGGTGGGCGACAACGCCTCCCTCGGTACGCAGACCATGTATGGCGTCGTGGATGACGGCTTGGATGACAGTTTGCTGCGCTCCAGCCTTCAGCAGCAGTCGATCATCTACGAAGGCACTGTTTCTGGCAATCGCGTGCGCGCCGTCAGCGCCAACACGGTCAACTATGCAACCCAGAAAGGCTGGTACATCGACCTGCTGACCCCGCCCAGCACGCAGAAGGGCGAGCGCATGATTTCCGCGCCCATGCTCTTCGGCGGCAGGCTGATCTTCCAGACGGTCGTACCCTCGCTGTCGCCCTGCGACTACGGCGGTGCAAGCTGGCTGATGCAGGTGGATCCGGCCACGGGCGGGCAATTGCTGGCACCCGCCTTCGTCGGCCTCGGCATCACGTCGATCGATGTGGGTAACGGTGTGATGGCGCCTGTTAGCGGCCTGGATTCCAACGTCGGCCTGAGCGGCGGCTTCGGCGTACCGATCCGGGCAGGCGACAAGGCCTATGTGCCGTTGACCGGTACGGCCGGCACGCTGGGCGCGCCCGGCATCTCGTCCGGCTCAATCAAGCCGCGTGCCTCGTGGCGTCAGATTCAATAATGGAGACATGATGACAGCGCAAAAAGGATTTACCTTAATCGAGCTGATGATCACTGTGGCGATCATCGGCATACTCGCCGCCATTGCCTACCCGTCGTATCAGCAATATGTGCTGCGGGCGAACCGTGCCGAGGCCCAGTCGATCATGATGGAGACGGCGCAGTTCATGGAGCGGCGTTTCACGACCTGCGGGACGTATGGGACAAACACGGCGTGTGCCACGGCTGCCGCTCCGACGTCTGCGGTTTCACCCGTTGGGTCGACCGGGGGGGCGCGCCGATACACCATCGCTTTTTCCGTGGGGCCTTCGGCAACGGCCTTTACCTTGAAGGCGACGCGTGTGAATTCCCAGACAAACGACAGCTGCGCCGACCTGACCCTGACGAATACCGGGGTGCAGGTTCCGGCCGGGTGTTGGTGAAAGTGGCGTTGCCCGTTTGAGCCGTCAGGCAGGCAACGTCAATCCAGGCCTTTGGGCAGCGGAAACCCGACTTTCTCCTGCACGCCGTCCAGGTCGGTCACTGCTCCGATTCCCAACTGATTCAGCCGCTCGATCACCGCGCGTACCAGAACCTCCGGGGCTGACGCCCCGGCTGTCACGCCAACGCGCTGCTTGCCCGCAATCCATTGCGGGTCGATTTCGCCGGCGTTGTCCACCATATAGGCGGGCACCCCCAGATTCGCGGCAACCTCTCTTAACCGATTTGAATTCGAACTGGTCGGCGACCCCACCACGATCACCACGTCGCACTGCGGCGCCAGCGCCTTGACGGCATCCTGGCGGTTTTGCGTGGCATAGCAGATGTCGTCCTTCTTCGGGCCGACGATGTTGGGGAAGCGGGCGCGCAGGGCGTCGACCACGCGCGCGGCGTCGTCTACAGACAGCGTGGTCTGGGTGACGTAGGCGAGCTTGTCGGGATCGGATACCTGCAGGCGGGCGACGTCTTCCGGCGTTTCGACCAGGTACATGCCCCCCTTCGACTGCCCCAGGGTGCCCTCGACTTCGGGGTGGCCCTTGTGGCCGATCATCACGATCTCCAGCCCCTTGTCGCGCATCTTGCTGACTTCGACGTGCACTTTGGTGACCAGCGGGCAGGTGGCGTCGAACACGTTCAGTCCGCGCGCTTCGGCTTCGGCGCGCACCGCCTGCGATACGCCGTGCGCGCTGAATATGACGGTGGCGCCGGCGGGCACTTCAGCCAGTTCTTCGACGAATATCGCGCCCTTGGCCTTGAGGTCGCTGACGACAAAGGTGTTGTGGACGACTTCGTGGCGCACGTAGATCGGCGCGCCGTATTTTTCCAGCGCGCGCTCGACGATGGCGATGGCGCGGTCGACCCCGGCACAGAAGCCGCGGGGGTTGGCGAGAAGAATGGTGGGCATCATGGGGATTTCCGGTGTCACAGGATGCGGACGATTTCGACTTCGAATTCGATGAACAAGCCGGCGAGCGGATGGTTGAAGTCGACCTTCACTGCGTCGTCGCCGATTTCGAGGATGTGGCCAGCCAGGGTCTGGCCGTTGGGCATGGCGAATTCGACCAGCTGATCGATCTCGAATTCCATGTCGGCCGGAAGATCGGAATTGGGCAGCGTCTGGACCAGGTCGGGCTGGTTTTCGCCGAAGGCCTGCCAGGGCTCGAGCAGGAACACGTGGCGTTCGCCGGGAACGAGGTCGATCAGCCATTGCTCCAGCATCGGCGCCAGGGTGCCGTCGCCGAGCGTCATGGTTTCCGGCTCGGCATCGTCGAAGTTGGAGATGAGGTCGTCACCGCCGCGTGGGCGCAGCGCATAGCGGAGCTGGAGGGTGTCGCCCGGAGCGACCACGCGGGCCGTCATGACGCTTTCGGTGCGGCAGATTTGCCGAACAGGCTGTCCCAGATCAGCAGGGCGGCGCCGATGCTGATGGCGGTGTCCGCCACGTTGAACGCCGGCCACGCGAAGCCCCGGTAGTGGAAATACAGGAAATCCACCACATAGCCCAGCGCCACGCGATCGATCACGTTGCCGAGCGCGCCGCCGAGCACCAGCGCCAGCGAAAAGGCCAGCCGCGGCTCGTAGGCATGGCGTTTGAGCAGGCGCACGATGATCACGGTGGCGATGACGCCGATGGAGACGAAGAACCAGCGCTGCCAGCCACTGGCGTCGGCCAGGAAGCTGAATGCCGCACCGGTGTTGTGCACGAGTACCAGCGAGAAGAACGGCAATACCGGGATGAATTCCTGGTAGTCGAGGCTGGCCGTCACCCACCATTTGGTCAGGTGGTCGGCCACGATGATGGCCAGGGCAAGCCACAGCCATTTGCGCATCATGGGATTGGCAAAATAGTTCATGGAGAAGAGGTTCATTTGGCCGGTGGTAATTCAGGGAACCTTTAAAATCCCCTGTTCTTGTCATTCCGGCGAAAGCCGGAATCCAGAAGGTTCAACAGGCTGGACACCGGCATACGCCGGTGTGACGGATTGATAGAAGTGTTCTCAAGCATGGGTGCGCGCCTCGCCGTCGCCGTAGAGATTGGCGACGCAACGCCCGCACAGGCCGGGATGCTCGGCATGGGCGTCGACGTCGTCGCGGTAATGCCAGCAGCGCTCGCATTTCTTCGCGGTGCTGGGCGTGACCTCGATGTGGTCGACATCGGCGTCTACGACGCGCGCCTGCGACGTGATCAGCACGAAGCGCAGGTCGTTGCCTAGCGGCGCGTAGATCGCGTTGGTTTTTTTGGTGGCATGCAGCGTGACTTCGGCTTGCAGCGATGAGCCGATGGCGCCGTCGACGCGGAGTGCTTCGAGTTCCTTCTGTACAGCGGCACGGCCTGCGCGGATTTTGGTCCAGCGGTCGAGCAGATCGGCCTCGTCGGCCTGCGCCGGCAGGTCGTGCCAGGTATGCAGGAACACCGAATCGTCCCCGGCCAGTTCCGCCCACACTTCCTCGCCGGTGAAAGACAGGATTGGCGCCATCCAGCGCGTCAGCGCATGCGTCAGGTGGTAAAGCGCGTTCTGCGCGCCACGCCGAGCGCGGCTGTCCGCGCCGCTGGTGTAGAGGCGATCCTTCAGAATGTCGAGGTAGAAGCCGCCGAGGTCTTCGGAACAGAAGCCCTGCAGCTTCTGCACGATGAAGTGGAATTCGTAGGCGTTGTAATGTGCCTGCAGCTCGCCCTGAAGCTGGCGCGTCATCGCCAGCGCGTAGCGGTCGATTTCCAGCCAGTCCTCGACCGGCAGCGCGTGCGCCTTGGGATCGAAGTCCGACAGGTTGGCGAGCAGGAATTTCAGGGTGTTGCGGATGCGGCGATAGCCTTCCACCACGCGCTTCAGGATCTCGTCGGAGATGGTGAGTTCCCCGGAATAGTCGGTGGTCGCCACCCACAGGCGCAGGATGTCGGCGCCGTACTGGTCCATCACCTTCTGCGGCGACACCACGTTGCCCTTCGACTTGCTCATCTTGTGGCCTTTGCCGTCGACCACGAAACCGTGAGTCAGCAGGGCCTTGTAAGGTGCGCGGCCGTCGGTGGCGCAGCCGGTGAGCAAGCTCGACTGGAACCAGCCGCGGTGCTGGTCCGAGCCTTCCAGATACAGATCAGCCGGATGCGCGAGTTCGGGGCGGCGCTTCAGCACGCAGGCGTGGGTGACGCCCGAATCGAACCAGACGTCGAGCGTGTGGCCGGTCTTGTTGTAGTGCGCGGCATCCTCGCCCAGCAATTCGGCCGGATCGAGCGCAAACCAGGCTTCGATGCCGGCCGCCTCGACGCGCTTCGCCACGGTTTCCAGCAGTTCCGACGTGCGCGGGTGCAACGCGCCGGTCTCCTTGTGGGTGAAGAAGGGCATCGGCACGCCCCAGTTGCGCTGGCGCGAAACGCACCAGTCGGGGCGGTTCCGGATCATCGCCTCCAGCCGCGCACGCCCCCATGAGGGAAAGAACTGCGTCGCCTCGACCGCCGCCATCGCCTGCTCGCGCAGAGTCTTGTGCTTCCCACTCTCGACTCCCGACTCTCCGCTCTCCGCCCCCATGCCGATGAACCACTGCCGCGTCGCGCGGAAGATGATCGGCGTCTTGTGGCGCCAGCAGTGCGGATAGCTGTGCAGCAGCTTTTCGTGCGCCAGCAGGTTGCCGCTGGCTTCGAGCGTTTCGAGGATCAGCGGATTGGCCTGCCAGATGCTCATGCCGCCCACCAGCGGCACGCCAGCGTAGAAGCGGCCGTCGTCGCCCACCGGGTTGTCGACCTTCAAGCCATAGCGGCTGCCCACCACGTAGTCGTCGAGGCCGTGGCCGGGCGCGGTGTGCACCGCGCCGGTGCCAGCGTCGGCGGTGACGTGGTCGCCTACGATGACCGGCACCTGGCGTTCCTGGAAAGGATGCCACAGCAGCACGCCTTCGAGCGCCTGGCCGGTGGTGCGGGCGAGCACCTCGGCGCCTTCACTCAAGCCGTAACGCGTCAGCGCGGCGTCCGTCAGGCTGTCGGCCAGGATCAAGAGGCCCTTGGTCGTGCGCACCAGCGCGTACTGGAATTCGGGGTGCAGCGCCACCGCCTGGTTGGCGGGCAGGGTCCACGGCGTGGTGGTCCAGATGACGATCTGGATCGGTTCGTCGAGCGCCGCGATGTCGAAGCGGCGCGCGAGGTCTGCGTGATCGGCCACGGCAAAGCCGACGTCGATCGCGGGCGAGGTTTTGTCCTCGTACTCGACTTCGGCTTCGGCCAGCGCCGAGCCGCAGTCGACGCACCAGTGCACCGGCTTGGCGCCCTGATAGAGGTAGCCGGCCTGCTGGATATGCCCCAGCACGCGCAGGGTATCGGCCTCGAACTGGAAATCCATCGTGCGGTAGGGATGGTCCCAGTCGCCCAGTACGCCCAGGCGGATGAAGTCGGCCTTCTGCCGCTCGATCTGCTCCGCGGCGTAGGCGCGGCACAACTCGCGGAATTTCGACGGGGGAATGGCCTTGCCGTGGGTTTTTTCCACCTGCAGTTCGATCGGCAGGCCGTGGCAGTCCCAGCCCGGCACATAGGGCGCGTCGAAGCCGCTCAAGGTCCTTGCCTTGACGATGATGTCCTTGAGGATCTTGTTCACCGCGTGGCCGATGTGGATGTCGCCGTTGGCGTAGGGCGGGCCGTCGTGCAGGATGAACTTCGGGCGGCCGGCAGCAGCTTTTCTAATCGCTTCGTAGCGCTTTTTCTCCTGCCAGCTTTTCACCCAGCCGGGCTCGCGCTTGGCGAGGTCGCCGCGCATCGGGAAGGGGGTGTCGGGCAGGTTGAGCGTGTTTTTATAGTCAGGCATGACGTTGCTTTAGAAAGTGTTTGGCGTTGTCGACGTCGCGGCGGATCTGCGCGACGAGCGTATCGAGGTCGGGGTACTTTGCTTCGTCGCGCAGCTTGTGCAGAAAGTCCACCCGCACGCGGCGGCCGTAAATTTCGGCCTTGAAATCGAACAGGTGCACTTCGAGCACGGGGACGGCGTCCGGGCTTTTTACCGTGGGGCGGCGGCCGAGGCTCGCCACGCCCGGCAGCGGCGAGCCGTTGAGACCGTAGAGCTCGACCGCAAAAATGCCCATGAGCGGCGGCCGGTTGTGCTTGAGCTGGATGTTGGCGGTGGGGAAACCGATGTCGCGCCCCAGCTTGTCGCCGTGCACCACGCGCCCCGAGATGCTGTAGGGCCGGCCCAGCAAACGTGCTGCATGTTCGAGTTCGCCGGCGGCGAGCGCCTGCCGCACTGCGGTGGACGAGGAACGCTCGCCGGAGACCTCGACCGTGGGCAGGGATTCGGCGTCGAAACCGAGCCGCTCGCCGGCCTGTTTAAGCAAGGCAAAATCGCCCGCGCGCTTGGCGCCGTAGCGGAAATCGTCGCCCACCAGCACGTAGCGCGCCTCAAGCGTCGTGCCCAGCACCTGCTCGATGAAAGCCTCGGCGCTGAGCGCCGAGAAGGCGCGGTCGAAGCGGAACACGTGCAGGCGGTCGATCCCCCTGCGCTGCAGGCATTCGGCCTTTTCGCGCAGGCTGGACAGCCGCGCGGGCGCCTGTTCGGGGGCGAAGAATTCGCGCGGGTGAGGCTCGAAGCTCAGCACGCAGCTCGGCAGGCCGCGCGCCCGCGCCACGTCCTGCAGACGCGCGAGCATGGCCTGATGCCCGAGGTGCAGACCGTCGAAATTGCCGATGGTGACCGCGTGGGGCGTGCCGAGTGGACGAAAACCGTGGGTGATGCGCATGGGTCTGATGCGTATGGCGGCGAGGCGCCAAAAAGCGCTCATTCTAGCCGATCGAACCCTTATTCGGCCGCGCGGCGGGCGAACTGGCGGGGGCGGAAGCCCATCAGGCCGAGGGCGGCGAAATACAGCACGATGCCGCCGCCGACCAGCAGCGACAGCCGGATGATGCGGTCGAGGAAGCCCGCTGCCAGCCACCACTGCGATTCACCCATGGCATAAAAAAGCATCGCTGCCATTAGCGAAACCGCCAGCAGCACGCGCAGGAAATAGCCGGTCCAGCCCGGTTGCGGCTGGTATATCCCGTGTTTTTTCAGCAGGTGCAGCAGCAGGCCGGCGTTGAGGCAGGCCGCCAGGCCGATCGACAGCGCCAACCCGGCATGGCCCAGCGGGATGATGAAGGCGAGGTTCATCAGCTGGGTGGCGATGAGGGTAAAAATGGCGACCTTGACTGGGGTCTTGATGTTCTGCCGCGCGTAGAACCCCGGCGCGAGCACCTTCACCAGGATCAGCCCGACCAGCCCCACGCTGTAGGCGACCAGCGCGCGCTGGGTCATCGTCACGTCGATCGCGGTAAACGCGCCGTAGTTGAACAGGGTGGCGATCAGCGGCACCGCCAGCACCGCGAGCGCGGCCGAGGCGGGCAGCGCGAGCAGCAGGGTCAGGCGCAGGCCCCAGTCGAGCAGCTTCGAATAATCGCCCGGGTTGTCGTCGGCGTAATGCTTGGCCAGGCTGGGCAACAGAATGGTGCCGAGCGCCACCCCCAGCATGCCGGCGGGAAACTCCATCAGGCGGTCGGCGTAGTACAGCCACGACACGCTGCCGGTGGCTAGGAAGGAGGCAAAAATGGTGTTGATCAAGAGGCTGATCTGGGCGACCGAGACGCCCAGCGTGGCAGGTGCCATCAGCTTCAGGACGCGCTTGAGGCCGGGGTCGTCGAAGCGCCGGGTCGGGCGCGGCAGCATGCGGATCTTCAGCAGATGCGGCAGCATCCACGCCAGCTGCAGCACGCCGCCCAGCGCCACGCCCCAGCCGAGTGCCAGCACCGGCGGATCGAAATAGGGCGCCAGCCACAGCGTGGCGGCGATCATGGCGACGTTGAGCAGCACCGGCGCGAACGCCGGGACCGAAAACTTGCTGAAGGTGTTGAGAATGCCGGCCGCCAGCGCCACCAGCGAAATGAAGATGATGTAGGGGAAGATGATGCGCAGCAGGGTGATGGTGAGGGCGAACTTGTCGGGATCGGCACGGAAACCCGGCGCGCTGACATAGACCACCCAGGGCGCGCCCACGATGCCCAGGAGCGCAACAACGACCAGTGCCAGCGTCAGGACGGTGCCGACCTGGTTGACCAGGTTCTGGGTGGCGTCGTGGCCCAGGCGGTTCTTGTATTCGGCCAGAATCGGCACGAAGGCCTGCGAGAACGCGCCCTCGGCGAACAGGCGCCGCAGCAGGTTGGGGATCTTGAAGGCGACGAAGAAGGCGTCGGTCAGCATTCCGGCGCCGAATACGCGGGCGATGATGGCGTCGCGCACGAATCCCAGGATGCGGGAGAGCAGGGTCATGCTGCTGACCGCAGCGAGGGCTTTGAGGAGATTCATGGGTGGCAGCGTTTTGCGCGCATTGTGCGGGTCGGGCGCATCGACTGCAACAGCGCACAAACTGCTTGATTTGTTGCGGGGGTTTCCCGTACAATCGCCGCCTTTGGTGAATCCGTCCGCTAGCAAACGGGACGTTCAAGATTAAATTTGCCCCGCCTCAACAAAAATGGCGTGGACTACAGGAGCAGAATCTTATGGCGAACTCCGCCCAAGCGCGCAAGCGCGCACGTCAAGCCAGCGCCCAGCGCGACAGCAACATGAGCCAGCGTTCCGAATTCCGCACGGCGATCAAGAAAGTGCGCAAGGCGATCGAAGCCGGCGACAAGACCGTGGCCCAGCAGGTTTTCCAGGCTTCCATGAGCCTGATCGACAGCATCGCCGACAAGCAGATCGTTCACAAGAACAAGGCTGCGCGTCACAAGAGCCGCCTGTCCATGGCCGTCAAAGGCATGGCCTGAGTACTGACGCCGCTGCGTGAAAACGCACGCTGCACCATAAAAAACGCCGCATTTGCGGCGTTTTTTATTGCCTGTTCGGGCCGGGCTCAGTCCGCGTTTTCGGTCTGCAGTTCGTTGGTCTCGGCAAACGTCTGCAGAAAACGGTAGGCGTTGGGATCGACAGCCCTGAGCTTTTTGTCCACCGTCACGCAGCGGATGCCGTGCAGGGTGGTGGGCTGAACATAAGGCGAATAGTTGGTGCGGTTGTTGGGGTCGATCACCGCGAAGGCGCCCGCCAGGCGATCGGCCCAGTCGCTTGGCCGAAACCGGGCGCCCTGGGTGGTGATGCCGCGAATGATGAAGGGGGCGGGGGCGGTGGCGTCATCCATGAGTGGGTGGGCGGCTGGTGGAGTTGCCGGATTTTAGCACGCAGCCAACGGTGTCTGTGGCGGCGGTGCTTGCGCAGTGACGACATTTTGAAGATACTTGCGACGGCTTTACCTGACCAAAACGGTCAACAATTTTGCTCGACAATTTCAAATGGAGGAGAGAACCATGAAAAACCCGCTGGATTCGCTGTGGGGCACCGTCATTTCAGGCTTTGTGCTCACTGCTGTTTTGTATGTCTTTGCCAGAAACTTTTTGGGTTGAGGGGGATTAAGCAATGGAAAACATCGATATCGTCTCCGCACTGTCCCGCTGGACCCATTTCATGGCAGGCGTCATGTGGATTGGCCTGCTGTATTACTTCAACTTCGTTCAGGTGGCCGCGCTGAAAAACGCCGGTGCCGACGGCACCGCAGCGGGCATCACCAAGCACGTTGCCCCGCGCGCCCTGCTGTTCTTCCGCTGGGCTGCCGTACTCACCTGGCTTTCCGGCGCTGCCTTGCTGGGTCCGTATTTCACCGACGCCTTCCTGCTGCGTAACGGCATGGGACCGATCGGTATCGGCGCCTGGCTCGGCACCATCATGCTGTTCAACGTGTGGGTGCTGATCTGGCCGAACCAGAAGAAGATTCTGGGTATGGTGTCGGCGACCGACGACGAGAAGAACAAGGCGCGTCGCATCGCTTTCCTGGCATCGCGCACCAACACCATGCTGTCGATCCCGATGCTGTTCTTCATGGCAACCGGGATGTCTCATTCGGCGCTTTTCAGCCTATAATCAAGGCGCTGCATGACAAGCACGGCGGCTTAGGCCGCCGTTTTCTATTTTGCTGTTTTTAATTTCAAGTACGGCTCACATTCAAGTAGAGCAGTTGCTTTGACAGCCTGGTTGGGAACTGCCATGACGACACATTTGATGAACACCTACGCGCGCCAGCCGCTTGCCTTCGTGCGCGGCGAGGGCGCCTACCTGTGGGATGAAGCCGGCAAGCGCTATCTCGACGCGGTCGCAGGCGTGGCGGTGAACGGGCTGGGCCATGCCCATCCGAAACTGGTGAAGGCGATCGCCGACCAGGCCGCGACGCTGATCCATTCGTCCAACCTGTATCGCGTGCTGCGCCAGGAAGAACTGGCCGACCGCCTGTGTGAGTTGTCGGGCATGGACAAGGCTTTTTTCTGCAACTCGGGCTGCGAGGCCAACGAGGCGGCGATCAAGCTGGCGCGCCTGTATGGCCATAACAAGGGCATCGAGGTGCCGACCATCATCGTGATGGAAAAGGCTTTCCACGGCCGCACCATGGCCACGCTGACCGCCACCGGCAGCCGCAAGATTCAGGCGGGCTTCGAGCCGCTGCTGTCGGGATTCGCGCGGGTGCCGTTCAACGATCTGGAGGCCATCCGCCATGTCGCCGAGCACAACAAGAGCGTGGTCGCGGTGCTGGCCGAAGTGGTGCAGGGCGAAGGCGGCATCAACCTGATGGCGCCGGACTTCCTGGCCGAATTGCGCGCGATTTGCGATGCCCACGGCTGGCTCCTGATGCTGGACGAAGTGCAGACCGGCATCGGCCGCACCGGCACCTGGTTCGGCTTCCAGCATTCCGGCGTGATGCCGGACGTGATCGCACTGGCCAAGGGCCTGGGGTCGGGCATGCCGATCGGCGCCTGCCTCGCGCGCGGCGCGGCCGCCGAGGTATTCCAGCCGGGCAATCATGGCTCGACCTTCGGCGGCAACCCGCTGGCCTGCGCGGCTGCGCTGGCGACGCTCGACGCGATCGAAGATGAAAAGCTGCTCGACAACGCACGCGTGCGCGGTGAGGCGATTCGCGCCGGTCTGCGCAGTGCCCTGAATGGCATGCATGGCGTGGTCGACATCCGCGGCGAGGGCATGATGATCGGCATCGAACTCGACCGTCCGTGTGCCGAATTGGTGGCCGTGGCGCGCGACGCCGGCGTGCTGATCAACGTCACCGCCGACACCGTCATCCGCCTGGTGCCGCCGCTGATTTACGGCGCGGCCGAGGTCGATGCGCTGGTCGCGGCAGTGTCCGGCATCGTCAGGAACTACCTGCAGCAGGCGGCGTGATGCTGAAGCATTTTCTGCAATTCAAGGACCTGACGCGCGACGAACTGCTGTACCTGTTCGAGCGTGCGCGCCTGATCAAGTCGCGCTTCAAGCGCTACCAGCCCTACCATCCGCTGGTCGACCGCACGCTGGCGATGATTTTCGAGAAAAGCTCGACCCGCACCCGCCTCTCGTTCGAGGCGGGCATGCACCAGCTCGGCGGTTCGGCGATCTACCTCAACACCCGCGATACCCAGCTCGGGCGCGGCGAGCCGGTGGAGGACGCGGGCGAGGTGATCTCGCGCATGGTCGACATCGTGATGATCCGCACTTTCGAGCAGGACATCATCGAGCGCTTCGCTGCGCATTCGCGCGTGCCGGTGATCAACGGGCTCACCAACGAATACCATCCATGCCAGATCCTCGCCGACATCTTCACCTTCATCGAGCATCGCGGCTCGATCCAGGGCAAGACGGTGGCGTGGGTCGGCGACTCCAACAACATGTGCAACACCTGGCTGCAGGCCGCCGAGGTGCTGGGTTTCAACGTCCACGTGTCGACCCCGCCCGGCTATGAAGTCGAGCCGGAACGCGCGGGGCTGTATGGCACCGACCATTTCGAGAGCTTTGCCGACCCGATGGATGCCTGCCGCGGCGCCGATCTGGTGACCACCGACGTGTGGACCAGCATGGGCTGGGAAGCCGAGAACGACGAGCGCCTGAAAGACTTTGCGGACTGGCAGGTCGACGCCGAGATGATGGCGGTGGCGAAATCGGATGCGGTCTTCATGCACTGCCTGCCGGCGCACCGCGGCGAGGAAGTCACCGCCGAGGTGATCGACGGCCCGCAGTCGGTGGTGTGGGACGAGGCCGAAAACCGCCTGCACGTGCAGAAGGCGCTGATGGAATATCTACTGTTGGGAAGAATCGAATCATGAACATCGCCTACTTCAAGGACATGGATTCGCTCTATATCGAAATCAGCCCTGAAAACCCCGCGCGGTCGTGGGAAGCGCACGAGGGCATCGTGCTCAACCTGTCTGAAGACGGCCGCGTCGTCGGTATCGAAATCGAAAAGGCCAGCCTCGCCACCAATCTCGACATCCTGAAAATCGGCGGCTTCCCCGGCCAGATCGAAATCATCGACAAGAACAAATCCGGTTCCACTCACTGAATTCATACGCAAACATGAGCGACATCAAGAAAGTAGTACTGGCCTATTCCGGCGGCCTCGACACCTCGGTCATCCTGAAATGGCTGCAGGACACCTACCAGTGCGAGGTGGTCACCTTCACCGCCGACCTCGGCCAGGGCGAGGAACTCGAACCGGCGCGCGCCAAGGCGCTGCAGTTCGGCATCAAGCCCGAGCAGATCTACATCGACGACCTGCGCGAGGAATTCGTGCGCGACTTCGTCTTCCCGATGTTCCGCGCCAACACCGTGTACGAGGGCGAATACCTGCTCGGCACCTCGATCGCGCGGCCGCTGATCGCCAAGCGCCTGATCGACATCGTCAACGAAACCGGCGCCGATGCCATCTGCCACGGCGCCACCGGCAAGGGCAACGACCAGGTGCGCTTCGAACTCGGCGCCTATGCGCTCAAACCCGACATCAAGGTGATCGCGCCATGGCGCGAGTGGGACCTTTTGAGCCGCGAGAAGCTGCTCGCCTACGCCGAGAAGCACGGCATCCCCATCGACATGAAGCATCGCCAGGGCGGCTCGCCGTACTCGATGGACGCCAACCTGCTGCACATCTCCTACGAAGGCCGCCATCTGGAAGACCCGAATGCCGAGGCCGAGGAGGACATGTGGCGCTGGACGGTGTCGCCTGAAAAGGCGCCCGATCAGGCCGAGTACATCGAGCTGACCTACGCCAAGGGCGACGTGGTCGCGATCAACGGCGTCGGCATGCGCGCGCACGAAGTGCTGGCGAAGCTGAACGAGATCGGCGGCAAGCACGGCATCGGCCGGCTCGACCTGGTGGAAAACCGCTACGTCGGCATGAAGTCGCGCGGCTGCTACGAAACGCCCGGCGGCACCATTCTTCTTAAGGCGCACCGTGCGATCGAATCCATCACGCTCGACCGCGAAGTCGCGCATCTGAAAGATGATTTGATGCCGCGCTACGCCAGCCTGATCTACAACGGCTACTGGTGGGCGCCCGAGCGTGTGGCGTTGCAGACGCTGATCGACCACACCCAGCAGCACGTCAACGGCAGCGTGCGGCTCAAGCTCTACAAGGGTAACGTCATCGTCTCCGGCCGCGATTCGAAGACCGATTCGCTGTTCGACTCGACCATCGCCACCTTCGAGGACGACGCCGGCGCCTACGACCAGAAGGACGCAGGCGGCTTCATCAAGCTCAACGCGCTGCGCATGCGCATCGCAGCCAAACTCGACGCACGGAGAAAATAAGCATGTCCCAGTTCGATAATGTTGCCGTCCTCAAGCAGGCCAATGTGTACTTCGACGGCAAGTGCATTTCGCACACCGTCCAGTTTCCCGACGGCACGAAAAAATCGGTCGGCGTGATCCTGCCGTCCACGCTGACCTTCAATACCGGCGCACCGGAAGTCATGGAATCCGTGGCAGGTTCGTGCCGCGTCAAGCTGGCCGGCGAGAGCGGGTGGACCGCCTACGGTGCCGGACAGTCGTTCAAGGTGCCGGGCAACTCCAGCTTCGACATCGAAGTGTCGGGCGAGCCGTATCACTACGTCTGCCACTTTGGCTAAGCGCTGAGCCATGACCACCGTCACCGTCGTCAGAAAGGACGGCCGCATCGCAATCGCGGCCGACACGCTGACGAAGTGGGGCGGCGGCAAGGAGTCCGCCGACTACGTGGCGAACCACGAGAAGATCATCCGTGTCGGCGACAGCTATGTCGCCATCACCGGTTCGGCCACCTTCAAGCTCATCCTCACGGACTATTTTTCCACGCTGGATGCCCCGCCGCTGCTGGATTCGGCAGCAGACATCTTCCGCATCTGGAACACCCTGCACGGCGCCCTCAAAGAGCACTATTATTTACAGACCGGCGAGGACAAGGAGGAAGACCTCGAGTCCTCCCGCATGGACGTGCTGATCGCCAATCCGCGCGGGATTTTCGGCGTGGCGGCGCATCGCACGGTGCAGGAATTTTCGCGCTTTTACGCTTACGGCAGCGGCAGTCCGTATGCGCTGGGGGCGATGTATGCGGCCTGGCGCGCGCCTTCGCTCGATGCCGAGGCGGTGGCGCGGCTGGGGGTGATGGCGGCGGCCGAGTTTCACGACGAAACGGGGCTGCCAGTGCAGTCATTTGTGATGGATATGAACCCGGATGTTCGATAAATTCCAACTGTCCATAGGCGAAAAATTACCGTGGTAGGAGCGGCGCCCTCGCCGCGAATGCGGTCGCTAATCGCGGCGAGG
>Ga0299912_10000500_pt1 | contig 33156 bp, 31 predicted proteins | sample RVTome_2_FD_207667 | JGI IMG/M metagenome (GOLD analysis project Ga0299912, IMG submission 207667) | Soil microbial communities from uranium-contaminated site in the Upper Colorado River Basin, Wyoming, United States - RVT95D214 (version 2) ... | reverse complement strand
CCGCAGCCTTACAATCCCCATAACCACCGCCTGCCCCGCGGTTCAGTCCAACAAGGTTTATCCGCCGCCAATAAGGGTGGGGCTCTTGCAGGATTGGGAGGGGCGGCGGATAAACGCTATTCGTTAGGCGCGGCTTTTTGCGCCGTAACCCAACAAACCCAATCTTCCTTTAAATGCCGGCGTTGAATGTTTGGGTTTGTTGGGTTACGCGATAAAGCCGCTCTTGTACCCTTTAGGGTGAACCCAACCTACCTGGGATGTGGGAGTCTGCGTAACTTGCGGACAATTTTTCGTCTTGAGAGGCCAGCTATTATTCAAGTTCTTGCTGCTCGATTACTAGAGGCCGAGCTCTGATTCCTGGGCAGTGTCCCTCAGGTTCTTGGCAACCTGTTCCACCAGATCGGCGGCGGCGTTCAACTCGTCGCAGATCGCCTCCCGGACGATGATGGTCATTTCCTCGAACTGGGCGTCGCTGATGTGCGCACGCGCGCTGTCGCTCAGCAGCGCCTTGATCGCGGAAACAACTTTTTCCGCACGATTTTCAGGAGTTGTCATGGGTGGCCTCCGCTCGGTCTTGCATTGAAATCAAGTATAGCAGGCGGGTTGGGATGGGGTTGGCGGCTACACCACGGCCCAGGCCAAAGACGCTTCGGGCAAGCCCCCTACGCTTCTTTGCAACAGTCTGACGTTCGAGTTAAGAGGAGCGCCGCTTTTGACGCGTCCCGCTTGAACGAGAGGTCGGACTGGACGATGGCTCTACAAGGCGCCCCGACACAAACTTGTGGAGTAGCCGTGCTTCGCGCAACTCATTGAATGCCGGGGTGTACGAGTCAAGGACATCGACATCGGTAACAAGAGAGTTCAAGGGCATGGGTTACACCTTGGGGCGGTAGGCTGGGCTGAACCTGTGAAGCACGGCATTTGTGCGCTTTGCGCGGTTGATTGAATGTCGGGGGCAGCCCGACAGCTGGTTACCTTCTTTTGCTTCGCCAAAAGAAGGTAACCCAAGAAAAGGCGACCCCGTTCCGCCGCCCTTCGCTTCGCTGCGGGTTCCCTGCGTTGCTCGCCAAGCCGGGCGGCTGCGGAACTCGCGCTACGCGCTCAGACAGTCCTCGCCGACTGCCCCCGGCTCGGCTGCGCTACTCGGCGGCGGAAAAGGGGGACCCCCAAAGCCAACTTCAAAAGCAACTTCAACACCCTGTCCGGGCTTTGCCCGGACAGACCAAAAACACTGCCACGCGCAAGCGCGTGACTGCGCGTTCTTGGGAGTCCCCTTCTGCGCCGCTTCGGATTGGCTGATGAAGCGGGAGCTTTAGGCGAGCACTGTTCGAGCTCCGCGGCAGCTTGCGTCTTGTGCAAGCTGCTAGGGCGAGTTGCGCAGCCCCCGCTTTATCAGCCAATCCGAAGGAACCCCGAAGGGGCGGCGCGGCAGGGTGCCCTTTTGTTTGGTACCTTTATTTTGGGCAAGCAAAATAAAGATACCAGCTGTCGGGCTGCCCCCGACAAGTCAATTAACTGTGCGTGGAACGCACACCACACGCTACGAATCTAGACCCTGCGCGCACGCCGGATCCCTAGTCAGCAAAGAAAAGATGCCCATCAAGGACATTCGCGCTGAGGAAGAGATCGCTCATCGGAATTGGATCACTCTGTACCGGAAGAAGGGGGCCACCAAGTCGCATTTTTCCGCCGTCCGCCTGAGTGGCGCAAACGTAGTAAGAAAACCCGGTTTGGTGATGCGACAAATCGATGGCAGAACGATAGTCAATGCAGCCGAGGGCGTTAGCGGTTATGGTCTTAATTGACTGTCCTGCCGACATAAAGTCATTTGCCAACTCAGCTTCGATTTCGGATAGCGCAACGCTTGTCGTTATTACAATTTCCGCAGTTTCGCTAGGAAATATGCTGAGTCCGTGCGCGTATTTTCCGTTCCCTCTAGTCTTGGTTTCATCACATATCTTCCGCTGCGCGTCAATGAAGAAATCACGGGTCTTTCTACTCAAGACAATCTTCCATTCCGGCCAGACATTGAGGGCTGGAGCTGTTCCTATGTTTTTCATGGTGAATTTCAGGGTCAAGTACATCCCACTTTGGTCGAATCGTACAGCGCTTGCATGCCCGACGGAATCCGCTATTGCAAGTGCGATATCGCATTTGACCCATGGCCGATGAGACGCATTGAACTCCTCCCTGCCCAGTCTGACCCCATGTTCAGCCGCGTCAGCAGACTTCTTGGCGGCGATCGCAATAGCTTTAGCATCAGCGACATTCCCGGCCATGAGCCGTAATTGCTTCCAGAACATGTAGATCTGTCCAAGTCCAACAGCGACTGTGGCAGAGGTCGCAATGGCAACGATGATAGTCCAGAAGAGGGCCTTCTTTTCGCCTTCTGCAGCTTCCTTGCTTGCGTCTCGGTCTTGCTGGAGGCGCTTATCTGTCTTTTCCGCTTCAATGGTCTTTACAACAAGTGGTTGCTCCTGGGTTCCGCGCGCGTCTCGGTCGGGCTTGCCGATGGCCTTGCCGGCACTCTGCCGCTGAACATGATCGATTGTTGCTGTTGCTGAAGTTGACGGATTCGACGCTCCAAGCACAGCTTTCGCCGGCGCCAGAGTGCAGCACAAAATGATGGCTTGCACGATCAGCCCACGTAGGGTGGGCAAAGCGTAGCGTGCCCACGACTTGCCGCCCAACCGCGTGGGCAGATGAAACTTGCCCACCCTACACCAGCGAGTAGGGCAACCCCAGCGCTTCATTTCCATACCACAGCCCAAACCACTTGCACCTCAGGCAGACCCCGCTGCGACAACCATCCCCGCGCCTCCGCCACAAAGGCTTCCGGCCCCGCAATATAAACATCCAACCCCCCCGCCGCATCCGGGAAATCCTCCGCCAATGCCTGCACCACCGACCCAAACCCGTCCTCGGCGACCAGCGGCGTGTAGTCGAAGTTGTCCAGCGCATCCGCCCATGAGCGGCACAGGTTCTGCAGGTAGTGCCCGCCCGGCTCGCTGGCGATCCAGTAGAGATGCATCGGTGCTCCCGTGTCCAGCGCCATGGCGTGCTCGATCAGGCTCTTGATCGGGGCGAAGCCGTCGTCGCAGGCGAGGAACAACAGCGGCCGCGGCGATTCGTCGTGCATCACGAAATTTCCGACCGGGCCCTGCACCGTGACCGTTTCGCCGCGTTTCAGGCCGCCGAACACGCGCGCGGCGAACTCGTCGCCGGCGACGTTGCGGATGAAGAATTCCAGGTTGCGGTTGTCGCAGGGGCAGCTTGCCACGCCGTGCTCAGCCTGGGCTTCGTCGATGCCGAGCGCCACGCTCTGGCCGGCGAGAAAACGCAGGCGATTGGTGCGGGGGGTTTGCAGGTGCAGGCGCATGACCTTGTCGCCGAGCGGCTGCACTTCCTTCACGCGCGCATTGATCTCCTGCAGCGGGATGTCCGCGGGGCCGGATGCCTCCAGCGCCTCGACCACGATGTCGGTGACCGGAGTGTGCGAGCACAGCAGGACGTAGCCCATGTTTTTTTCGGCTTCGCTTAGCACGTAGTCGTGGTGCCGCACCTTCTGCGTTTGGCCGGACACGATCCTGGCCTTGCACAGGCCGCAGTTGCCGTTGGAGCAGCCGTAGTTGAGCGCAAGGCCGGCGCGCAGGCCGGCTTCCAGTATGGTGTCGGCGCCTTCCACGAAGAACTCGTGGCCGCTGGGGCGCAGCACTACGTGGGCTGAAACGACGCGCATATAGTCATCCATGACGGCGAGGGGGTTGGGGGGTTCGGTGTCCAGGACTTGCTCCAGTTGGCCGTTGAGCCAGTCTTCCAGTTCGGTCTGTTGCATGCCGCGCAAACGCTCCTGCATGCGCACCACCAGTGAATGATAGCGCTGCAAGTGCGTCCTGACATCCGCCAGTTCGCGGCTTTGCTCGTAGAGCCGCGCGGCGAGCACTTCCTTGTCCGGCAGCAGGCGCTCGCGCACGCGCCGGGCGAAGGATTCTTCCTTGATGGTGTTGAGGTGTTCGAGGAAGGGGTCGTTGTCGAGCTGGGTGTCGGGATAGGCCGCCAGCAGATCCTCGACCGATACCATGCCGTCGGAGGAGCGCAACGCGCCGTCCTTGATGCGCTGCTGCAGGGCGCCGCGGGTGACGCCGAGCAGGCGCGCGGCCCTGGACAATGCGAGTAGTTGCGGCATTTACGTGAACCCACAAATTACGAAACATACGCCGCAGATGTGTAGGTTGGGTTAGGCGCGGCCCCTCTCTCCAACTCTCTCCCGCTTGCGGGAGAGAGGGCAATCGTTCCCTCCCCCGCTCGCGGGGGAGGGTTAGGGAGAGGGGAATGGCCGCTAACCCAACCTACATGACGGCGGGTACGCTCCAGATACAATGTTGCGCTATTTACGATTTGTAATGCTAGGCCAACGGCTCCACGCTGATCACCGCCAGCATGCTGTGCGCCGCGCCGGGCGCCACCGTCACCACGTTTTCCAGGGCATTGGCGGTTTCCACGCAGACCATGCCGCGATGGCCGTCGGGGCCGAAGTCGCCCATCTTTTCGGCCTTTTCGATCCACGGATTCCACACCACGGTGGAGCGGCTGCCCTGCTGCGCAATGCGGATGCGGCGCTTGAGGCCGCGGTCTTCGATGAGGCAGTCGGCTTGGGTGTTGAGGTAGACGCGGTCCACTTCGCTTTCGATCGCGATGGCGCCCTGCTGCTTCGCCCGCGCGAAGCCGTTCACCTTGTCCAGATAGTCGCAGCCTTCCAGGCCGCGGATCGCCACGTCGGCGACGTCGCCGATGTGGAAGTAGGTGTGCAGCGCCTCGCCCAGCACGAACGGCGTGCTGCCTTGGTTGCGCGTGACCAGTTCGACGCGCAGGTCGGCGCCGACCGTGACCGCAAGCTCTGCGCTGCAAGGATGCGGCCACTGCGCGCGCGTCGTTTCGGTTTGCACCAGCCCGAAGCGGATGCGCGTTGCGCCGTCGGGCAGTGCCGCCGTTTCCAGCACTTCCCACAGTACCGTGCGGGCGAAGCCGTGGGCCGGCTTGCCGGCATCGTCCGGGTGCGGCCCGAACCATGGCCAGCATACCGGCACGCCGCCGCGGATCGACTTGCCCGGCGCGAACTTGGCGTACCGGCTCAGCCACAGCACCGGTTCCTGGTCGCGCGGCTCATAGGTCATCACATGCGCCCCTTGCAGCGCGACCATTGCCGTGGCGTGCGCGTTGGCAATCTCGGCGACCGCCAGCCCGCCCGGCCCTTCCTTGAATTGCACATGGCCGGGGAGGGCAAAACGCTGGTTGAGGCTGGCGAGGTCGAGGGAATTCACGGCGGCTGCTCCTGTCTATGAAAGGCGTTCATTGTCGCGCAAAACGCGCGGCTGCGCATCCGGCGGCTGCTACAATCGCGTCAACGCAGGAACAGCTCCTGCGTGCGCTTTCGTTAACTTCAATCGGCAGGCGGGTCGCCTGCGCTACGGATGAAAATTCCCCTGCTCAAAATCACCGTTTTCCTCGCCTGCCTGATGCCGCTGGCGCGGCTGGGCTGGCTCGCCTACGCGGACGGCCTCGGCGCCAACCCCATCGAGTTCGTCACGCGTTCGCTCGGCACCTGGGCGCTCACGTTCCTGCTCATTACCCTAGCCGTTACGCCGCTGCGCAAGGTCGGCGGCTGGCAATGGCTGATCAAGCTGCGCCGCATGCTGGGCCTGTTCGCCTTCTTCTACGCCTGCCTGCATTTCCTCACCTACGTCTGGCTCGACCAGTTCTTCGACCTGCACAGCATTTACAAGGATGTGCTGAAGCGCCCGTTCATCACCGTCGGTTTTTCCAGCTTTCTGCTGCTCATCCCGCTGGCGCTGACCTCGACCACCGCCATGGTCAGGCGGCTCGGCGGCAAGCGCTGGCAGCGCCTGCACCGGCTGGTTTATCTCGTCGCCATCGGCGGTGTGGTGCACTACTGGTGGCTGGTGAAGAAGGACATCACGCAGCCCGCCATCTACGCGGCGATTCTCGCCGTTTTGCTGGGGTACCGCGCGTTGGCGGCACTGCGCAAATCTTCCGCCTGGAACTAGTGTAGTGCTTTTGAATTATTGGAAATTATTCGCTGAGCCTTGTAGGTCGGGCTTTAGCCCGACATGTCGGTCTGAAGACCGACCTACAACACCCGATGCCACGCGGCGATTAAGTTCTAAACAGAATGAAGCACTGCACTAGCGCAATCCCGTCACGCCGGGCGCGGCTTCCTGCTGCATGCGCTGCATCAGGTCCAGCCATAGCCGGGTACTGCCGGAGTCTTCCAGCGGCCTGCCCCGATTGCGCTCCCTGGCGAGCCACAGGCCATCGCCGTTGAAGCTGTACACCGGCACCAGATCGCCGCGCGCGGCCGCCGGACGAATCTCCGGGATGGCGTTGTCCAGGATCAGCGGTTCCGCATCCGGCGTCGCGTAATAGGCCAGCACCATGTGCGGCTGGATGAGGCCGCGCGCGCGCAGGAATGCTTTTACGTAAGTGATGCGCAAGCGCTCCGGGGCGATGCCAAGGTAGCGCAGGGTGAAATACTTGGCCACGGCGAAGTCTTCGCAGTCGCCGCCGTTGCTGGCGAGCAGTTCCACCGGCGTGGCCCAGTAGTCGTTGCGGCCCCAGTGGTCGATGTCTTCGAGATTGGGCAGGCGGTTGAAGAATGTATTGACCAGCGCGAGCTTGGCGGGGTCGTCCAGCGCGGCGGCCTGCGCGCCCAAGCCCTCCCACTGCAGCAGACGCTGCTTCGCCGTGGGGCCGTATTGTTCGGCAACCATGCCCAGCAGTTTCTGGTTCAGCCCGAAGCTGTCGGCCAGCACCAGCGAGGCACAGAACAGCGCAGCCAGCAGGGCGGCCCGCCAGGGCAAGTTCGCCATCCGCTTGTGCCGCGTCAGGCCTTGTGCCAGCGCGCCACGCCGTTCTCTATCAGCGAATACACCGACGGCACGACCACCAGCGTGAGCAGGGTGGAGCTGATCATGCCGCCGATCACCGCGACCGCGAGCGGGCCGTTGGTTTCGGCGCCGGCGCCTAAGCCCAGGGCGGCGGGCAGCAGCGCCAGGATGACGGTGAGCGAGGTCATCAGCACCGGACGCATGCGGATCGGGCAGGCATCCTTGAGCGCCGCGTCGATGCCCGCGCCATCCGCGCGGCGCTGGTTGGTGAGGTCGACCAGCAGGATGGAGTTCTTCGCCACCAGGCCGATCAGCAGCACCAGTCCGATCATGGAGTAGATGTTGAGCGTCATGGACTGCACCGCGAATACGTTGCCCATGAGCCACAACCCCATGACGCCGCCGATGATGGCGAGCGGCTGCGCCACCATGATGATGAACGGTTGCAGGAAGGAGTTGAACTGGCTGGCCAGGACCATGTACAGCAGGACCAGCGCCAGCGCGAAGGCGAAGGCCATGTTGGAAGCGGTCTTGGCAAACTCCTCGGCCTGCCCCACGAACTGGATCGTGTAGCCGGGCGGCAGTATGTCCGCAGCGGCGGCCTTGGCCACGTTCACCGCATCCCCCAGGGGGATGCTGGGCGAGGCGTAGAAGTTGCCGCTGTATTGCAGGTCCAGCCTGCCGATGACGGCCGCCCCCAGGGTCTGATTGAAGCTGGCCACGGTATCGAGGCGCACCGGTTTGCCGTCGCGGCTTCTCAGGTAAATCTTGCTCAGGTCCACTGGCTGCGTGAGCGAGCCTTCGGCCGCTTTCATGCGCACGTCGTAGCGTTCGCCGTCGCCCGGAACATCGTTGTATTTGGCGATGTTGACGCCGCCCGTCATGATGTTGACCGCCTCCGCCACGTTCCTGGCGGTCAGCCCCATGCTCTCGGCGCGGGTGCGGTCGACGTGCATGTCGAGCTGCGGCAGGTCGAGTTGCAGGTCGAGATCGAGCCGCCCCAGTTCGGCATTGCCGGCGAGCTTGCGTTGCAGTTCCTGGCTCAGGCGCGAAACCTCGGCAAGGTTGCTGCCGCGCAGCACGAACTGCAGCGGCTCGCCGCGCATGCCGCCGACGATGGGCACCGGTGCGGCGAATGCCCTGACTCCGGGGATTTGCGACAGCTCCTTGCGCAGCAGCGGGATGAACTCATACTGCTTGAGCTTTCTTTCCTCCCGCGACACCATGCTCACGAAGGCGAGGCCCTGGTTGACCTGCCCCGCCTGGCCCAGGCCGATGGCGCTGAAGTAGGTGGCGATCTCCTTGTGCTTGCCGAGCACGGCTTCGACCTGGCGCAGACGGTCGTCGGTATAGTCGATGCTCGATCCGAGCGGGGTCTTGAAGAACACCAGGAAGCGCCCTTCGTCCTCGTCCGGGACAAAGCCCTTGCCTACGTTGGCGAAGAAGTAGCCGCTGGAGAGCACCACCAGAATGGTTGCAATCACCACTTTCCAGCGGTGCGCGAGGGCGAAGTCGAGCGCGTGCCGGTAGAAGCGGTCGAGCCCGTCGAAGAAGCGCTCCAGGAAGCGATACATGCGGCCGTGTTCCTTCTGCACCTTGAGGTAGCGCGAACACAGCATGGGGGTGAGGGAAAGGGAGACGAACAGGGACACCAGCACGCCGAAGGTCACCACCACCGCGAACGACTTGAAGAACTTGCCGATGATGCCGCCCATGAATATCACCGGCGCGAAGATGGCGACCAGCGAAAGCGTGGCGGCCAGCACCGCGAACACCACTTCGCGGCTGCCGTTGAGCGCGGAGCTGGTCGGGTCCGGATCGATTTTCTCGCGATGCCGGTAGATGTTTTCCAGCACCACGATGGAGTCGTCCACCACCACGCCGATCAGCAGCAGCAGTGCCAGCAAGGTCAGCGCGTTGAAGGTGAAGCCGGCAAAATACATGACCGCGATGGCGCCCAGCAGCGACACCGGAATAGCCACCGCAATGATAAGGGTGGAGCGCATGCTCCTGAGGAACAGCAGCACCACGAGCGACGCCAGCAGCGTTCCCGAGACCAGGTGCTCCTTGAGCGCGTCCACCATTTCCTGAATGAACAAGGCATCGTTGGAAGCCACCTTGATGGTCATGCCTTGGGGCAGTTGCGGCAGGATGTCCTTCTCCAGCCGCTTCTTCACCGCCTCGACGATGGCAACGGTGTTGGTGTTGGCGATCTTGACGATGCCCAGGCCGATCGCCGGCGTGCCGTTGAAGCGCGCAAGCTGGCGATAGTCGGCCAGGTCATCCTGTACTTCCGCGATGTCCTTGAGTCTGATCGGCGCGCCGTCGCGGTACACCACGATGAGGTTGCGCAACTCGTCCAGGCTGTGGAACTCCAGATCGAGTTTGAGCAGGTACTCGGTGCGTTCGCTCACCAGGAAGCCGCCGGGAAGTTGCAGGTGCTCGTTGGAGAAGGCGTCGGTGAGTTCCTTGGTGGTGATGCCGAAAGCGGCCATGCGCGCCGCATCGAGATTCACCCGGATGGCGCGGTCGCGCTTTCCGCCGAGGCGCACCTCGCCGACCCCGTCGATGGTCTCCAGTCTCTTCTTGATGACGTTCTGCGCATACAGGTTGAGCTGCTGCTGCGTGCGGTCGCCCTGCAGCGCGAGCCACATGATGGGCTGGGCGTTGGTTTCCACCTTGGCCACCACCGGCGCGTCGGCATCCTTGGGCAGCAGGCGCAGCACCTGGTTGACCTTGGATTGGACCTCGTTGAAGGCGACGTCGATGTTCTTGTCCAGATTGAAAGTGATCGCCACCACCGAGACGCCCGGCGACGAACTGGACTGGATGTGCTCGATGCCGGGCACGCTGTTGACCTTGGTCTCGATGACGTTGGTGATGCTGGCGTCGATGATGTCCGGGTTGGCGCCAAGCTGGGTGGTGGTGATGGAAACCACGGGAAACTCGATATACGGAAAGCGGTCCACCCCGAGGCGCTGGTAGCTGATGATGCCGAACAACACCAGCACGGCGCTGAGCATGAACGCCAGCACATGGCGTTTGATGGAGAGTTCCGGCAGGGTCATTTTCTGTCCCCGGAAGCGCCGTTCTGCACCTTCACCATGGCCTTGTCGGTCAGGAAGCCGGCGCCGTCCAGCGCAACGGTTTCACCGGCGGCGATGCCGGAGAGAATCTCGGTGTAGCCATCCCGGCTTATGCCGGTCTGCACGATGCGCTGAGCCGCATGCTGCTCCTTGATCAGGTAGACCACCTTCCCGGCCGGGCGCAGCACCACGCTGGTCTCGGGCACGACCACTGCCTGCGGGTGCTCCTCGATCACCACGGCGCCGTTGACGCTGGCGCCGGGCTTCCAGTCACCCGGATTGGCGACTGCCACGATCGCCTCGAATGCGCGATTGGATGCGCCTATCACCGGCCTGATTTCCTCCACTTTGCCCTGCACCGTCTTGCCGGGTACCGCCGGCGTCGACAGGTACACCGCAAGGCCGGGGTGGATGCGTCCCACCACACTCTCGGGAAAGGGCAGGCGCACACGCAATTTTTCCGCCGTAACGAGTTGGAACATTGGCTTGCCGACGCTCACGAAATCGCCCGGCGACACCATGCGCTGGTCCACATGCCCGCTCACCGGCGCCGTGATGCGCGCTTTGGACAGGTTGCTGCCGGCATTGGCGGCCTGGGCCTGGGCCGCGGCCAGTTGTGCGCGCAACGCGGCAAGCTGCGACTCGGCCTCGTCCAGTTTGAGCGGTGCAATGAACTTCTGCTTGATCAGTTCGCGGTAGCGTTCCGTGGCGCGCTGCTGGTTGGCGAGCAGCGCTTCCACGCGCGCCACCTCGGCCGCCGCTGCCTGGCGGCTGTTGGCGAGGTCCTGGGTGTCGAGGACGGCGAGCAGTTGCCCTGCCTTTACCGGGTCGCCGATATCCACCAGCACCTGGGTGACCCGCGCCGCCACTTCCGCCGAGACAGTGGGCGAGGCCAGGGTATCGACCACGCCGACGCTTTCTTCGCGCATCTGCATGCTGCGGGTTTGCGTCTGTGCAACGGTGATCAGCGCAGGCGGTGGACCTTTCTTCGCCTCCTCCGGTTTCTTGCCGCATGCGGCCAGCAAGAAGCTGCTACAGATCAGAACAGTGAATAGGGCGGGGGTTTTCATGTGCGCATCCTGGTTGGGTGAGTTTGCCGACAGCTCTGTTGAAGATAGTTGAAATCTCATGTCTCGCGCTTGCGGGACGACAATATGCCGTGCAGGAGAATATCCAATAGCGTGTCGCTTTAGCGACGCCCGTCGTCCGCGAACAAAACGTCGGGGAAATCCCATGGGCCCGGAAGAAAAACACGCGCGCAACGTCAGGAAGGGTAATGGTACGCACTAACCGAACGGTCAGCGTATTCTAGTCAAGCCATCCTGGACTGACAATGTCTTTCTGGGTACGGGCTGGGATGGAACGGCGCACCGGGCGGTGGGCTGCGATTGCATGGAGGGCTGGCGTCTCGTGCGCCATGAAAGCGCACGGGTAGCTGACGCTGCCCGTGCGTCCAGGCAGGCCAGCCGGGAGGCTGGCCTCGGTTTGCCTAGGCGGCTGAAGTTGCCGGTTTGGCTGCTGCCGGTTTTTTTGCCACGGCTTTTTTCGCTGCCGGTTTTGCGGCGGCTTTTTTTGCCGCCGGCTTCTTGGCAACAGTTGCTTTTGCGGCTGGCTTTTTTGCCACGGCTTTTTTCGCTGCCGGTTTTGCCGCAGCTTTGGCTGCCGGTTTGGCGGCCGCTTTCGCAGCAGGCTTCTTGGCGGCAGTTGCTTTTGCGGCTGGTTTTGCCGCAGCTTTTTTCGCAACCGGTTTCTTGGCGGCTACGGCTTTGGCTGCCGGTTTGGCGGCTGCCTTCGCTGCGGGCTTCTTGGCGGCAGGTGCTTTTGCGGCTGGTTTTGCCGCAGCTTTTTTCGCAACCGGTTTCTTGGCGGCTACGGCTTTGGCTGCCGGTTTGACGGCTGCCTTCGCTGCAGGTTTCTTGGCAGCAGTTGCTTTTGCGGCGGGTTTCTTGGCGGCCGTAGCTTTGGCGGCCGATGCTTTTACTGCGGTTTTTACTACAGGCGTTGCGGCTGCCTTGGCTCTGTTCTTAGCTGTTGCCATGATGACTCCTTTCCAAAAGTTGAACCGGTTGGTTAATACACTTCGTGCAGTATGAAACTTGTGCACTTCCAAAGCGTCGGCATGACAACAACCGGTTACGCCGCTTAACTTCCACACGCCTTTAGATATGGGCGAAAGCGCGTTTCCGCTTGGTGCGCCAATTCTATCCAGATTTGCTGGAAATGCACAAGAATTTATCGGAGATTTTTAAAAATTCTTTAGGGATAACAGTATGGATAGGCAATGTAGTATCGAGGCGACACCATATTGCCACGGGTGCAAATACTGCCGGAACGATCATGGATACGGGCTTGCAGGACGGCGGCATGCTGCGGCGGACCGTTCGCGCGCAGCAAAAATCCCGTGGACAAAAAACCGATGGGCGTGGATCAGGGCAGAACGCTTTCCAGGGAAAAGAGCTGTTCCACCGCTTCTCTTTCGCGAATCAAATGCACCTTGTCTCCATCGACCATGACTTCCGCAGCACGCGGACGCGTGTTGTAGTTGGAACTCATGCTCATGCCGTAGGCGCCCGCCGAGAGTATGGCGAGCAGGTCGCCCTCCGCGATGTCGAGTGCCCGGTCATGCCCGAGAAAGTCGCCGCTCTCGCACACGGGACCGACGATTTCGTAGCGCTGCTGCGCGCCGGATGTCGCGCGCACCGGGACGATCTCGTGGTAGGCATCGTAGAGTGCAGGCCGCATCAGATCGTTCATCGCAGCATCGACGATGGCGAAATTGCGCTCGCCTCCGCGCTTGAGGTATTCCACGCGGCTGAGCAGCAGGCCGGCGTTGCCCACCAGCGAGCGCCCCGGTTCGATGAGGATTTTCTGTGTGCGTCCGGCGAGCTTGGACAGAAGCGCGTGCGCATACTCGCGCATGTCGGGGGGTGCCTCGTCGCGGTAGCGGATGCCGAGCCCGCCACCCAAGTCGATGTGCGACAGAGCAATGCCTTCCGCCTGCAACTGGTCGATGAGCGCCAGGATCTTTTCGGCGGCGTCGACGAACGGCGTCACTTCGGTCAACTGCGAGCCGATGTGGCAGTCGATGCCTTCGACGCGCAGGTGGGGCAGCGCATGGGCCAGCCGATAGAGCCGCAGCGCTTCGGTGTAGGCGACGCCGAATTTGCTTTCCTTCAGGCCGGTTGCAATATAAGGATGGGTTTTCGCGTCCACGTCGGGGTTGACCCGCAGCGACACGGGGGCGACCTTTCCCATCTCTGCGGCCACGCGATCGAGGCGCGACAGCTCGCTTTCGGATTCGACGTTGAAGCACAAAATGCCGCATTCGAGGGCGAAGCGCATCTCCGCTTCGGTCTTGCCGACACCGGAGAACACGGTCTTGCCGGCATCGCCTCCGGCGGCAAGGACGCGCTTCAACTCGCCACCCGAAACGATGTCGAATCCCGAACCCAGCCGCGCGAACACGTTGAGGATGGCGAGGTTGGGATTGGCCTTGACTGCGTAGCAAATGAGGTGCGACCGTTCCGCCATTGCATCGGCGAAGCCGCGGTACGCATCGGTCAGCGCTGCGCGCGAGTAAACATAGCAAGGCGTGCCGAAGCGCTCGGCGATGGCGGACAGGCTAACCTGCTCCGCATGCAGTTCGCCGCGGATGACGGGGAAAAAATTCATTTCTTGTCCTGTTGCGGGTTGTCGGCTTTTTGTGGAAGATAGAGTGGCCCCTTGTAGCCGCATCCTTGCAGCGCCGCTACCAGCAAGAGCATCAAACAGAGCAGCCGCATCGTCATCTCCCAAGGGGCTTGTAAACGGAAAATTTTATCACAAGGCGACAACATGACTGAACGCGAATTCAACGACCGGGTGGACCAGGCCATGGCCCGCATACAGAACGCGCTCGACGTCTCCGACGCGGACCTCGACTGGGAAATGTCGGGCGGCAGCGTGCTGCAAATCACGTTCGACAACGGCAGCAAGATCATCGTCAACCGCCAGGGTGCGGCACAGGAAATCTGGGTGGCGGCAAAATCGGGCGGATACCACTATCGCTGGCAGGATGGCGCATGGCTGGACACGCGCGACGGCACCGATCTGTTCGATGCGCTCGGCCGTCTGGCGTCGGAGCAGGGCAGCGTCACCCTGGAGTTCCGCTAGCCCTTAGTATCGAGTCGCTACCAATTGCCGCGCGGGTTTAGGTAAGGTACCATCCGGTCATGAATGCAAGTGTCTTCACGATGCTCGACTTGGTGGAGCGCCTTGGAAACCGGGTGCGCGCCGCGCTGCGCAGCCTGGGTTCCAAGTACGGCCTGCAGCCGGTGCACCTGCAGGCGCTGATGTTCCTGCGCGACGCCAACCGCTACAGCAACACTCCCCAAGCCCTCGCAGAACACCTTGGCCTCACCAAGGGCACCGTGTCGCAAAGCCTGCTGCTGCTTGAGCGCAAAGGTCTGATAGCGCGTTACGCCGATACCGTCGACAAGCGCGTGGTGCGACTCGAATTGACTGCCGCCGGAATCGCGCTGCTCAAGGAAGTGCGCCTTGCCCCCGAGTGGAAGAAGGCGTTAAGGAACATCAGCCTCGCGCGCACGCGCACCGCGCTGCCGGTGCTGCGCGAAACGTTGCAGAACCTGCAACTCAATTCCGGCAGCCGCACCTTCGGCTTGTGCCAAACCTGCCGGCATCTTCAGCGCGAAAGCGAGCGGGCGTATCGTTGCGGCCTTACCGGGGAACGCCTGAGCACGGTCGAGATCCGCAAGGTGTGCCGGGAACATCAACCCAAAGGGTGAGAGACGCGGCTAGCCTAGCGCGAGGCGCGCGCGGCCGATGGCTGCGCGCACCTGCTCCGGAGCAGTGCCGCCGATGTGGTTGCGGCTGGACAGCGAGCCGTCCAGCGTGAGTACCTGAAAGACATCGTCGCCGACCAGATCGGAAAAGCCCCGCAGATCGCCCAGGGAGAGTTCGCCCAGGTCGCAACCCAGCTTCTCCGCATGGCGCACGGCCCGCGCGACGGCTTCGTGCGCGTCGCGGAACGGCAGGCCCTTCTTCACCAGGTAGTCGGCAAGGTCGGTGGCGGTGGCATAGCCCTCGCTGGCGGCCTGGCGCATCGCCGCCGGGTTGACGGTGATGCCGGTGAGCATGTCGGCCAGTATCGCCAGCGTGTCGGTGAGGGTGTCGACGGTGTCGAACAGCGGTTCCTTGTCTTCCTGGTTGTCCTTGTTGTAAGCCAGCGGCTGGCCTTTCATCAGGGTGAGCAGGGCGACCAGGTGGCCGTTGACGCGGCCGGTCTTGCCGCGCATGAGTTCCGGCACGTCCGGGTTTTTCTTCTGCGGCATGATGCTGGAGCCGGTGCAAAAACGGTCTGCGATGTTGATGAAGCCGAAGCGCGGGCTCATCCACAGGATCAGCTCCTCCGACAGGCGCGACAGGTGCGTCATGACGAGTGCGCCGCAAGCACTGAATTCGATGGCGAAGTCGCGGTCGGAAACGGCGTCCAGAGAGTTCTCGCAAACCGCGTCGAAGCCCAGTTCGCGCGCCACCATTTCGCGGTCTATGGGGTAGCTGGTGCCGGCCAGCGCGGCGGCGCCGAGCGGCAGGCGGTTGACGCGCTTGCGGCAGTCGGCCAGGCGCTCGGCATCGCGCTTGAGCATTTCGTAATAGGCCATGAGATGGTGGCCGAAGCTGACCGGCTGCGCCACCTGCAAGTGGGTGAAGCCGGGCATGATGGTGGCGGCGTTGGACTCGGCCAGGTCGAGCAGGGCGCGCTGCGCGGCCCGGATCAATCCGATCAGTTCGTCGATGGCGTGGCGCAGGTAGAGGCGGATGTCGGTGGCCACCTGGTCGTTGCGCGAGCGCGCGGTGTGCAGCCGCTTGCCGGCGTCGCCGACGCGCTCGGTGAGGGCTTTTTCGATGTTGAGGTGCACGTCCTCCAGATCCAGCGACCAGGTGAAACGGCCGGCCTGGATGTCTTCGGCGATCTCGCCCAGGCCGCGCCGGATGGCTTGCAGATCGTCGGCGCCGAGGATGCCCACCGCATGCAGCATGGCAGCGTGCGCCAGCGAGCCCTGGATGTCGAACTGCGCCAGCCTAAAGTCGAACCCGACCGATGCCGTATAACGTTTGACCCGCTCCGTCACCGGCTCGTTGAAACGGCCCGACCAGAGCTTGTCCGGGGCGGAAGAGTCCTTTTTGCCTTGCATGGGATGGGTGCCTTGTTCAGAATACGTAAACCATGGCTAGTATAAATCAAAACCATTACTCCATCGCGCTGCCGAATTTTTGCAACCTCGGCACGAGCTTGCGCATATTGGTTCTGGTGCAGGCGATGGCTGCCGTTGCCGCGCAACTGAAAAGCCCCGGCGCGGTCGACGCCTGGCACGAGTTCATCGACATTTCGGTATTGCTGCAGCCGGTTCTGCTGCTGAGCCTGGTCGCGCTGTGCCTGGCCAATCGGGCGCTGGGAAAGCTTTCCTATGCCAAGGGGGCGGCTGCGGTGGTGGTGCTCGAATTGCTCATCACCTGGCTGGTCTATGCCGCCATCCAGCGCGCTTTCGGCGATTTCCAGTGGGCCACGTTGCGGCGCGACTGGTTTTTCTGCCTGGTCATGACCGGCGTCTTGCTCGCTTACTTCAACATGCGCAGCCGCGTTCTTTCGCCGGCGCTGGGCGAGGCGCGCTTGCAGGCCCTGCAGGCGCGCATTCGGCCGCACTTTTTGTTCAACAGCATCAACGCGGTGCTGAGCCTGATCCGTAGCGAGCCGAAACGCGCCGAACGCGCGCTGGAGGATCTGGCCGAACTGTTCCGCGTGCTCATGGCGGACAATCGCCAGCTCGCCACGCTGGAGCAGGAGGTCAATCTCTGCCGCCGCTATCTGGAGCTGGAGCAACTGCGCCTGGGCGAGCGTCTGCACGTGGTGTGGCATGTGGAAAAAATGCCGGCGGAGGCGCTGATACCGCCGCTGGTGCTGCAACCCCTGGTGGAAAACGCGGTGTATCACGGCATCGAGCCTTGCAGCCAGCCGGGGGAAATCAACATTAACATCTACCGCAACCGCAATCAGGTGCATCTGGCGATCCGCAATCCATACCAGCAGGACGGCAACCATCACGCCGGCAACAAGATGGCGCTGCAGAACATACGCGAACGGCTGGCGCTGCATTTCGACGCCGAGGCGAGCCTGGAGTGCAAGGCGAGCGGAAACGCATACCAGGTCCACATCGTGATCCCCTACAGCGCGGCACAGTCATGAAATGCAGGAGGCCGACATGCTCAGCGTACTGATCGTGGACGACGAAGCGCCGGCGCGCAACCGCCTGCGCGAACTTCTGGGCGACTGCGCCGCAGAGTTTCCGGTGACGGTGGCGGGCGAGGCCGGCAACGGCATCGAGGCGCTCGATCTGCTGTTGCGGCAGGGGATCGACGTGGTGCTGCTGGACATCCGCATGCCGGCCATGGACGGCATCGAGCTGGCCCAGCATCTGCAAAAACTGCCGCAGCCGCCGGCCGTGATTTTCACCACGGCCTACGACGATTACGCGATCAAGGCGTTCGAGGTGAACGCCATCGACTATTTGCTCAAGCCCATCCGCAGCGAGCGCCTGTGCGTGGCGCTGAAAAAGGCACGGGCGCTGACGCCTGGCGGCACCGATGCATTGCGCGACGCAGGTGGACGTCCGCGCACGCACTTCAGTGTGGCCGAACGCGGCAAGATCCTGCTGGTGCCGCTTGCGGACGTCGTCTATCTGAAGGCGGAGCTCAAGTACGTCACCATCCGCACCCTCGCGCGCGAGTATCTGATGGAGGAATCCCTGACGCGGCTGGAGCAGGAATACGGCACGGTCTTCGTGCGCGTCCACCGCAACTGCCTGGTGGCGCGAAACCGCATTGGGGGATTCGAGAAAACCGATGAGGTCGCCGACGCCGGAGAGCACCAGGCGAACTGGACGGTGTTGCTGAAAGGGCTGGAAGAACGACTGCCGGTGAGCCGCCGCCAGCACCATATCATCAAGGAGTTCAAGCGCGGTTAGGCTGCTAGCGCTTCGCACCCTTTTCGGCGCGCACCTTGGCCAGCGCCTCGTCGATGGCCTGATCCAGATAGCCGCCGTAGAAATCGGGTGTAGACAAGCCCACCAGCGCCTGGGTCAACTCGCGGCCTTGGGCATCGAACAGCTTGATGGTGGGCACCATTTGCACCTTGTTCCTTCCCGCGTACGCCATCTGGGTCGTGACCGCACCCGTAAAATCGCGCAGGTTGTCGTCGCTGCCCACATCCACCTGGCGCATGATGACCTTGCTGCGATACTCGGCGTTGCGCTGCATGGGCAACAGGAATTCCTGCAGCACACGTTCGCAATAGGAACAGTCGGGGCTCATGAACAGAACGAGAATCGGCAATTGGCGCGTCTGGGCGGCGCGCGCTTCGAGGGTGAAGTCCTGCACCACGGGGATCGCCGCATCGCCTTGGGCCTGGCCCCAGCCCGTTGTTATCCATGCTAAAATGACGCACAGCAGTCGGATTCCAAGCTTCATGGGCGCTACGCCTTACCGCGGACTTGATCGTAATTCATTCTATATTTAGGGTGCACTTTGGAAAATAGCTCAAACAGACCAGGCGCCACTGGCAGAATAGTCATCGCCTCGCGCGAGAGCATGCTCGCCATGTGGCAATCGCAGCACGTCCGCGACAGGTTGCGCGCGCTCTACCCGCAATTGCAGGTCGACATACTGGGCATGACCACGCAGGGCGACCAGATACTCAACTCCCCGTTGAGCCTGATCGGCGGCAAGGGGCTCTTCGTCAAGGAGCTGGAGCAGGCGATGGAAGCGGGCCGCGCCGACATCGCGGTGCACTCGATGAAAGACGTGCCGATGAATTTGCCGGATGGTTTCCAGTTGGCCGCCATCGGCGAACGCGAGGATCCGCGCGATGCGTTCGTATCGACTCGCTACAATTCCCTGGAAGAACTGCCGCCGGGCAGTGTCGTCGGCACCTCCAGCCTGCGCCGCCAGAGCCAGTTGCAGGCGCGCCTTCCGCACCTGGTGATCGAGTCCTTGCGCGGCAACGTGCAAACGCGGCTGCGCAAGCTGGACGAAGGCCAGTACGCCGCGATCATCCTGGCGGCCGCCGGGTTGAAGCGCCTCGGGCTCGGCAACCGCATCACGGCCCTGATACCCACCGAGCTGAGCCTGCCCGCGGTCGGCCAGGGCGCCATCGGCATCGAGTGCCGGGAGGACCGTCCCGATCTCATCGAACTGCTGCAGCCGCTCAATCATGCCGACACCGCCGATTGCGTGCTGGCCGAGCGTGCCATGAGCCGCCGCCTGTCCGGTAGCTGCCAGGTGCCGCTGGGCGGGTTCGCCGAAGTCAGCGGCAACGCGCTGCACATGCGCGGTTTCGTGGCGACCATCGACGGCAGCCAGGTGTTGCGCGCCGAGGTGCAAGGCGACCGCAGCGAGGCGGAACAGTTGGGCAATCTCCTGGGTGATCGCCTGATCGCCCAAGGCGCGGACAAGATACTGGCGGCGCTGGCGATCTAGTTCAATGACGCAATTGTCCGAAGCTGCGACCTCCCGCAATCAGCCGCTGCGCGGGCGCGGCATCCTGGTGACGCGGCCGGCGCAGCAGGCGCAGCAGCTCGCTGAACTGGTGCGGCGGCAAGGCGGCAACCCCATTCTGTTCCCGGTGCTGGAAATCCTCGACGCGACCGACATGGGGCATCTCAACGCGCTGATCGACCGCCTGGACCAATTCGACCTGGCGATATTCATCAGCCCAAACGCCGTCAACAAGGCCATGAACCTGATCAAGGCGCGGCGCGAACTGCCCTCCCACCTCAAGATCGCCACCATAGGCCGCGGCAGCAGCAAGGAACTCAAGCACTTCGGCGTCACCGAGGTGATCGCGCCGCCGGCGAAATTCGACAGCGAAGGCCTGCTGGAATTGCCGGAAATGCACCAGGTGGCCGGCAAGCGTGTGGTCATTTTTCGCGGCGAGGGCGGGCGCGAACTGCTGGGCGACACGCTGACGGCGCGCGGCGCCATGCTGGAATATGCCGAATGCTACCGCCGCGCCAAGCCGGATGCCGATGCCGCGGCATTGCTGCACCTGTGGGCGCGCGGCGAGCTGGACGCGGTCACCGTGACCAGCGCCGACAGCCTGCGCAACCTCTATGACATGGTGGGCAAGCTCGGCCGCGAGTGGCTGAGGAAAACGCCCGTGTTCGTGCCCCACGAAAAAATCGCCCAGGTCGGACGCGAGCTCGGCCTTCAGCAGGTGGTGGTAACGCCTTCGGGCGACGCGGCAATGGTGCAGGAATTGGCGGCATGGTTCGAAGGCGGGAAATGAACGACACGGCGAACGATCGGGAACAGCAACCGCCCAGCGCAACCGCGCCGCGCCCGCACAAGCGGCAGTGGCATATCGACCCGGCATGGGCGGTCGCCGTTCTTGCCGTCGTGCTGCTGGCCGGGCAATGGCTGGACACGCACTATCGTATCGGCGGACTGGAGCAGGAGCTGAGCAAGCGTCTGGCCGCTTTCGAAAGCTCCAGCAAGGAAAGCCGACTCCTCAGCAGCCAGGCCCAGGAAGGCACACGCGAGGCCCTGGTCAAGCTCGGCGTGCTGGAGAGCAAGCTCGGGGAGTGGCAGAACCAGCAGGTGGCGCTCGAAGCACTGTATCAGGAGATGTCGCGCAGCCGCGACGAATGGACCCTGGCCGATGTCGAGCAGATCCTCATGACGGCGAGCCAGCAACTGCAATTGGCGGGCAACGTCAAGGCCGCGCTGATCGCCATGCAGACCGCGGACAGCCGGCTGCAGCGGCTGGACAAGCCGCAGTTCATCGCCCTGCGCAAAGCCATCAACAAGGACATCGATCGCCTCAAGGCGCTGCCCTTCGTCGACACCGTTGGCGTCAGCCTGCAACTGGACGATGTAGTCGCGACCGTGGACAGCCTGCCGCTCGCTTCCGAGAGCGCGCGCAAGAACGTCAAGAGCGCGGCCGAACCGGTTCCGCAAGATGGGCCACTGGCGCGCTTCGGCCGCGAGGCCTGGTCCGAGATCAAACAGTTGGTGCAGGTGCGCAGGATCGAAAAGCCGGATGCCGCCCTGCTTACGCCATCGCAGTCCTATTTCCTGCGCGAAAATCTCAAGCTGCGGCTGCTGTCCGCGCGGCTCGCCCTGCTGCAGCACGACGAGGCCACCTACCGCGCGGATGTAAAAGCCGCCCAGGAATGGGTGCGGCAATACTTCAACAGCCAGGACCGCGCCACGCGCGGGGTGCTCACCACCCTGCACCAGCTTTCCCAAAGCGCCGTCACCATCCAGGTGCCGGACATCTCGGCCAGTCTTGCGGCAGTACGCGATTATAGGGGCAAGCGCGAGGGAGGCCACGAATGAAGGCGCTGTTCTGGACCCTGGCCATATTCGCGCTGGCGGTCGGATTCACCATCGCCGCCAAGGGCGACCCCGGCTACGTGCTGCTGGTTTACCCGCCCTACCGCATCGAGTTTTCCGTCACCCTGTTCGCCGCCTTCATCGCGCTCGCGTTTTCGCTCAGCTACGGACTGGTGCGGCTGGCCGTGCACACCCTGCGTCTGCCCGCCTATGTGCACGAGTTTCGCGCCACGCGGCGCAAGGAAAAAGGCCGCCAGGCCATGCTCGACGGGCTGATTGCGTATTTCGAGGGGCGCTACGGCAAGGCCGAAAAGAGCGCCGTCACCGCTCTGGAAATGCAGGAATCGCCCATGCTCAACGCCGCGGTTGCGGCACGCGCTGCGCATGAGATGCGCGCCTTCACGCGCCGCGACGGCTACCTGGCGCGCGCCGAGAGCGAAGCCCCGGACCACCCGGTGGCGCGCCTGATGACCCAGGCCGAACTGCTCATCGACCAGCGCCGCTACCAGGATGCCATGACGGTGCTGAAGCAATTGCAGGCGCTGGCGCCCAAGCACCTCGCCGCGCAGAAGCTGGAACTCAAGGCGCAGCAGCAGGCCAAGAACTGGGACCAGGTGCTGGTGCTGCTCAACCAACTGGAAAAGCGCGAGGCCATAGAACCGCTGCACGCCGAGCAATTGCGCATCAACGCCCATCTGGAAAACCTCAAGCGCCGCGCGCTCGACGCTCAGGGCCTGAAGGAATGCTGGGGCAAGATATCCGGCGCGGACAAACTCAACAGCAAGATCGCCCTGGCCGCCGCCCGCTATTTTCTCGCCTTGGGGGGTGCACAGAGCGCCGTGGAAATCCTCGAACAAAGCCTGGACAAGCAGTGGGACAGCGACCTCGCACGGCTCTACGGCGACTGCCACGGCAAAGAACCGGTGAAGCAAATCGAGCGCGCGGAAAAATGGCTGGCCGCCCACCCGCGCGACGCCGCGCTGCTGCTCACGCTGGGCCGGCTGTGCGCGCAGCAGGGGCTATGGGGCAAGGCGCAAAGCTACCTGGAGGCCAGCCTCGCGGTGGAGCCGAGCAGCGAGGCACACATCGCGCTGGCCCAGCATTTGGAAAAGACCAGCAAGCTGGATGAAGCTTGCAAACACTATCGCAAGAGCCTGGAGTTGGCGTTGCGGGGATAGGCAGGGCGGGCCTGGCTGGATCACCCCGTCGTGGCGAATTTGTCGCCAACCCGCGCTGCGGCGTACCAACCATTCAGCTTCCCCGCTGCCGCGCCTTCCCCCGCCGCCGACCAGGGCGCGCAGTCCGATTCCGACACGGGCGCATACGGCCCCTGCTTCACCTCGAAGATAATGCCCCCGCTGTCCAGCGACAACACCGCATGCCACTGCCCCGCCGAGTTCTCGATCACCTTGCAGTCCTCCCCCAGCACCGCCCGGCCGACCACCGTGCCGGCGTCGTCGAAATGCAGCACGACGAAGCGGCCGCGCAGCGGAAACAACATCTCCCAAGTATGCGGATGGCGGTGCGGGCGCACGTAGGTGTCCTGCTCCATGGCGATGGCCAGGCGCTGCACCGGATCGCTCAAATGCTCATGCAGATTATGGTTGGCGCGTCGGCGCGGGGATTGCCGGGCCTGTAACGTGAGTGCATCCAGCAGCGAATCGGTCAGTTGTTTCAAGTGTGAACTCCAAGAGTGAAAGTGAGCGTGTAGGCTGGGATGAGCTTGCGAACCCGAGCCTACAAGATGCGGGCTCTTCCAGTTGCCATAGGCTCGTCGAATGTTAATGACGCCGTAGTTGGCGAGTCCGTCGAGAATCTCTTCGATTTCATCCTATGCGGGCTGGACGCCGTAGCCGGCCACCCGATTGCGACCTGCCAGCTTGGCGGCATAAAGCGCGGTATCGGCTTCCGCCAGTAATTCCTTCAGTTCCCGTGAGGCACTGGAAGGGCGGAACGAGACACCGATGCTGATCGAGACGGGGATCATTCCGCGTTCGGTTTCCAACGGCGTGGAGGCGATGCTTTCCCGCAAGGATTCAGCCAGCGTCAACGCGCCCGCAGCGTTGGTATCCGGTGCGACCACGCAGAATTCCTCGCCGCCGTAGCGTCCCAGAAGGTCATGTCCGCGCAATCGTCTCACGAGCAGAGCGGCGACAATGCGTAGCACTTCGTCTCCCGCCAGGTGTCCATGGGTGTCGTTGATATGCTTGAAGTTATCCACGTCTATCATCAGCATGGCAATGGGTCCGCCATTGCGCTGAGCCAGAGCTCTTTCTGCATAATCCATCAGGGCGCGCCGGTTGGGAATCTGGGTGAGGCTGTCGGTCATCGCCAGGTGCAGGATTGCCCGATCCATGCGTTCCTTGACCATCAGCATGAAACCCATCGAGCCCAGCAGTGCGGTCGCCATGACGGCGACGAAGGAGACGATCTGAACCCAATTGGGTGCGATGGAGTTCTGGGGCTGGGCCAATTCTGCTTGGCCGGATATGGCGACGAAGGCGCGCAGCCCCAGCACCAGAACGATCATGGCGGCCCCGCCGAACAATAGCCGCCACGCGCGCCCGGCACGGGTTAGCGGGTCGGACAGCAGGGCGCGTGCGATCAGCACAATCTGGAAGCCGTAGATGATGCCCACCCAGATGAATCGTCCACGTATGTCGTCCACAAGAATGGCTGCCATCGCTAGCGTCAGTGCGACTGGCGCGAAATACTGCCAGCGTGGCGGCGCGCGACGCTGGAATTCGCAGATGGCCGCCAGTATCAGGGCATGGGCGCCAGCCTTGAGGCCGTTGGCGACAATGATGGAGAAGGCGTCCGGGATGTGGCCGCGAGCGGCAACCAACGTCCAGGTCAGGGTTTCCAGGAGCATCGCTGCCGCCCATTTGCCCAAGCCATCCCGTTGCCTGTCGCCGTTTCCGCCGGAGATGGCCACGAACAGGCTCAGCACCACCAAGGCGTTGGTCAGGATCAGCGAAAACAGCAGGGTGCGGGGGTCCAGATTCACGGTGTCACGAGGAAATGTTGGGGAGGGCGGCTTTTAATGGATGGCGCGAAATAATTGGACTTTCCCAACCATATCATATTGCACGGCAATAGCTCCTGTGAGGCCATGTTTCAGCCCTCTCAGACCTTGCGCACCCCGTCGCCATATTTTGCCACTGCCTTGTCCGCCGTCAGCAGTGTCAACCCCTCCACGCGCGCTTGCGCCACGAGAATACGGTCGAACGGGTCTCTGTGCAAAGGGGGGAGGTCGTTTACGGCAACGGTATGTTCGCTGATGATGGGCAGCTCACGGTAGCCGTTGACCAGCAGCATGCGCCACAGGCGGCGTGGGTCAACGTTGAAATCTGTGCGTTCGAGCCCGTTTTTGATGCTGATTTCCCACAGGCTGGCAGAGCTGAAAACGAGATGATTGGCGGGGTCGAGCAGCAGGGCGCGCGCTTTGGCAGATAGCCGCTTGGGCTCGCTCGCCGCCCACAGCAAAAGGTGGGTGTCGAGCAGCAAATTCATTTACGTTCTGCAAACAGTTTTTCGATCTCGCTGCGGCCCATCTGGTCGAAATCGTCCGGCACGGAAAACTCCCCAGCCATGAAGCCGAGACGGCAGGCCGTTCCCGATTCTGCCGGCTCCAGCGGGATGACCTTGACCATCGGCTTGCCAGCCTTGGCGATGATGAACGCCTCGCCCCGGGCAGCCTGCTCGACCAGTTTGGAAAGCTGGGTTTTGGCATCGTGAATATTAACGGTAAGCATGGCGCCCTCCGATTGAACTAACAATGGTTAGTTTACATCAAACAGGCAAAATGGCAAGTAGTTACAGGCTTAGGCGCGGTACATATCGAAGGCCGTAGAAAAAGACAAGCGAAGCTGACCCCACTAGCTCTCCGGGGGTGAGCCCACGAACCGTAGAACCGTAGGCTGGGGTGAGCGAGCGAACCCCAGCACCACCCTACCCATCACTCCCCCCACGCCGCCCTGTCCGGCACGACGTAACTCCCACCCCAATCCGCCGGAATGCAACCCTCCCGAACAAACCGGTGTAGCGATGAATGAGGCCAATCGAGCGATGACTTCACATACCCATGCTTAACCGGGTTGTAATGGATATAGTCCACGTGCCGCTCATAATCGGTTTCGTCGCGAATCTGGTGTTCCCAATAGCGCCTTTGCCAGATGCCACGCTCCCCCTTCCCGGCACGACTCGCACCGATGCGCTCGGTCTTGGGCAGGCTTCGCGAGAACCCGGCTTTGATCAATGCCCAGCGGGTGGGATAGTCCGAATCGCCCGAAGGCAACGTCCAGATGGCATGGAGGTGGTCGGGCATGACGACGATGGCATCGATATGGAACGGGTGCCGGTCGCGGACCGTCCGCATGGCTTCGCGTAGCGGGTCGATGTGGTCGGTGAGTAGCGTCTTTGACCTGTCGGCCAGGTTGACGGTGAAGAAGAACGTCCCGCCCGGTGTGTATGCTCGTGTGTAGCGTCTCATGGTTGGGGTGTTTGGGGCTTGGTTGTGCTGGGGTTCGTACCTCACCCCAGCCTACGCGGTATCACAATAGCAACGTAGCAACGTAGGCTGGGGTGAGGCACGAACCCCAGCACCTACCGGCTGATCGGCTTATACCGTATCCGCTTCGGCTTCGCACCCTCCTCGCCCAGTCTTCTCTTCTTGTCCGCCTCGTATTCCTGATAGTTGCCGTTGAAGAAGGTCCACTGCGATTCGCCTTCGGCCGCGAGGATGTGGGTGGCGATGCGGTCGAGGAACCAGCGGTCGTGGGAGATGACCAGCACGCAGCCGGCGAATTCGAGCAGGGCGTCTTCCAGCGCGCGCAGCGTTTCCACGTCGAGGTCGTTGGAGGGTTCATCCAGCAGCAGCACGTTGCCGCCGGAGATGAGCGTTTGCGCCAGATGCAGGCGGCCGCGTTCGCCGCCGGAGAGTTGGCCAACCATTTTGCCCTGGTCGGAACCCTTGAAGTTGAAGCGGCCGATGTAGGCGCGCGCCGGGGTTTCGTACTTGCCGACGGTGAGGATGTCGTTGCCGCCGGAGATGGCGTCGAACACGGTCTTGTCGTTCTGCAGCGAATCGCGTGCCTGATCGACGTGCGCAATGCTGACGGTGGTGCCGATCTTCACGGTGCCGCTGTCCGGATGTTCTTTGCCGGTGATCAGCTTGAACAGCGTGGATTTACCCGCGCCGTTCGGGCCGATGATGCCGACGATGCCGCCGGGGGGTACCTTGAAGCTGAGGTTGTCGATCAGCAGGCGGTCGCCGAAGGCTTTGCTGACGCCGTCGAACTCGATGACTTCATTGCCAAGGCGCTCGCCCACGGGGATGAAAATTTCCTGCGTCTCGTTGCGCTTCTGGTAATCGGTGTTGGAGAGTTCTTCGAAGCGCGCCAGACGGGCCTTGGATTTGGCCTGCCGCGCCTTGGGGTTCTGCCGCACCCATTCCAGCTCCTGCTTCATCGCTTTCATGTGGGCGTCGATCTGTTTGTTCTCAGTCTCCAGCCGCGCTTCCTTCTGCTCCAGCCAGCTTGAATAATTGCCCTTCCACGGGATGCCGTGGCCGCGGTCGAGTTCGAGTATCCACTCGGCGGCGTTGTCGAGGAAGTAGCGGTCGTGGGTGACGGCCACCACGGTGCCGGGGAAGCGCACCAGGAATTGTTCCAGCCATTCCACGGATTCCGCGTCGAGGTGGTTGGTCGGCTCGTCCAGCAGCAGCATGTCGGGCTTTTCCAGCAGCAGCTTGCACAGCGCTACGCGGCGCTTTTCGCCGCCCGAGAGGTGTTCGATTTTGGCATCCCACGGCGGCAGACGTAGCGCGTCGGCGGCCACTTCCAACTGATGGTCGGAATCGGAACCGGAGGTGGCGATGATGGCCTCCAGCCGCCCCTGCTCTTCGGCCAGCTTGTCGAAGTCGGCGTCCGGCTCGGCATAGGCGGCATAGATTTCTTCCAGCTTTTTCTGTGCCTGCATCACCTCGCCCAGTCCCGCTTCGACTTCCTCGCGCACGGTCTTGGCCGGGTCGAGCTGCGGTTCCTGCGCCAGGTAGCCGATGGAGATGCGGGGCAGATGCTGCACCTCGCCGTCGTATTCCTGGTCCACGCCGGCCATGATGCGCAGCACGGTGGACTTGCCGGAACCATTCAGACCCAGCAGGCCGATCTTGGCGCCGGGGAAGAAACTCAGCGAAATATCCTTGATGATTTGACGCTTGGGGGGAACGATCTTGCTCACGTGGAGCATGGACATTACGTATTGGGCCATGGTGTCCGAATCAGTGCATGAAAAGGGGATTAGCTTAACCCAAAGAGCGCGTTAGCGTAACGGGTCTCGGCCTGGAGCGGTCGGGGTCAAGGTGGTGCTGCAGGGTATGGCGATCGACTAGGCGTAAGCGCCTGCCGGCCCCGCAGGGCGGCAGGCGTGGTGCCGATCAGTACTTCTGGTAGTGGTTGTGCGCCTTGTCGAAGGTGGCCTTCTGTTCCGGCGTAAGCACGTCGTAGAAGGTCTTGGTGGCAGCGGCCATGTCGGCCATGGTCTGCGCGCGCTCTTTCATGGCATCGGCGGCTTTGGCCATGCGCTCGGGGCTGGTGCCGGGCTGATCCTTCCACATTTTCTCGCGGGTCGTGCCCATGTCCTTGGATTCCGCGCCCAGCTTGTCAGAGAAGGCTTGCCAGGCGGTGGTCTGTTCCGGCGTGAGTTTCAGTTTGGCTTTCAGGTCGTTCAGGCGTTTTTCTGCCCGCGTTGCCGACGCTCCCATGGCGCCTTTGTGATGTTCGCAGTGCTCCGCGTCGTCTTTTCCCATCATGCCTTTATGTTTGGGGGCATCGGCCATGGCCAGACCCAGCATCAACATCGACGCGGAAACCCCGATAGCTAGTTTTGCAGCAACTTTCATGATGTTCCTTTCTCAAACGGTTGAAATAAGCCAGCGCTGGTGAGACAGGGTGGCCGGCGAGAAGTTCGCCACCCGTGCCCTATGACCGGCAGATTATACCCAAACCGGCCCGGCTTCACCTATCGCCCGCCCAATGGCCCGCGCCGGGCGGTCGGCCATCGAACCGACGCCGCGGGTTTCGCGCATCGGTCCGCTGAGGGCATAATAGGGGCCCGCGAACGGCCGCAAAAATTTTATGTGGTAGCGTTCCACTGTCGCAACAGATACAACGAGAGTTATGAGCAAAACCTATTCAGATTCCTCCATCCGCGTCCTGCGCGGGCTGGAGCCGGTGAAGCAGCGGCCGGGCATGTACACGCGCACCGACAACCCGCTGCACATCCTCACCGAGGTGGTGGACAACTCCGCCGACGAGGCGCTGGCCGGTTTCGCCACCGGCATCACGGTGCGCATGCACGGCGACGGCTCGGTCTCGGTGAGCGACGACGGGCGCGGCATTCCGGTCGGCATACATCCCGAGGAAGGCGTGTCGACCGTGGAAGTGGTCTACACCCGGCTGCACGCGGGCGGCAAGTTCGACAAGACGACCGGCGGGGCTTACCAGTTCTCCGGCGGGCTGCACGGCGTCGGCGTGTCGGTGACCAACGCACTGTCGCTGCGGCTGGAGGTCGAGGTGACGCGCGACGGCGGCGTGCACCGCATCGCGTTCGCCGGCGGCGACGTGGTGGAGCCGCTGGGCATGATCCGCAGCGCGCCCAAGCGCGCGACCGGCACCCACGTGCGCATCTGGCCGGACCCGCAGTATTTCGACAGCGCCGAGATTCCGCCGGCGCAACTGGAGCGCGTGCTCAGGGCCAAGGCGGTGCTGCTTCCCGGTGTGCGCGTCAGGCTGGAGATCGAAGGTAAGGACGGCCAGCTCAAGGAAGAAAAGGAGTGGGTCTACCAGGACGGGCTTTCCGACTATCTCAAGTCGCAGCTCTCGGATTACCTCATCGACGGCCTCTTCTGGAAAAACGCCAAGCACGCCCCGGCCGGGCACGAGAGCTTCGCCGAGGGCGAAGGCGCAGACTGGGTGGTGGCGTGGACCGAGGACGGCACCATCGTGCGCGAATCCTACGTCAACCTGATCCACACCCCGGCCGGCGGCAGCCACGAATCTGGCCTGCGCGACGGCATCTTCAGCGCGGTGAAGAGCTTCATCGAGCATCACAGCCTGTTGCCCAAGGGCGTCAAGCTCACCGCCGACGACGTGTTCAGCCGCGTCTCCTTCGTGCTCTCGACCAAGATGCTGGACCCGCAATTCCAGGGCCAGACCAAGGACCGGCTGTCGTCGCGCGACGCCCTGCGGCTGGTGTCCACCATGGTGCGCGACCCGCTGGAGCTGTGGCTCAACGAGCACCAGGAATACGCCAAAAAGATCGCCGACCTTGCCATCAAGGCAGCCCAGGTGCGCCAGCGCGCCGGGCAGAAAATCGAGAAGCGAAAATCCTCCGGCGTCGCCGTGCTGCCGGGCAAGCTGGCCGACTGCCAGTCGGATAACCTGGAGGAGCGCGAGCTGTTCCTGGTCGAGGGCGACTCCGCCGGCGGCTCCGCCAAGCAGGGCCGCAACAAGGACACGCAGGCCATCCTGCCGCTGCGCGGCAAGGTGCTCAACACCTGGGAACACGAGTCTGACCGCATCTTCGCCAACAACGAGATCCACAACATCGCCGTCGCGCTCGGCGTCGACCCGCACGCGCCGGACGACAACCCCGACATGTCCAACCTGCGCTACGCCCGCGTCATCATCCTGGCCGACGCGGACGTGGACGGCAGCCACATCCAGGTGCTGCTGCTGACCCTGTTCTACCGCCACTTCCCCGCCCTCATCCGCAGCGGCCGCGTGTGCGTGGCGCAGCCGCCGCTGTACCGCGTGGACGTGCCGGCGCAGGGCAAAAACAAGCCGGCACGCAAGTTTTACTGCCTCGACGACGGCGAGCTGGAAGGCACGCTCGACCGGCTGCGCGCCGACAAGGTGCGCGAGGCGTCGTGGCAGGTGTCGCGCTTCAAGGGCCTGGGCGAAATGAACCCGGTGCAGTTGTGGGAAACCACCCTAAACCCCGACGCGCGCCGCCTGCTGACCTTGCGCACGGACGACTTCACCGGCTACGTGCGGGAAGTATTCAACAAGCTGATGGCGAAATCGGAGGCCGCTTCAAGGCGGGCGTGGATGGAAGAGGAGGGGCATTTGGTGGAGGCGGATGAGTAGGTTTTGTGGTTGTTGCGCGAGCGATGCGGTTCGTGCCTCACCGCATCCTACAATCCTACGTATTCCCTGCAGAAAATGGAGATGAGATGAAGTCGCAGATTGTTGGAAATGTGGGCCTCTATCAAGTCTGTGCCGAACTCAGCCGCATGGGCTTCAACGTGATGCCCACGGCACGCAACGCAAAGGGTGTGGACATTGTTGGTTATGATGACTACGGCAAGGCATTCACCGTGCAAGTAAAGACGCTCACCAAATGCAACGCGATACCCCTGAGTGGTGGAGCCAACCACCTGATGGCCGATTACTTTGTGGTTGTCGTATTGGATGGCAAATGGAAGAACGAGTATGTCTGGACCCGCGAGGAAATGCGCAACGCGCAGATCAGTGTATTCACCGGTAAAGATGACAAGAAGCAGCATTGGTTCGAATCCAAGGTCTGGGCCAAGGGTGCTGATGCCGTTGGGGCATGGGGCAAAGTGAAGAACCCGTAGGATGCGGTGAGGAACGAACCGCATCAATCGCGAACATCCACTCGAACGAACCAGCCAAACCATGACTGACTATCGCCGCGCCCACGTCCCCGGCGCAACCTGGTTCTTCACGGTCAACCTGGCCCAACGCAAAGGAAACCGCCTCCTCGTCGAACGCATCGACGCCCTGCGTGCCGCATTCGAAACGGTGCGGGCGCGGCATCCGTTCCGCATGGACGCCGTGGCGATCCTGCCCGAGCATTTGCACTGCATCCTGACGCTACCGCCGGGCGATGCGGATTTTTCCACCCGCTGGGGCTTGATCAAGGGGTGTTTTTCCCGCGCCGTCGAAAAAGGCGAACGCATTTCCCCAAGCCGGGCGAAGCGCGGCGAAAGGGGAATTTGGCAACGCCGCTTCTGGGAGCATTTGATCCGCGATCAGGAGGATTTCAACCGCCATGCCGACTATGTTCACTGGAATCCGGTGAAACACGGTTGGGTGCGCCGAGTGGCGGATTGGCCACATTCCAGCTTTCACGAATATGTGCGGCAGGGAATCTACCCGGAGGATTGGGGTGGCGATGGCGTGATGGACTTTGGGGGTGGGGAGTGACGCGAATGATGCGGTTCGTTCCTCACCACATCCTACGTGGCTTGGTCCTTGTCGCGCGAGCGATGCGGTTGCCACCGCATCCTACATGCCCGGACCCGTAGAACCCGTAGGATGCGGTGAGGAACGAACCGCATCGTTCGCGATACGTTGCTATAGCTCCATCCAGGCCGCTTTGATATCCTGCCGCATCACACTATCACCGTAAATCTGGAACACGATGAAGGACCACATAGACAACATTACCCCTGATCTTTTCGAGCAACTGGACGCGGCGCCGGCTGATCCAGTCGACCAGCACGAGCCGCCATCCGGGCCGCCGGAACTGCCCGCTACGCCGCCACCCGAGGAGCCCGACGAAGAGCTGGCCGCCTACGCCAAGGCCGCCTACCTCGCCTATGCCATGGCCGTGTCCAAATCGCGCGCCATTCCCGACGTGCGCGACGGCCAGAAGCCGGTGCAGCGGCGCATTCTTTACGCCATGCGCGAGATGGGCAACGATTGGGACAAGCCGCACAAGAAGTCGGCGCGCATCGTCGGCGACGTGATCGGCAAGTACCACCCGCACGGCGACAGCGCGGTGTACGAGGCCGCGGTGCGCATGGCGCAGGATTTCTCGCTGCGCTATCCGCTGATCGACGGGCAGGGCAACTTCGGCAGCCTGGACGGCGACTCGGCCGCGGCGATGCGCTACACCGAAGTGCGGCTGACGCCCATCGCGCAACTGCTGCTGTCCGAGCTGGACGAGGGCACGGTCGACTTCCGCCAGAATTACGATGGCTCTTTTCAGGAACCCATGGTGCTGCCGGCGCGCCTGCCTTTCCTGCTGCTCAACGGCGCGTCCGGCATCGGCGTCGGCATCGCCACCGAGGTGCCGCCGCACAACCTGCGCGAGGTGTGCGAGGCGGCCGCGGTGATGATCGAATCGCCGTCGTTCAGCGAAGAGCAGGTGCTGGACATGATCCCCGGCCCGGATTTTCCCGGCGGCGGGCAGATACTCTCCAGCCAGCACGACATCCGCAACGCCTACATCAGCGGCCGCGGCACCATCGCCGTGCGCGCGCGCTACGTGTTCGAGGAGATGGCGCGCGGGCAGTGGCAATTGGTGATCACCGAGCTGCCGCCCGGGGCGTCCGCGGCCAAGGTGCTGTCGGAGATCGAGACGCTCACCAATCCCCAGCCCAAGGTCGGCAAGAAAACCATAGACCAGGGGCAAACGCAGACCAGGACCCTGTTGCTGTCCCTGCTCGAAACGGCGCGCGACGAATCGGACAAGGAGCAGTCGGTGCGCATCGTGTTCGGGCCGAAAAGCTCGCGCATCGACCGCGACGAATTCGCCCGCACGCTGATGGCCTACACCAGCCTGGAAACCACGGTTTCCTTCAACCTGGTGGAGGTCGGGCTGGACGGCAGGCCGACGCAGAAGTCGCTGTTCACCATCCTCTCGGAGTGGTGCCAGTTCCGCCTCGCGACGGTGCAAAGGCGGCTGCAACACCGCCTCGGCAAGGTCAACGAGCGCGTGCACATCCTGGAAGGGCGGCACACGGT
>Ga0299912_10000499_pt1 | contig 33175 bp, 29 predicted proteins | sample RVTome_2_FD_207667 | JGI IMG/M metagenome (GOLD analysis project Ga0299912, IMG submission 207667) | Soil microbial communities from uranium-contaminated site in the Upper Colorado River Basin, Wyoming, United States - RVT95D214 (version 2) ... | reverse complement strand
CCTTCTCAGAAGGACCCCCGGCAGTCCTTCCAAGGAAGGACACTCTCATCGAGACACTAGTTTATCTCCCTTTCATCTTTATTGCTAGTGTCCGATATCTATCTGACCCTAATCACATTGCAGCGAATATTTCTCGATTTTACCCTTACGTAAGGATTGCATTTTCCCGCTCTTGGTGTTATACTTCAATTGATAAACGCTTTTGGTTTGAGAAGTGGGTGGTGCCCACTTTTTTGTTGGTTAGACTAGGGGTAGGGAGTAGGAGGTCCGGTTCAAAATGAAAAGCGATTTCCTCGTTGCCATAACTCAGCTTTCGGCTGAGAAAAACTTGCCCAGAGAAGTCGTCTTTCAAGTAGTGGAGGCAGCGCTAGCTTCTGCTTTCAAGAAAGATGAGAGTGTGGCTAACCAGAATATCTCGGTAAAGATTCTGCCCACCACTGGTGAGATGAAGGTCTATGTCCTCAAGAGCGTGGTCGAAAAGCCGGCCGACTCCAATCGGGAGATCTCCCTAGATGAGGCTATAAAAGTGAAAGTCGATGCTAAGCTGGGCGATACCATCGAGGTTGAGACCTTTCCACGCAACGCGGGTCGCATCGCCGCCCAGACGGCAAAGCAAGTAGTTCTCCAGCGGCTGCGTGAGGCCGAACGAGAGGTTGTTTTCGAGGAATACGCCGATAAAGAGAGCGACATCGTTAGCGGCATTGTACAGCGCATAGAGCCCAAGCAGATCATAATCGACTTAGGCAGGGCAGAGGCTGTACTTCCCGTCTCGGAGCAGGTACAGACTGAGCATTATCGGGTGGGGAGAAGGCTTAAGCTTGTCCTGACCCAGGTGTTCCGCACCAATAAGGGGCCCCAGTTGGTGGTTTCACGTTCGCATCCTGATTTGCTACGTCGCCTCTTTGAATTGGAGGTCCCTGAGATCTATAACGGCATTGTAGAGCTAAAATCCGTCGCCCGCGAGGCTGGCCATCGAAGCAAGGTGGCAGTGGCCGCCCGCCAGGCGGGTGTAGACCCCGTGGGCTCTTGTGTCGGGGTACGAGGCATCAGGATCCAGAACATAGTCAATGAACTGAATGGTGAAAGGATTGATGTTGTCCAGTGGGATCCCAATCCTGCCACCTTTGTTGGCAATGCCCTGAGCCCGGCCCAAGTGTCCAGCGTTGAGGTCGACGAGGGGAAGAGGATAGCTACTGTGGCTGTGCCAGATCGTCAGCTATCCCTGGCCATAGGCAAGGAAGGCCAGAATGCAAGGTTGGCCGCTAAACTCACTGGCTGGCGCATAGACATCAAGAGTCTCAGTGTGGCAGAAGCGGAGAGGGCTGCCAAGGAGGCGGAGGCCGCGGCTGCGAAGTCTTTGGCAGAGGCTGTAACAAAAGAGAAGGCTATTGAAGAGCTTGTCCCATTGCCTGCTGCCCCAGCAGCAGCACCCGTGTCCGAGGCGGTAGCAGAAGAGCTTGAAATACCCGCTGTCACCGATGAGAACATCGAAGCGGAGCTTGGCAAGGTAACGGGACTCGAAGAAGAGCTGAAAGAGATTGCATCCGATCTTCTTGTGGAACCAGAAGCTCCACGAGAACCGGCTCAAATCAGATTTGCCGAGGAGATCCTAGCTCCGAAAAGCGCTAAGGCCGATACCAAGGGTAAGAAAGGCAAGAAGAAAAAGGGCTGGGTGGCAGAGGAAGAAGAGAAACTACTTGAAATCGAGGCTACCCCCAAACCTAAGCAGGGACGCAAGCGCCGGGGCTTCGATACACAAGAAGAGGAGGATGAGTACGCCTATCTTGGTAAAATCAAATGATAGGTGCCTCATCCAAATCTGAGAATTTTTGGAAAAGGATTGAGACTGGCGAGAGGCGATATATATGGTGAAGACGCAAATACCTCGGCCAAGACATATTCCTCAGCGCACTTGTGTTGCTTGCGGCGGGAAAAAACCCAAAAGGGAGCTAGTTCGCATAATTCGCACCGCGAGCGGCGCGGCGGAGGTTGATCCGACAGGGAAGAGGTCGGGCCGGGGGGCTTATTTTTGTAAGGCCCAGGCCTGCTGGGAGAGCGGGTTGAGAAGAGATCGCCTGGAGCATGTTCTGCGTACGAAAATCGGCCCTGAGAACCGACAGCACCTTTTAGAATATGGCGGCGGGTTCACCGACGGAAGGGAGCGGGAGTTTGAGGGTGCGGAAGGAGAAGCCAGATGAGCACGAGAGGGGCGAGGACGAGAAGCCAGAGGATCCAAAAGAGCAGCGCCCGTAGCAGTGCGAATCCTTCTGTGGAAGGACAGGAGAGGGCACACGTCGCTGTAGAACCTGGTTCTACCCAGGAGATAGAGATCCCTCGTACTCTAAGCGTGAAACATTTGGCTGAGCTAATGGATGTCAGCGCCATCGATGTCATCAAGCAACTGATGAAAAATGGGATCATGGCCGGCATAAATCAGGCAATCGATTACAGTACCGCGGCCACCGTTGCTACTGAGTTTGGCTATCGGGCGCATGAGGAGCCCTCGGCAAAGGAAGGCATCGTAGCCGAGGCGCAAAAAGCCCTTCGTCTTCAAGAGGATAAAACGGCCTTGCTGAAGTTGCGACCTCCCGTGGTCACCATTATGGGGCACGTGGACCATGGCAAGACCAGCCTTTTGGACGCCATCCGCCAGACCAATGTGATTGCCACTGAGGCCGGAGGCATAACCCAGCACATCGGTGCCTATCAGGTAGAGGTGAATGGCCAGAAGATCACCTTTGTGGATACGCCAGGGCACGAGGCATTTACCGCTATGCGGGCACGAGGGGCTCAGGTGACGGACATTGCCATTCTGGTTATAGCCGCTGATGACGGGGTCATGCCTCAAACGGTTGAAGCCATCGATCACGCCCGCGCCGCTGATGTGCCCATCATCGTTGCCATCAACAAGATCGATAAACCCGATGCTAATCCGGAACGGGTTAAGCAGCAGCTCACCGAAAACGACTTGCTCATCGAAGAATGGGGGGGCGATGTCATATGTGTCCCCGTCTCGGCAAAGACCAAGGAGGGGATCTCCGATCTTTTGGAGAACATCCTCGTCGTTGCCGAATTGGCAGAACTGAAGGCAAATCCGCAAAGGGACGCTGTGGGAGTCGTCCTTGAGGCGGAGTTGGATAACACCCGCGGCCCTCTGGCCACCGTCTTAGTTCAAATGGGTACCTTGAAGATCGGCGATGAAGTTGTGGCCGGCGCGGCTCATGGTCGGGTCAAAGCCATGTTCAATGACAAAGGTAAGCATGTGAGAAGCGCCGAGCCTTCTATGCCGGTAAAGGTGCTGGGTCTAAATAGCGTACCTGAAGCGGGCGGCATCTTAAAAGCAATCCCCAACGAGAAGGCAGCACGAGCTCTGGCCGAGGAGTACCAAAGGGACAAGTTGGGGGCGGCGCTCAGGCTCGCAGCGCCCGTTACCCTGGATGGCTTCTATGCGCAAATCGAGGCGGGGCGAGTGAAAGAGCTCAATGTGGTATTGAAGACCGATGTTCAAGGCACCATCGCGCCCATAAGGAGCTCTTTAGAGCGACTGGAAACGGAGAGGGTCAAGGTAAGGGTCATTCATTCCGCTAGTGGCAACATCACCGAGAGCGATGTCCTATTAGCTCTCGCCTCCAAAGGGGTTGTCATCGGCTTCAACACTGACGTTGAGCCCAGCGCACAGCGCCTCACCGAATCAGAGGGAGTAGATATTCGCATCTATTCAGTCATCTACGAGTTGGTAGATGATGTGAAGAAGGCGTTAGCCGGCATGCTGGAGCCCGTTTACGCTGACGTTGTGGAAGGGCACGGCGAAGTTCGGGCCGTCTTTGGCAGCGGCAAGCGTGAAAAGGTAGCCGGCACCTATGTTATAGACGGTAGGCTAACTCGTGGTGCTCAGGTTAGGGTTATTCGCCGTGGACAGATCCTGCGCGAATCCAGCGTCGTCAGCTTGAGGCGCTTCAAGGACGATGTCAGAGAGGTAGCCGCCGGCTTCGAGTGCGGCGTTGGCGTTGAGGGATTCGTCGATTTCGAAATAGGTGACATCATCGAGACCTATCGGAGGGAGAGAAAGGGCAGCAGCAGAGCTTCCTCCTGATCAGGGTGTAGCCAAGCTTCTGAGGTTCCCATAAGAATAGGGTGGGGTTGAGGTTGTCTGCATTACCGGAAAGGCGACTGCTGTGCAAAGACGTAAATTGCGAGTTAATGGGCTCCTTCGAGCCGAAATAGGCGAGTTACTTAAGCGCCAAGTCAAGGATCCAAGACTTGGCGTATTTGTCTCCGTAACCGAGGTGGACACCTCTTCTGATTTGAGACATGCCAAGGTGTTCGTCAGCATATTGGGCAGCGTAGAGGAGAAGAAAGAGGCGCTCCGTGCGCTAACGGCCGCCTCCGGCTTTCTGCGTAAGCAATTGAGCGAGCGTTTGGCGCTACGCCGCATCCCGGAGCTGAACTTTGTCGAGGACGTATCTATCGAGCAAGGAGCGCATATCCTGGAACTCATCAAACAAGTGGTCACCGAAGAAGAGGCAGACAAGGGTGAGGATTGACGGTATATTAAATGTCAATAAGCCCCCGGCCATGACATCCTTTCAAGTAGTCTCCATCATTCGCCAGTGGAGTAACGAAAGGCGTGTAGGCCATGCCGGAACATTGGACCCCTTCGCCACCGGCGTTTTGCCGGTTTGCCTGGGTCAAGGAACGCGGGTAGCCGAATTTTTGACCGAAGGGAACAAAACCTATCGGGCAGCGATAGAGTTGGGCACATCTACCGATACTTACGATCTCAACGGCAGGGTGATAGAGAGATGCGATGCCTCCGGCGTGACGAGAGAGCAAGTGGAAATAGTCCTAACTTCTTTTCGTGGACCCATCCTCCAAATACCCCCTATGTACAGCGCCCTGAAACGCGGAGGTAAGCGCCTCTATCAGATGGCAAGGGCAGGTATTGAAGTGCCGAGAGAGGCCAGAAATGTCGAATTGTTGCGCCTTGAGCTACTGAACTGGCAGCCTCCGCTCTTCACTCTTGAGGTGGAGTGCAGTAAAGGCACCTATATTCGCTCCTTGGCCCACGATATCGGACAGGCGCTGGGTTGCGGCTCCCACTTGAGGAGCTTGGTGCGCACCAAAAACGGTCCCTTTTATCTTGAGGATAGCATCCCCCTTTCTGACCTAGAAGAGGCTTTCCGCGACAGTTACTGGCATGACCTGATTTATCCTATGGACTTTGTGCTCACCCACTGGAAAGCGGCTATCCTCGGCGAGGCAAGCGAACACGCTTTACAACGTGGTCAGAGTTTACCCTTCGCAGGGGAGGACGGTCCTTCCAGGAAGGACGGCGGACACCGCTGCCGTGCTTACACCCTCGATGGCCGTATTTTCGCCTTGCTGCGTTGGGATGCCGCTACCGGTTTGTGGCACCCGGATAAAGTCTTTCAAACAGGCAGTTTTCCTCCGTCATAAAGTATTGACATCGTGCGTAAGAGTAGTATCATTCAGCCAGTTACGAAGGGAGGTAGTACGGTGGAAGCATACTGCGTCAAATGTAGGACAAAGCGAGAAGTCCGGAATCCAACGCAGGTCACCTTCAAGAACGGGAGACCGGCTACACAGGGAACCTGTCCGGTATGCGGGACCAAGATCTTCAAGATCGGGAAGGGATAGACTCTAACGCTCAGGGGTGCCAGCCTGGGGAGGAATTGGTAAGCATAATCTACGCAGCAACGTATGAGGGTTGCCAATTAGCACTTCTTCGATTTCCTTTTCTTCCAAACCAGCACCCTGAGCAATGGCACGTGCTAAAGCGGGGGTAAGTAGATCCCTCCCATCGTGGGCATCCGTATTGAGAAGGAGTTTTGCCCCAGCCAAGCGGGCGAGCTTGGTCACATGCCCATTGGTCAAGGAATGCCCCCTCCGAGCGCTGATTTCCAAAAATACGCCCTGAGCAGCCGCCATCTCAGCCTCGTCGAGGCTCAGCAGGCCAGGATGAGCTAGGATATCCACATGGCTGGACTGCACGGCTGCCCTATTGGTCCCCTTTTCCACGGGCTCGGTAATAGTTTCGCCGTGAACCACTACTAACTTAGCGCCCAGCTCTTTTGCTCGCTTTGCAGTTTCATCGATGGCCTGAACGGGGAGGTGAGTAAGCTCCACGCCGGGAATAGCCGTGATATTCCAGTACTCTTGAGCGAGGGCGCAATCGGCGACGATCCCATGGATAAGCCTATCCAGGTAGCCAATGCCCACATGGTCAGTCAGAGCGATGGCGCTATATCCTTCTGCCACTGCTCGCCGTATCAGCTCAATGGGCGAAAGAGAGCCATCGCTGTGAAAAGTGTGAGTATGGAAATCGTAGACCATGTCGACCACCTCCGCTGCAATGTTTGTGTGAGCATAACATAAGAGCTTTACCTGGACAAGGGGGCCTCCGCACGGTTCTACGTCAATAAGTGTGGTAGACCTCGTGCAGCCTTTGATGGGTCTCCTTTATATCAGCTAAGAGAATCCTTTGCCCCGATGTAATCAAGTTGCGATCCTTCTGAGAAGGATAAGCAACTCTCTTAACAATTTTAATGCGATGATACAATCATCACGCACTCGCTGTACCTCCTTTGCTTTGAGCTTCTACTTATCCAAAGCTACAGAGGTCAGCGGGTGTTTTCAACTACCTCCCACTTTCACACTTAAGAGTGTAGAACCACCCTATACAACCCATTGTCTTCTAAAGAATACTATGCTATAATCCCGCCAGCATAGATTACCAAGTGTCGTGACAAAGAGAGACAGAGTCTTTGTATGGTGGTTACGAGTCTTAAGGCAAGGCGCTTACGAGCCCGAAGAGAGTGCAGTTATTTAGCAAGGGGGGAAGTCATCCCCCCTTTATTTTTAGGGAGGTGAAGTAACAATGCCGGCAGAGGTAATTGATGGTAGAAAAATCGCCGCTGAAATTCAAGCAGAGCTAAAGGAAAGAATAAGCAGCTTGAAAGAGAAGGGGGTAAACCCCAAGCTCGTGGCAATCTTGGTTGGCGAGGACCCGGCCTCTTTATCCTACCTTCGAGGCATAGCCAGGACTTGCGGTGAAGTTGGGGTGCTCACTGATACCGCCAGACTCGCTGAAAACGTCACTCAGAGGGAACTGATAGAAAAAATAGAGGAGCTCAATCGAGACTCTGAAGTTCATGGTATTCTCCTATTCCTGCCCTTGCCCAGACATCTTAATACTCTTGAGGCCGAGAGTGCCATTTCGCCCGATAAGGACGTGGATGGGACTAACCCGATAAGCGCGGGCAAATTGTTGCTTGGAGAGGAGACCTTCTTCCCTTCAACTCCCTACGGAGTTCAGGAACTGCTGGTTCGGAGCGGGCACAACCCTGACGGAAAGCACGTGGTCATAGTTGGTCGCAGCAATATTGTGGGGAAACCTCTGATGGGCATGTTCATCCAAAAGCAAAAAGGGGCCAACGCCACTGTAACTGTATGCCACACGGGCACCACAAACCTGGCGGCTATGACGAGGCAAGCTGATATTCTGGTTGCTGCCATGGGAAGGGCCAAGGCGATCACTGCCGATATGGTAAGCGAGGGCACAATAGTGGTGGACGTGGGGGTAAACTTTATACCCGACCCGGCTACGGGGAGAAATAAGCAAGTAGGAGATGTGGATTTCGAGGCGGTGAAGGAGAAGGCCGGGGCCATAACGCCGGTTCCGGGAGGGACCGGCGCAGTAACCTCCATTATGCTCATGGTTAACACCGTTAGAGCGGCGGAGTCTCTCAGCAAATCAAGGGGCTAGACTGCTGATCTTAGGAGGGTGATAGCGTGTCAGCGACGATACTCGATGGACGAAAGATCTCAGCCGAAATAAGAGAGGAACTCAAAGGCGAAGTGAGTCGCCTTAAAGAAAAAGGGGTAACCCCGGCTCTTGCGGGCATATTAGTCGGTGAGGATCCGGGCTCGACCACCTATGTGGGGCTGAAAAGCAAGGCATGTGAAGAAGTAGGTGTAAAGGAAGCGATGGTCCGGCTGCCGGAGACTGTTACTGAACAAGAGCTTTTAAGCACCATTGAGCGACTTAATAGTGATCCGAGCATTCATGCTATTTTTATCCAGCTTCCTTTGCCCAAGCATCTTTCGGAGGAGAAGGCTTTGGCGGCAATTGTACCAGAAAAAGATGTTGACGGGTTTCACGCTATGAACGTGGGCAGGGCTTGGCTGGGACAGCCAGCTTTCGTTCCCGCGGTTGCCCTCGCCATCCATGAGATGCTCGTTAGGGGCGGATACGATCTACAATATAAAGACGTAGTAATCGTAAATGTGGACAGCATGGTCGGGCAGCCGCTAGCATCTGTTTTGGTTCAGAACAAGGAAAACGCGCGGGCCAACGTTACCCTGTGTTATCCTACCACTCCTGACCTTGCCTCACATACTCGCAGGGCAGACATCCTCGTTGTTTCTGTGAACGAACCTAAGTTTATCACTGCGGACATGGTAAAGGACGGCGCGGTGGTAATAGATTTTGGCTCCAACTTTGTAGAAGACCCTGTTACCAAGAGAAGAAAGACCGTTGGCGATGTGGATTTTGAACCAGTGAAGGAGAAGGCCGGAGCCATAACCCCGGTTCCGGGTGGCGTGGGACCGATGCTGGTCACTATGCTTCTGGTAAGTACTGTCAGGGCAGCGGAGCTCACCCTGAGTTAGGAGTGGCGCTCAGATAAGGCCAAAGCTTCAAACTCAAGAGATCGACTTAATTAGCCCAGCTTTAGCGGCTTATAGGGCTGCGAGGTTGGTATCTGCATGATAGGGGGTGATCAAGCAAGAAGACGGACTTTTTCTAACTCTTCAGCCAGACTGAGGTGAAGAGAATTTCTGAAATAAGCGAAAGGAGTTTTTTATGGCATACGACATCTCGAAAATGGCAGATTGGCAGATTGCCGAAGCTGCGGAAGAGCACATGCCGACACCAGAGGAGTGGCGCGTAAAGCTGGGACTACAAAAGGATGAAGTACTTGCTTACGGGAAAGTAGCTAAGCTCGATTTTTTGAGGATTATGGAGCGCCTGAAGAACCGGCCGGATGGCAAGTACATTGAGGTAACTGCTGTTACACCCACGCCACTGGGTGAAGGTAAGACAACCACCACCATGGGGCTTATGGAGGGTCTGGGCAAGCAGGGCGAGAACGTCGGGGGCTGCATCCGCCAGCCTTCAGGCGGTCCGACCATGAATGTCAAGGGCACCGCCGCTGGTGGAGGTAACTCTATCCTCATTCCTCATACCGAGCTCTCCATGGGGCTCACCGGTGACATCAATGACATCATGAATGCTCACAACTTGGCCATGGTGGCTCTTACTGCCAGAATGCAGCACGAGCGTAACTATGATGATGCCCGACTGGCTAGGCTCAGCAGGATGCGCCGTCTCGATATCGACCCTACCCGGGTAGAGATGGGCTGGATTATCGACTTCTGTGCTCAGAGCTTGCGCAATATCATCATTGGTTTGGGCGACCGTATGGATGGCTTCCTGATGCAGTCCAAATTTGGCATCGCGGTAAGCTCCGAGCTGATGGCCATGTTATCCATTGTCAGGGATTTGGCTGACCTGCGGGAAAGAATGAACGACATTACCGTAGCCTATGATAAGAAGGGGAACCCGATTACTACCGGAGACCTAGAGGTAGCCGGCGCTATGACCGCTTGGATGCGCAACACCATCAACCCCACCCTGTGCTGCACGGCGGAGTATCAGCCTTGTATGGTGCACGCTGGTCCGTTCGCCAATATCGCGGTAGGGCAATCGTCCATCATTGCTGACCGACTAGGGCTGAAGATGTTTGATTATCATGTTACGGAGAGCGGCTTTGCTTCCGATATCGGTTTTGAGAAGTTCTGGAATGTGAAGAGCCGCTTAAGTGGCCTCACACCCAACGTATCAGTGCTTGTCGCTACTGTCCGCTCGCTGAAGATGCATGGTGGTGGGCCCAGGGTAACACCGGGCGTGGCCCTACCTGACGCCTATAAGAAAGCGGCCCCAGAGTTGGTGGAGAGGGGTTGCGAAAACCTGGTGCACCACATCAATATCATCAGAGCTGCTGGCATCAATCCGGTAGTGTGCGTCAACATCTTCCCCACTGACACTCCGGAAGAGGTCGCCATAGTACGCCGGGCAGCCGAGGCAGCGGGAGCACGGTGTGCCCAATCGACCCATTTTTCTGACGGCGGCGACGGCGCTCTGGAGCTGGCTGATGCTGTCAAGGAAGCCTGCAAAGAGAAGAACAATTTCAAGCTTCTGTACCCCAATGAGATGAAACTGCGAGACAGGGTGGCACAGGTCGCCAAAGTGGTATATGGAGCAGATGGTGTCGCCTGGTCTCCAGACGCTGAAGCAAAAGCCAGGAGGTTCGAGGCTGACAAGAAATACGACGATTATGCTACCATGATGGTCAAGACTCACCTGAGCCTTACCCATAATCCCACACTTAAGGGCGTCCCCAAGGGCTGGACGCTTCCCATTCGTGATATATTGATCTATTCCGGGGCAAAGTTCCTCTGCCCCATGGCGGGAGACATCAGTCTGATGCCGGGGACCGGTTCCGACCCGGCCTTTAGGAAGGTTGATGTTGATGTAAGCACCGGAAAGGTCAAAGGGCTTCATGAAGTAGACTAACGAAGGCACCATTGCCTAAACGCCCAAAAAGCAAGAAAGGGTTGTACGTACAGCCCTTTCTTGCTTTCATCCATAGGTTGCGCAACACCTTCTACAAAAGCTATAATGAATTGCTATGAAAGCAAGAACGTTACCTAGCTGGCAAGTGAGCGTGGCCCAAGCTCAGGCTATCCAGTTGGAGTTAGCGCCTCAAGTGTCACGGCGGAATGAGTTGACGGATGCACCTCGCTTGGTGGCCGGTGTGGATATTAGCGCCCGCGACGCCCGAGGGATGGTTAAAGGGGCGGTGGTAGTCCTCTCCTATCCGGAGCTAGCCCTGGTGGAGACTAGCGTGGTGGAGTGCAAGGTGGATTTCCCCTATGTGCCGGGTCTCCTTTCTTTCAGGGAAGCCCCCGCGGCGGTGGCCGCCTTTGAAAAGCTTACCCTTGCCCCGGATCTAATCCTGGTGGACGCCCAGGGCATTGCCCATCCCAGGAGGTTTGGGTTTGCCTCCCATTTGGGGCTGTTGTTGGATACACCCACTATCGGTTGTGCCAAATCCATCCTTTGCGGTAGGCATGGACCTTTGGGGCTAGAGTCTGGCTCCTACGCTGAACTCATCGATAATGACGAGGTGGTAGGCGCTGCCTTGCGCACTAAGGAGCGCACCACACCCATTTATGTTTCCATTGGCCATAAGATGGACCTCCCTGACGCCATAAAGTATGTAACGGCTTGCTGTCGTGGTTATAGAATTCCTGAACCAACCCGTCTCGCCCATCTAGCGGCTGGTGGACGTATCCCAGAAAAGCTTGGTACGAAAGTTGAGCTTCCTGATGGGGGAGCCAAACAGTTAGCCATGTTTTAGACATCTGCTTAAGAGACTCTACCCGAAAGGCAAGCCGATGCAGGGTACCACCGCGCACCTGAGCTTGGTTGGTGTGGCGACCCACAAATGAGAGGGTACTATTGTTTGTAGCAGCGTGGTCAGATGGCCGGCTACCTAGACCTACGCGGCTATTGAACCGCTCCTCTATAGAGGCAGGTGCGCTGGTTGTTGTTCTGGCAGTGGGGGCCTACCTGCGACTAGCTATGCTTGATTTCGCCCAGTTCCGGGCCGATGATGTGGCACTCTGGAACATCGCACGTGATTTCCTCCGTCATCCTCAGATTCTGACTCGCGGTATGCATTCCTCGTTCGGCCTTTCCAATGGGCCTTTTCAGGCTTACCTTTTGCTCCCTGGCGTCTTGGCCACTCCCAGCCCTATCGGGGCCTACTGCATGGTTGCTCTATTGAATGTCGCTGGCATCGCTCTGTTTTGGGCCTTCGTCCGTAGCTATTGGGGATCCAGTCTGGCCTTGCTGGCTTGTAGTCTATACGCTGTCAACCCTTGGGCCGTCGTCTTCTCAAGACGGTTGTGGGGCAATGACCTAGTGGCACCTTTCACTATACTCCTTATCTGGTCGCTGTGCGACTTGGTTAGGTGTGGCCGTAGGCGCGATAGTGTGTTGCCCTTATTATGGTTAGCTATAGTTGTTCAGGTGTACGTTGTAGCCCTCATTCATTTGCTCTTGGCTGCCCTTGGGCTGGTTTTAGGCGCCCGTCGGCTTCGCCTTCTTTACTTCATGGGCGGCATAATTGTTTTCGCCGGGCTGACCGTGCCATATTTTCTGTATACTGCCTTGCCGAGTGTGGGCAGTCTCGCTCGTCTGCTAGGATCATCAGAGGCGCTGGTTCAGGTCGATTTAACCAGCACAAGGTTTATGTTTCATATGGTCTCTAGTGAAGGTTATCAAGCTGTTGCTAATAACACGGGAAGGCTCCTCAACGCTACAATTGGATTACCTCGGGCTGTGAGCTGGTTGACCGAGGCCTTTCTGGCCTTGGGGATCTTAGTAGCCAGCGTTGAAGTGGCTCGCTTGATAAGGCGAAGGGCGCTGGAGCAAACAGCACCATATGTTCTGCCTTTAGTAGCAATGATTTTGCCCGTTATGCTGCTAGTACGTCACACCACGCCGGTGTACCCGCAGTACCTCTTGACCGGGTTTCCCATGCACTTCCTGTTCATCGGGCTGGGATTCCGGCAATTGTGGCGTGCGCTGAGAAGGGTTCTGAAGGGATGGAGCCGCCGTATCGATTTGTTGCCTACCTGCACTGTGGGCGTTGTCGGCTCCCTCATCGTGGCCACTCATCTTCTCATGGCTCAGGTCTTCTTTGTTGCCATACGAGAGTATTGGCCAAAGAGTGACTATGGCCTGCCGTTGCGTTATACCCTTGATGTTGTCAAAACTATCAGAGAATTGATAGGCCAGCAGGGCTTCACCAGAGTCTACATTGGCGGGCCCGAAGAGCGTGATAGCGTTCTATATCGTGCCCTGCGTCCGGACCTTCCCATCCTTTCCCTGTTCGATTCAAGTGATACATTTGTCAGGCCAGATGCGGACGCAGGAAAGGCGTTGTATATTCTATCATCGGTCAATGATCGGGTTGGGCAGGTGTTCAATGAGCACTTGAGCGCGGCCAGAGTTGTATCGCTGGACGTACCTGGCTCCGGCTTGCGCTACTCCTTTTTCGGCGTGGCAGCAACCGAGCTAGGTGAACTGTTCATCGAGACATCCGGCACACCGCTGGCTGTTTCTTTCGATGGTCGGGTGAGGCTGGACAGTTACTTGATGGAACCTGAGTTACATCCCGGCCACTCACAGCAGTTGATCCTCCATTGGACGTTGCTTGAAGGGATGCCGCGCCCGGTGCCATGCTATTACTCCTACTTGCGACTCATTGATTCGGCGCACAAGGTATATGAAGGAGCTAACTCCTGGTTCTATGACCCGGCTCAATGGCATATGGGTGAGCAACTAATATGGTGGCGCACTTTACCCATCCCTGAGAACCTCGATCCGGGCGTTTACTCATACCTTGTTGGGCTATACACTGTTACCTCGTCTACATCTTATCGCAATGCCACAGGTGTAGACGCCAGTGGCGCGATGGTAGGCGATGGTACCCGATTGGGGCCGTTGACCGTCAGGTTCGCAGGCCCAGCTAGTCCCACTCATCAGTTATCAACCGAGTTTGACCAGAAGGTGGTCCTGCGAGGGTATGATCTAGAGGGATCCGGTTGTGCAGCGGATGGCTCGCTGAGCGTTAACCTGTACTGGCAATGCATCGGCAGGATGGACCGCAACTACACTGTCTTCTTACACCTCCTCGGGCCTGATGGGAAGATGGTCAGTCAAGATGATTCACAGCCTGTTTCGGGTCGCTTCCCGACGACGGGATGGCTGCTTGGTGACACAATAATCGACAGTCATACGCTGCAATTACCCTCGACTCTCGCACCTAGCCAATATAGCTTAGAGGCAGGCCTCTACTATTTGGTCACTGGCGAACGGCTGGGCGGACCAGGCTTTGCTGCCGTTTTCCCAGTGGCGATAGAGGAGTGCAGGCGGTAGGTTCAGGGACATGCGCTACAGCATGGAGGGCAATCCATTTTGACTAGTTCAACGCTCGTTGAACTGGGGCTTCTTGTTTACTGGCCTCAAATTGTACATACGACCCCCTATGTAATGAGGTTATATGGTAAAATAGCGTGCACAGAGAGCATGACGCTAGATAAGGAAAACCATGCAAACAGGAGTTAGCTAAGAATGCAAGAACAAAAGACCAGGTTAGAAGGCCTAAAACAGCGAATACAAAACATAATGATGCGTCTTTGACATCGAAGGCAAGGAAAAAGAACTAGCCCAACTAGAGACCAAGTCAGGCGAGCCCGACTTCTGGTCTGATCCAGATCATGCACAGCGAGAGATGCGGCGCTTGGCTGAGCTCAAAGACGAGACGCAGACTTGGCGGGCGCTGGAAAAGGAGATAACCGACCTCGCGGAGCTCGCCGATTTGGCCCTGGGTGAGGGTAGTCAATCTCTCGAAGGAGAGATCTCCTCCGATTTGGAATCTGTTGCCTCTCGTCTGGAAAAGTTGGAGTTCCAGCTTGCCTTCAGTGGGGAATATGACGACCGTAACGCTATTCTCGCCATTCATGCTGGCGCGGGAGGAACAGAGTCCCAGGATTGGGCGGAGATGCTGCTCAGGATGTACCTCCGTTGGGCAGAGCGTGGTCCCTATCAAGCAGAGGTTCTCGATGTCTCCACTGGAGAGGAGGCGGGGATCAAGAGCGCTATCATCGAGATCAAGGGGCCCCATGCCTATGGTTATCTGCTGTCAGAGCGGGGCGTGCATCGATTGGTACGCCTTTCGCCTTTTGATGCAGGGCATAGCCGGCACACCTCTTTTGCCCTAGTCGAGGTTATGCCCGAGGTGGAGAGCGGGGTTGATGTCACCATAAACCCTGACGATCTGAAGATAGACTTCTTTCGGGCTAGCGGGGCGGGAGGCCAGAATGTCCAGAAGACCAGCACTGCGGTCAGGATCACCCATCTTCCCACCGGGTTGGTTGTTACCTGCCAGAACGAGCGCTCTCAATTTCAGAACAGAGAGACGGCGCTGAAAATCCTCGAGGCTCGGCTCGTCGAGCGCGAACTAGTCAAGAAGGCGGAGGAAGAGGCCAAGCTCAAAGGCGAGCATGTCGTCGCCGGTTGGGGAAATCAGATAAGAAGCTATGTCCTTCACCCCTATAAGATGGTGAAGGATCACCGCACCGGGTATGAAACCAGCGACGCTGTCGCCGTGCTGGACGGAGAGCTGGACGAACTCCTCAAAACCTACCTGAAATCGAGGGTGGGCAAGGCGGGATAATGAAGATTTTACGCCTTTTGCTCCTTCCAGTATGCGTATTTGCATTGACTGCCATAGTAGCCGCTCCCGGCTGGGCCCAGGCGCAGGGGGAGATCGCTGTCCTCTCCAGCAGCTACGAGAATCGTTTCCCCGAGGAACTTGTTTTTCGCTTAGAAGCTGAGAGTTCGGCAAAAATCGAGAAGATAACCCTCTTTTATGCAATCAAAGGTGAGGGGACGTCAGCTTATGCCTACCCCGATTTTGTCCCAGATCTACGGGTGAAAGCGGAATACGCCTTGAAGAGCAACACCCAGAAGACATACCTGCCGCCGGGCAGCGAAATCGGTTACTATTGGCTAATCGAGGATGTTGCTGGGCATCGCCTCCAGACAAAGGAGACTATCTTCACCTATGACGATATAAGGTTCACCTGGAAAAAGGCGACGAAAGATGGCGTTACTTTGTACTGGTACAGTTTTCAAGAAGCCTTCATCCAGGCACTCCTTGACGAGGCGATGGCAGGCTTGGAGCGCCTTTCTGCCGAGGCGGGATTAAGCTACAGTAATCCTATGAAGATCTTCGTCTATGACTCCAAGGGTGACATGGACCCTGCTTTGCCGCCAAAGAGCGAAACTTACAGTCAACAGACGGTTACCCTGGGAGTGCGGTTGACTTCGCAGATCATGCTGCTTCTGGGCAATCACCCCGAGGTCAAGGAAACCGTGGTTCACGAACTCAGCCACATGGTCATTCACCAATTATTGGAGGGCCCCTTCGGTGATCTTCCGGCTTGGCTCGACGAGGGCTTGGCCATGTACGCTGAGGGGAAGCTTCCGGAGCGGTACCAAAGTACATTGAATAGCGCTATCGGGCGAGATGAGCTCATCTCTGTGAGATCTCTATCCAGCTACAGCGGCGATCCTAGCCAAGTCACCATCTTCTATGCCGAGTCCTGGAGCGTGGTCAAATACCTGCTGGACACCTATGGTAGAGAGAAAATGGCAGAATTGCTGAATGTCTTCAAGGAGGGTAGTCGCTACGACGATGCTTTGCAAAAGGTATACGGTTTCGATATGGATGGTCTGGATGCTCAGTGGCGGCTCAGCCTCGGCCTCAAGCCGCGCCCCTCGCCACAGCCCACAGCCGAGCGCAGGATCGTGCCCACTTTAGTCCCCTTCGGTGCTGAACCGCAGACTCAGCCTACCGTCAGTCCCCTTACTGAACCTGCTCCCCCTTCAACGCGCAACGAGCCAAAGACTGCTTCTGCTGTGCCTCTTTATTGGCTCATCGGTGGCGGTGCTTTGTTGGTGGCAATAGGCATTGCACTTGTAGCGACACTAGTCTTACGTCGCAGAACCTAAACACAAGGGCTTTTATTTACCCTTCGTCTTTTGCCATACATAAAAGACACGTTGCGCCGCGGTGATACTGGTCAATACGGCCAGTATCCATAACGCGATAATAACCTGGTTGAAAATCAGGCCCAAAGCCAGGATAACAACCCGCTCCCCGCGGGCAAGAAGGCCTACTTCGCACTCAAGCTGTAATCCCTCAGCCCTTGCCCTTGTATAACTAACCATCATCGAGCCTACGAGGGCGATGTAGACTAGCAAAATCTCCCCGGATGAATGCTGCCTCACATATAAGATAAGCAGTCCAAAGAGCAGAGCTGCGTCTGATAAGCGATCCAGGGTCGAGTCCAGCAGCGCTCCAAAGCGCGTGCTCCTTTGGGTAAGGCGAGCTACTGTGCCATCTAATAGGTCAAACGCCCCGGCAAAAAGCACCATGAGGCCGCCTACAAGGGTATGCCCAGTGGCGATTATTGCTGCCACTCCAAGATTTAAGAAGAGCCCCAACACGGTCAATGTGTTGGGGCTTAATCCGGTCTTGGCCACAAGGCGAGCCACAGGCTCAGTGAGGCGACGAGGCCATGTTCTCCGAATATCGGTGATCAGTCGCACCCTATCTCAGTCCGTTAGTTTGGAGAAACCGGCTCCAGCAGGTGATTCTCTCAGCAGGCTTTCATAGTATTCCATCACTCGCCTAGAGACACGCTCCCAACTATATTCTTCTTCGGCCCTTCTCCTCCCCATGGCCCCCATGCGCTCACGCAGACGTTTATTGCCCATAAGGTAGCTGAGGGACATGCTAAGGGATTCCACGTCTTTGGGGGTGAAAAGCAAACCCTCTACACCGTGGGTCATTGCACTAGCGTAGCCCTCGATGTTGGAGGCAACAATGGGCTTGCCTGCTGCCATAGCTTCCAGCAAGACGACGCCCTGACTTTCCTTGCCCGTGGCCGGCGAGCAAAAGATATCGGCGGTCCTAAAGTAGCGTATTTTCTCCTCGTTCGACACATAACCGGTGAAAACCGCATCCTTCAGAAAGGCACTGCGAACCAGCTTCTCGTACCCTTCCCGCGACTTCCCTTCCCCTACCACGATAAGGCGCGAGTCCGGGAATTGCCCCTTGATGATGCTATAGGCGCGCAATAGATATTCTAACCCTTTGCGCTTTTCAATACGTCCGCAAAAGAGGATATTCAGCTTACCATCGCAGTATTGCTCAAAAGGTGGAACGTCGTCGGAGATACTCTCTACATCCACCCCATTGGGGATTATCTCATAGTGACCAGGGAAATCTCGGCTCACGAACGCCATTGCGGGTCTAGAAACAGCGATCCTGCCATGCAGCTTGCGAAACCATCGTCTTAACAGGATCTTCATATAACGGTAACCTCTGCTTCGGCGGCCATGATAAGCATGGAAGGTGCCAACATTGATGGATTTGGAGAATCGAAGCACAGTGATAGGTAGCGCGGGAAGTAGAGGTTCGTGGAGATGAACAATATCGAACTGCTCCTGACGGAGGATCTGCTTGACCCGCCCGGATAACCTGGGAGACAATGACATGCGAGCAACCGAGCCGCTGGACGGTATGGAGAAAGCCCTACCTACTACATAAACCTTGTTGGCGTCAAAACTCTCTTGAGGCAGAGAGGCGGGGGCGATGATCTTGACACAGTGCCCCATCCGGGTGAAGCTCTGCTCCAAGCGTGAGATATGCTCCGTTACCCCTCCGGGATATACATAGTCGTAGGGGGAAACCAGAGCGATCTTCATGCGAAAAATCCTTGACAGAGCCTTAGCAGCGGCATGATCACCGTGTGTTTGAACAAATGCTTGGTGATCTTGCCATAGCCGATTTTTTGCAGGTCTACTTTGATCCCTGCTGCTGCCCGAGTTGTTTTATTCAACAGGCCTTGTCGCAGGTCAGCCGCAGTTAGGCCCTCGAACAGGGTGTATCCGCTGCCAATCTGTAGCAGGAAATGGGCGTCGCTGCTTCCGGTCTCGGCTAGTCTATAGTGCTCTCTATTGAGCTCCTTTGGTCTTCCGTTGGTTATACGGCCGGCAATGGTGGGATTGACCACCTCGAGGCCATCCAGATAAACGTCCTCACCTTTTCTCATGGCGATTTCATCCATACTATTTTGGCTAATACTTCTTAGCAACCAGCACATAGGGTGGGGAACGATGCAGATGCCGCCTTGAGCATGAATAGCGTCGATGGTCTCAGCCAAAGGCAGGAATTTGGGCACCGGGCTCTCCAGGAAAAGTGCCAAGAGATGCCCTTCCAGGGTGCTTATCTCCATGCCTACTACCACCTCGAAACGATAACTATCCTTGGCCGTCAGCTCGCGTGCCTCACAAGCGCCCGCTATTTCGTTGTGATCGGTAATGGCAATGACATCGAGCTTCGTTTCCTGCTGCACATATTCGAGGATGTCTGGAATGTCTGCTGTACCGTCACTGTGAGTGCTGTGGATATGTATATCTGCGACGCCGTTTCCCTCACGTCTTTTCCTCAAGGCATCACCTCTTTACCTTTCATCCAGACAGGGTTGAACACCACCCACTGATCTGGATGACAGCGGATGTATTTCTCCATTGCCGTGATCACCTTTGACAGATTTTGTCGCACGTTCTGCTCGTGGTCACCGGCAACGGTGATGGGCAAAGGAGGCTCAACATAGACATCGAATCGATCATTGGCGCGGCGTACGCTGAAAGCAGGGACGATGGCTGCGCCTGTCCTCAGCGCGAGCTCAACGGCGCCGATAGGGAAGGAGGTCTCCTCGCCAAAGAAGGGTAGAGCTAGGCCATTCCTTAGGATGTCTCGGTCGCACGCCACCGCTACTACTCCGCCGCTACGGAGGCTGCGCAGTGTGGCTTTCAGAGCTGGTAGGCCAATAGGTAAAAAGGTTAGCCCTTTGCTCTCTCTCAACTTGGTGACAAAGCGGAACAAACATGTCGGCTGCAAAGGTTCGGCTAACACTGTCAAGCCAACGTTGCGGGCGGCCAATATCTGAGCTACTAAATCGAAGTTGCCCAAATGAGCGGTCACAAGGATGACCCCTTTCCCCTCGCTCTTAGCCTCCTCGAAATAGCGCCAGCCATGGATAGCTAAATTTCCGTCCAAGTGACCAAGGTCGACGGCCGGGATGCGAAGCAGGTCGAAGTAGTTCTTAGCCGCATTTCTGAACACAGAGTGCACGGTTTTGTTGAGCTTGCCATTACTAGCCTCTGGGCCCAGTGCCTTGCCAATGTTTTGCGTGACTGCCCGACGCGATCTCCTGGCTGTGAAATAGGCGAGATCACCAAAGAAAACAGCTACTGAGTAGCCCACCCGAAAGGGCAGAAGAGGCATTATCATATTAGCGATTCGAAAAGCCCAGTACTTCAGCATCGCACTCCCACATGGGACGAAACATATACCATTGATCGGGATACCGTCTTACCATTTTCTCCAAGGAGTCCATTATCTGTTGCGTGAGAGCTTGAACATCCCTTTGCAGGTCGCCTGTACGTTGGAAGGGGATATAGCGGTCGACCCATCCCAAAAAGGTGTTGTCGGGCAAGCGTACGACACCTCCGGGCACCACCCTCGCTCCCGTGCGTAGGGCCAGGGTTGCTGCTCCCGCGGGCACCTGGGTCAAGCCATCGCAGAACTCAACCTTGACCCCCGATACCGGTTGCGGCCGGTCTATAAGCAGGGCTAATATCTCGTTCTTGCGCAGGGCCCTCATGATCCCTTTCGTCGCTTGCTCCATAGGGATCACCTTTATGCCCCACTTGTTGCGGATGCCCTGGATGATATCGTTGAGTTTTTTCGGCTTCAAGCTTTCCGCGATGGCATTGAGTGGGTACTGACGCAGGCTGATGGCTGCTGCTGCCATATCCCAGTTTCCCATATGCAAGCCGATGAAGATGGCCCCTTTGCCTCCCTCTAGCGCCTCGTCTACATGGCGCCAGCCGTTAAATGTGACTCTGCCCTCGATGTCCTGCTGATCCAGAAGGGGGAAACGAATAAAATCCACCAGGTATTTGCAGTAGTTGCGCAACGACTGCCTAGCTAGACGATCAATGGTTCTGGCATCGGCTCCGTCCCCGAGGACGCGAGCCATGTTCTCTCTCGCACAGGCGCGTCCCCTTGGCCAAGCAAGATAGACGATATCAGCCACAAAACTGGCACAAGCATAGCCTACCTTTAAGGGCAGCCTTTGCCATATAAGGCAGCCAATTCTCCAAAGCCAGTAGTGTATCAATGGCCCTCCTCGGCGATAAACTCCTCCAAAATCTTGCGAGCCTCAGAGTCGGTGTATTGAACGGGCGGGGATTTCATGAAATAGGCGGAAGGGGCAACGAGGGCTCCGCTTAACTCCCGATCTAGACCCAGTTTGCAGCACCTTATGGCATCGATGACTACCCCCGCTGAATTGGGGCTATCCCAGACTTCCAGCTTCAATTCAGCATTCAAGGGCACATTGCCAAAGGTTGTCCCCTCCATACGAATATAACAGATTTTGCGGTCACTAAGCCAGGGTACGTAGTCACTGGGACCAACATGGATATTGTCAGCGCCGATGTCATAATCCAGTTGGGAGGTAACGGCCATAGTTTTGGAGATCTTCTTCGACTCCAGACGTTCCCGCTCCAGCATGTTGAAGAAGTCGGTATTCCCGCCGAAATTCAGTTGATAGGTCCGTTCCAGCTTGACGCCGCGGTCCCGGAAGAGCCTGGTTAGCACCCGGTGGGTAATGGTGGCTCCCACCTGCGATTTTATGTCATCGCCAACGACGGGCAATCCCCTCTCCTCGAATCTGGTCTGCCAGTATTTTTCGCGTGCGATAAACTGGGGGATACAATTTACAAAGCCACAGCCGGCATCCAAGACCTGCTCCACATACCACTTAGTGGCCTCCTCGCTGCCTACAGGCAAGAAGTTGACTACTATATGGGTCTCCGTCTCTTTGAGTATTTTGACGATATTCGCTGTTGGCCCCGGCGCCTTGGTGATGATCTGCGAAAGGTATTTGCCCAATCCGTCATGAGTCATGCCGCGCTCCACCTTGATTCCAGTGGTGGGCACGTCGCAGAACTTAATAGTGTTGTTGGGGTATGTGTAGATAGCTTCGGCCAGGTCTTTCCCGACCTTGTTCTTGTCTATATCAAAGGCGGCAACAAACTCGATGTCCCCCACATGGTAGCCCCCCAACCTGGGATGCATAAGTCCGGGGACAAAATCGTTCTCCGAGGCGTTTCGATAGAAGTGGACGCCTTGAACCAAAGATGAAGCGCAATTCCCCACCCCCACTATGGCTACATTTATCTTTCCCAAATACTACTCTCCTTTTCTGCCTAACGGCCTGATGGCTATGTCAAACCAACCGCATTTTAACAATTTCAGCCCTGATATGCAAGGGCGTGTATAGGATCAGGACATGTCGGACAATACCACACATCTTTTCCACAAATCGTGAGTCTGGTGATGATATGCTTGCCTAATATACTCCCTCTGAAGTTGGTTTTGCTTGACATGAGCTGAAAGCTTATGCTATAGTACTCGAACAATTCCTAAAAAAGGCGTTGATGGGGAGTAGTAGAGGCGCTCCGTTGCCACAGAGAGTTGGGAGTAGGTGTGAGCCCAATGACAATGGTCCTTGAACTCGTCCTTGAGCTGTTAGGCTGAGAGAGGCATCGGGGGATAAGGGTGGCGTGTTAAGAAGACCTCTTTAGGCTTGGCCGGGGAGCGCTCGTTAAAGCGCAGCGAGGGGATGCGTTGAGCATCAAGAAGGGTGGCACCGCGGGCAGACATTATCCGTCCCTTGAGGGGCGGTTTTTATTTACCGGGTCAAACAAGGGGTGAGACATGAGAAGCGATATGGTCAAGAAGGGAGTCGAACGGGCACCTCATCGTGCTCTACTGCGAGCGCTGGGATGTACTGATAGGGAAATAAATCAGCCCTTTGTGGGCATCATCAACAGTTTCAGCGAGATCATCCCCGGCCACATTCATCTGCGCACCATCGCCGAAGCGGTAAAGGCTGGAGTGCGGGAGGCCGGAGGTACTCCCTTTGAGATTAACACCATCGGGGTTTGCGATGGCATAGCCATGAACCACCCGGGCATGAAGTACAGCCTTGCCAGTCGCGAGCTTATCGCCGACTCGGTGGAGATAGTGGCTGAGGCGCATGGCTTCGATGCCTTGGTGTTCATCCCCAACTGCGATAAGATCATACCAGGCATGTTGATGGCTGCCGTTAGGCTTAACCTACCTTCCATTTTCGTCAGCGGCGGCCCCATGCTGGCCGCGCGTCTGGGCAGAGGGGCCAACACCGTGGACCTGAATAGCGTCTTTATAGCCGTAGGCAAAGTTGCCTCCGGTGAGATGACTGAGGCGGAACTTGAGGAGCTGGAGAGGGTAGCCTGCCCGGGCTGCGGGAGCTGCGCTGGCATGTTTACTGCTAATACCATGAATTGTCTAACCGAGGCCCTGGGCATGGCTCTGGCGGGCAACGGCACTATTCCGGCGGTGGAGGCGGGACGAATTCGGCTGGCGAAAGAGGCAGGAAGGCAAGTCATGGAGTTATTGGCTAACGGAATAGCTCCCCTCGACATCGTCACCAGAGATTCTATTCGCAATGCCTTGGTCGTTGACATGGCCCTGGGCGGCAGCACCAACTCTGTATTGCACCTCATGGCGCTGGCCCACGAGGCGGGAATCGATTTCCCTCTTTCAGCCGTCAACGAGATAAGCGAGAACACCCCCCATCTGGCCAAGCTCAGCCCGGCGGGGGAACACCATATCGAGGACCTGCACCTGGCTGGCGGCGTACCAGCGGTGATGAAGGAGCTAGCAGGTCTTTTAAGTTTAGGAGCACGAACGGTATCGGGCAAATCCCTGGGTGAGGACCTCGCCCACGCCAAGTTAAAGGATGCGGAAGTAATCCGCCCCCGCGCAAATCCTTACTCGGCCACCGGGGCACTGACGGTTCTCTTCGGCAACCTAGCGCCCGAGGGAGCAGTGGTGAAAAGCGCTGCCGTCTCCCCTAACATGCTGGTTCACAAAGGGAAGGTCAGGATTTTTGAGTCTGAGGAAGATGCCACTGAGAAAATAATGAAGGGCGTTATCGAGCCCGGCGACGTGGTCGTTGTGCGCTATGAGGGTCCCAAGGGAGGTCCCGGCATGAGGGAAATGCTGACCCCCACCTCCCTCCTGAGCGGGATGGGGATGGACGATAAGGTGGCTCTCATAACCGATGGCCGCTTTTCAGGGGCAACTCGCGGCGCTGCCATTGGCCATGTCTCGCCCGAGGCGGCAAGCCGCGGCCCCATCGCTGCCCTCCAAGACGGCGACATAGTGTCCATCGATATCCCCCATCATAGACTTGATGTGGAGCTCAGCGAGGCGGAGATCGCCCAAAGGTTATCGCAATTGCCTCCTTTTGAGCCCAGGGTCAAGAAGGGCTATCTCAAAAGATATGCAGAGAAGGTAACTTCGGCCAGCACTGGGGCTGTCTTTGCCCCCTAGGAGACTACCATGAAGATGACGGGTGCCCAGATAATGTGTGAGAGCCTAGCCAGGGAAGGGGTGGAGGTCATTTTTGGCTTCCCCGGTGGTGCGGTCATAGACCTCTATGATGCCCTCCCTCAATATCCACAGTTGCGCCACATTCTGGTTCGCCACGAGCAGGGTGCAGCCCACGCCGCCGACGGGTACGCCAGGGCTACCGGCAAGGTTGGCGTATGTATCGCCACCTCCGGCCCGGGAGCGACAAACCTCGTTACGGGCATTGCCAACGCCCATCTCGATTCCTCGCCCATGGTGGCCATAACCGGGCAGGTGGCTAGGCCTTTCATCGGCAGGGATTCTTTCCAAGAGATAGACATCACTGGCATCACCCTACCTATTACCAAGCATAACTATTTGGTCATGGAGGTGGAAGAGCTAGCCGAGGTGGTCAAGGAGGCCTTCCACATCGCCCGAACGGGCAGACCAGGGCCGGTGCTTATTGACGTCCCCAAAGATGTTTTTCAGGAGCAGTCGGAATTCCGCTATCCAGAGACAGTGAACTTGGCCGGCTACAAGCCCACACTTTATGGGCACCACAACCAGATAAAGAGAGCCGCTAAGCTCATCAATGAAGCAGAGCGTCCCGTTATCATCGCGGGGCGTGGCGTCATCATCTCCGGGGCCAATGCTGAGCTGGCGGAGCTAGTGGAGAAGGCGCAAATACCTATCACTAACACGCTCTTGGGTATCGGCTGCTTCAGGCAATCCCATGTGCTCAGTTTGGGTATGCTGGGAATGCACGGCACAGCACACGCTAATTTGGCTGTGAGCTCCGCCGACCTGGTTATTGCTATTGGCATGAGATTCGACGATAGAGCAACAGGTAGAGTGAGCGATTTTGCTCCCCAGGCTAAGGTCATCCACATTGATATTGACCCCGCCGAGATAGGCAAAAACGTGCGGGTGGACGTACCGATAGTGGGTGATATAAAGAATGTGCTGGAAAGCTTGAACAAGGAAATCATCCCCCAGTACCACGTGGAGTGGTTCAACCAAATCGAGGAGTGGAGGCAAAAGTATCCTTCCACGGATATTAGAGATAGCGAGGGACTGCTTCCTCAGTACGTGATACGTAAGATCTGGGAAGTCACCGAAGGCGACGCGTTTATTGTGACCGGAGTAGGACAGAACCAGATGTGGGCGGCGCAACAATTCTGCTATGACAAGCCTAATAGCCTCATATCCTCGGGAGGATTGGGCACTATGGGCTTTGAACTGCCCGCAGCCATAGGGGTCAAGGTGGGCCGACCGGAGGAGACAGTGTGGGGCATCTGCGGCGATGGCGGCTTTCAGATGACCATTCAAGAGCTGGCAACGGTGGCCCAAGAAAACGTGGCCGTCAAGCTAGCTATCATAAACAACGGCTTTTTGGGCATGGTGCGGCAGTGGCAAGACCTCTTCTACCAGCGCCGATATGTGGCTACTCAGCTTAGCGGGCCCGACTTTGTCAAGATCGCCGATGCTTATGGCATCGCCGGCGAAAGGGTGACGGATAAAGTACAGGTGGTTCCCGCTATCGAGCGTGCCATGGAACACGACGGCCCCTACCTTATCGATTTTCAAGTAGAGCAAGAGGAGAACGTCTACCCCATGGTGGGTCCGGGGGCATCGCTAGCGGAAATGCAACTGGAGCAGCCCAGAAGAGAGGTCGTGACATGGTAGACACTAAACGTATCTTGGTCGTCCTCGTCGAAGATAAACCGGGCGTTCTCAATCGGGTGGCCAGCCTCTTTCGTCGGCGCGGCTTCAATATCGAGAGCCTCGCCGTGGGGCACAGCGAGACCCCCTGGCTTTCTCGCATGACCATTGTGGTGGATGGCGCCACCACCGACGTCGATCAGGTGGCCAAGCAATTATACAAGCTGGTGCCAGTGGTGAAGGTATCCGACATCACCGACGAGCAGATGGTAGCTCGAGAGCTAGCCCTCATCAAGGTTAAGGCGGTGGGCCGCTCCCGTAGCGAGATCATCCAGATTGTGGACATATTCAGGGCCAACATCATTGACGTGTCCCCTGATTCTCTAATCGTAGAGGTCACGGGCGATGAGGATAAGATCAACTCCCTGTGCCAATTGCTCAAAGGGTTTGGCATCAAGGAAATGGTACGCACAGGGCGAGTGGCTTTAGTACGAGGCACGGCGGGAGCAACCACACTAGGGGAGGAGCGCCCTTCGTCAAGAGAGTCGAGAGAGCGGGAAGCTGAAGAAACGTAAAACCATACAGCGAGAAAGGAAGGCAGAAAGATGGCTAAGATGTATTACGATGCCGACGCAGATTTAGGCTTGCTCAAAGACAGGACCATCGGCGTCATCGGCTATGGCAGCCAGGGACATGCCCACGCCCAAAATCTGAGAGATAGCGGCTGCAATGTCATGGTTGCAGAATTGCCAGGCAGCGAGCCGTGGAAGAGCGCCCAAGAGGCGGGGTTCAAAGTGGCCACCGCTGAAGAAGTCGCCAAGGCGGCAGATATAGTCATCATGCTGGTGCCGGATCAATACCATCGTCAGGTATATTATGAGTCTATCGAAAAAGGGATGACGGCGGGCAAGACCTTGATGTTCGCTCACGGCTTCAACATTCACTATGGACAGATCATCCCACCGCCGAATATCGACGTGAGCATGGTGGCGCCTAAAGGGCCGGGCCATATGCTGCGCCAGGTCTACACCGAAGGTTCGGGAGTGCCCGCCCTCTTCGCCGTGCACCAGAATGCTTCGGGCAAGGCGAGGGAGAATGCCCTGGCCTATGCCAAGGGGATCGGCTCCACCCGGGCCGGGGTACTGGAAACTACCTTCGCCGAAGAGACGGAGACCGACCTCTTTGGCGAGCAGACGGTGCTCTGTGGCGGGGTTACCTCGCTGGTTAAGGCGGGCTTCGAGACGTTGGTGGAGGCGGGCTATCAGCCGGAGCTGGCCTACTTCGAGTGCATGCACGAGCTCAAGCTCATCGTCGACCTCATGTATCAGGGCGGCATGAGCTATATGCGCTATTCCATCAGCGATACCGCCGAGTACGGCGACTACACACGCGGCCCACGGGTCATTGATGATTATGTAAAGGACGAGATGCGGGCTATCCTCGACGAGATTCAGGACGGCACTTTCGCCCGCGAGTGGATATTGGAGAATCAGGCGGGCCGGCCTAGCTTCAACGCCCTGCGGCGCAAAGAATCGCAGCACCTCATCGAGGTGGTGGGCAAAGAGCTGCGCAGCATGATGAGCTGGCTCAAGACATAGGTCTTCACCATGGGCCTGAGGCTTGGTTGAGGAAAGGGGGAAAATAGCCTTATGTCAGAGCTAACCATATCACAAAAAGAAGCATTGGCACTTTTCACATCAGGAGCCGACAAACTAGAAATGGCCGTCACTGGTCTGTCGGAGAGTGAGCTTGATTATTCCGTTGCTCCAGGTGAGTGGACAATCCGACAAATCGTACACCACGTAGCCGGTGATGGCGATGCCTGGTCAATGCCATTCCAGAAAGCAATCGCCACTCCTGGTGCTCACATTCGGTTCGAGGGATTCCCCGGCAATGAAGCATGGGCAGATGCGTTGGCCTTCGATAAACGTCCTATTCAGACAGCTATGACACTCATCAAATCGCACCGGCGACTCATCGCAGAACTTGCCGAACACTTTTCTGATGCCTGGGAACAGTACGCGACAATTGTCAACTCCCAGGGAGTAGAGGTGCAAAGGCTGAGTGCGGGGCAAATCATACGCATGTTAGGTGAACATCTGACAGAACATATCGCAACCATTGAAGCCATCAAGCGGCAGCATGGTATTTAGCCATCACGATTTATTGAAAGCCAGGCGGACATCGCGAATGAAAGCAAGACGTTTCGATAAATTCGCCCTCACTGGGAGAGATAAACTCATCCTTACTGGCCCCTCTCCATTGCCGGGGAGGGGTAAACACAGTCATTTCAGTAAGAAAATTCAAGGAAACACTCGTGAGAGTTGTTTCTCCCTGGGAGGATATTATGGTTAGGGTAATCATTTTCGATACCACTCTGAGAGACGGAGAGCAGGCCGCCGGTGGCTCCCTTACCATCGATGAGAAGCTGGAGATCGGCCACCAGTTGCAAAGGCTGGGGGTTGACATCATCGAGGCGGGTTTCCCCCACACCTCCAAGGGTGATTTTATGGCCGTGGAGCTTCTCTCCAAGGAACTACGCAATTGCAGCATCGCCGCCCTCTCGGGCATAAAGCGAGAGCAGATCGATTCCACCTGGGCGGCGTTGAAGGGGGCAGCCAACCCCTTGTTGCATGTGGTGATCTCCACCTCTGACATTCACCTCAATCACCAGCTCCGCATCAGCCGCCAGGAGGCCCTGGAGACGGCGGTGGATGCCGTGAGCTATGCCAAGCGCTTTTGCCAGGCGGTGGAGTTCTCGGCTATGGATGCCACTCGCACCGATTGGGACTACCTTTGCCGGGTGCTGGCCGCCGCCATCGAAGCCGGGGCCACCGTGGTGAACGTGCCCGATACCGTCGGCTATGCTCAGCCCGACGAGTTCGGTGCGCTGATAGATTATGTACGCCAGCATACGCCCGGCATCGAAAAGGCGACCCTATCGGTGCACTGCCACGATGATTTAGGCCAGGCGGTAGCCAATACCTTACGAGCAATCTATGAAGGTGCCCAACAGGTAGAGTGCACCATCAACGGCGTAGGGGAGAGGGCGGGCAATGCCGCCCTAGAGGAGATCGTGATGTCCCTGGACACCAGGAAGGACTTCTACCAGGTGGAGACGGGCATCGACCCCACCCAGATCTATCGCACCAGCCGCCTAGTGAGCAATTACATGGGGATGGTGGTACCCCCCAACAAGGCCATCGTGGGAGCCAACGCCTTCGCCCATGCCTCCGGCCTGCATCAGGACGGGATGCTCAAAGAACGCACCACCTTCGAGATTATGACGCCCAAAACCATCGGCGCCAGCGCCAGCAAGATCGTGTTGGGCAAGACCTCGGGCCGCCACGCCTTCCGCAATCGCTTAGAAGAATTGGGATACTCTTTGAGCGAGGAGGAACTGGAGCGCGCCTTTACCGCCTTCAAGGAGCTGGCCGACAAGAAAAAGGAGGTGGACGATCGCGACCTGGAGGCCCTGATCAGTGAGGAGCTCCGGACCCTATCTGAGACCTATCATTTGGATCACATCCAGGTCTCCTGCGGCGACCCCAGTGTCCCCACCGCCTCGGTGCGGCTCATCGGGCCGGATGGCCAGATGCTGGCCGACGCTGCTCTCGGCACCGGGCCGGTGGATGCGGTGTATAAGGCCATCAACCGCCTGGTTGGGGTGCCCAACGAGCTCACCGAATTCAGCGTCAAATCCGTCACCGAGGGCATCGACGCCATCGGCGAGGTGACCATCAGGATCGAGAGCGAAGGCCGGGCCTATAGCGGGCGCGGCGCTTCCACGGACATAATTGTCGCCAGCGCCAAGGCCTACATGAACGCCCTGAACCGGTTGCTGGCAGCGAACAAAGCGACGGAAGACCAAGGGTAGACAATTCCCTTCCGGCGGAGTTTCTGAATGTCGAAATCTACTAATGAGAAACAAATTGGCAGCGAGTTCAAGCAAAATCTCATAGCGAAAGCGAAGGAATCTCTGGTGAAAACCAACCGAAACTACGTGACTGCTTTTGAGAGAAGCACTGTCGAGGGGAAAGATCCGGAAACCATACTTGCGGAAACGCAACGGTATTTGCAGTCTGGGCATGGGTTGTCGAAGACGTGGTGTGAACTTCTCGAAGCTACCTTGGATCTCGAACTGGCGATGGACAAGGTGAGAAGGGCACTCTGGTTTCTCGAAGTAATGCCTCCGGGCATCGCTGAACGGTGGAACGTTGGGGGGTGGACTATTTACCACGTAGACTTCTGGACTTTCGAGATGGCTGCACTATTAAACAGACTAGAAAAGCTTATCAAGCAGACCTGCCGAAAATTGCTCAAACCAAGCAATCCGAATTGGCGAAAAACTGAAGACACTCTTATGGCTTCTGTACACAAGATGCAGGAGGACATTGGTAAGTTTCGGAATCCCTTAGCTCACGGAGGCGGCCCGGTTGAGGCACTGGCATTGGAACAACTTTGGGAACCATTTGTCTTAACCGGTATGGATTTCGAGGAGGTAGTTAATCGCCATTACCAAAGTATGGCTGGATTTCGGCAAGTATGGCACGACCGCCTCGAAACGGTAACGACTACAGCACTGGCAGCAACAAACGCCATATTGCAGGAGCTCGATAAGTATGCTTTCCCTCTCGCTGGAGGCACAACATGACTCTTACTGAGAAAATCCTGGCTGCCCATACGGGCAAGGCGAAAGTCTCCCCGGGCGAGCTGATAAACGTGCCGGTGGACCTCGTCCTAGCCAACGATATCACGGCACCCCTGGCCATCCAGGAGTTCCGGCGCATCGGGGTGGACAAGGTCTTCGACCCCCAAAAGGTAGTGCTGATACCCGACCACTTCGTCCCCAACAAGGACATACCCTCGGCGGAGCAAGCCAAGCTCATGCGCAACTTCGCCCGCGAGCACGGCGTTCTCTACTACGAAGTGGGTCGGGTTGGCATCGAGCACGTCTTCCTGCCGGAGCAGGGGCTGGTACTCCCCGGCGACGTAGTCATCGGTGCTGATTCCCATACCTGCACCTATGGCGCGCTGGGGGCCTTCGCCACCGGCATGGGCTCCACCGACATCGCCTGCGCCATGGCCACCGGCGACATCTGGATGCGGGTGCCATCGACCATAAAGTTCCTCTATCACGGCAAGCCGAGCCAGTGGGTGGAGGGCAAGGACCTGATTCTGTACACCATCGGCAACATCGGCGTCGACGGGGCAAACTACGCCGCTATGGAATTCGGTGGCGAGGCAATACAATGGCTGCCTATGGACAGCCGCTTCACCATGTCCAACATGGCCATCGAGGCCGGTGCAAAGGCGGGAATCTTCGGGGTCGACGACATAACGTTGGAATACGTCCGCGAGCGTGCCAAACGCCCTTACGTTGTCCCCGAGGCCGATGCGAACGCCGAGTACGCCCGCATCATCGAGTACGATGTCTCGAAGCTGGAGCCCCAGGTGGCCTTCCCCCACCTTCCCAGCAATGTCAAACCCCTAAGCCAGGTGGGGAATATCGAGATCGATCAGGTGGTGATCGGAAGCTGCACCAATGGCCGTCTGGGGGACCTGCGCCGTGCCGCCGAGATCCTGCGGGACCGGAAGGTGCACGATAGGGTACGCTGCATCGTCATTCCCGGTTCCCAGGAGGTGTATCTGCAAGCCATGCGCGAAGGCTTGCTGGAGGCCTTCGTGCGTGCGGGGGCAGCGGTCAGCACGCCCACGTGTGGGCCCTGCTTAGGTGGCTACATGGGCGTCCTTGCCGCCGGCGAGCGCTGCGTCTCCACCACTAATCGCAATTTCCTGGGCCGCATGGGCAGTTCCCAGTCAGAGGTTTATCTGGCCAACCCCGTCGTGGCTGCCGCCAGCGCCATATTGGGGCGCATCGGCGGGCCAGAAGAGGCCCTAGGTTGAGAGCTCAAGAGTAGTCTAGAGAGTGTTGAATGATAACAATCCTCCCTAAGAAGGATCGTTCGCCCGTGGGGCTCAGAATGACAGAAATACTTCCCGGGAAGGATGCCAAACACTCTCGTCTAGTGAATTGCAATTAGAACGCATATAGGTTAAATTAGTGATAAGCAAGATAGCGCGAGGTGGTGAGAATAAGCAATTAGGGTTTCTCGGACGGATTTTCGGGGAAGTTTCTCTTGTTTGATAATGTCATGGAGGGGGAGGATTGCTATCTCGCCATTGCCTCTAAAAGAAGCATTATTGACCGAGAGATAGAAAGGTAAGGAGGTTAGAATGCCAGGTAGCAAACTTTATGTGGGGAATCTCAGTTATTCTGCAACTAAGAACGACTTGGAACAACTGTTTTCCAAACACGGCGTGGTCAAAGAGATCAATGTAATCGAGGGCAGAGGCTTTGGCTTTGTGGAAATGTCTAGCCCAGCGGAAGCGGAAAAGGCCAAACAAGCGCTGGACGGCACCGACCTCAAAGGACGCACCTTGAAGGTTGACGAGGCGCGACCACCGAGAACTGGTGGGGGAGCTAGAGATGGTGGCGGTGGTAGAGGAGGAGAGAGAGGCGGTGGTAGAGATAGAGGAGGTTATCAGAGATACTAGCGTAGGAGTAACACCTGAAGGCAGGGTAGGCGATCCCAGGGTCCATGCGTATGCTATTGTGCGCAATTGGCTTTGAGATGCCAATGATAGACCCAATCATTAAGATCGCATGACTCCGCGTCGATACCAAGAGGCAACAAAGGGGGATTGGCTACGGACAGCTATTTATGTAGTCTTGTTCGTTGCGGCGATTGTCGTTGGAGCAATCCTCTTGTTGCCTACCTACTGGTATGTGTGGCTGGTGCTAGTTGTAGGCGGCTTGTTTCTGCTGGTCAGATGGCACGCAAAGCGATTTGCCTATCGTTGCTCAAAATGCGGGCACGAGTTTGAGATATCCGCTTTCGTCGATTTCGTAAGTCCGCAAGGACTAGACAAAAGCGGCGGCTGGAAATACCTTAGGTGCCCGGCGTGCCACCGTTGGTCGAGGGCGCTGGTGATAGAGAAGGGGGAGGAAAGAGAAGCATCCTCCGGCTGACGGCATCCATGCGGAGACGCGACCGCGCCCAGAGAAAGGGGAGGGTATGGCTACAAAAATAGAACCCCTTACACCAGAGCTAGTGGACGATTTCCTGTGCTTCTTCGATCACATTGCCTTCGCCGATAACCCCGACTGGGGCTCGTGCTATTGCTATTTCTTCCATGTCTCCGAGGACGCCTGGGAGAAAAGCACCAAAGAGGAGAACCGTGAAGGGGCA
>Ga0299912_10000498_pt1 | contig 33213 bp, 29 predicted proteins | sample RVTome_2_FD_207667 | JGI IMG/M metagenome (GOLD analysis project Ga0299912, IMG submission 207667) | Soil microbial communities from uranium-contaminated site in the Upper Colorado River Basin, Wyoming, United States - RVT95D214 (version 2) ... | reverse complement strand
GGATAGAAAAATTTGTAGCGATTGGGACTGTCTGTGCCTATCCAAAATATACGCGGGTACCGTTCAAAGAAGAGGATATCTGGAATGGTTATCCTGAAGAAACGAATGCCCCTTATGGGCTGGCAAAGAAGATGCTTTTGGTTCAGGCACAAGCATATAGAAGACAATATGATTTCAATGCCATTTACCTCTTGCCAACCAACCTCTACGGGCCGGGTGACAATTTCGATCCTTCGTCTTCCCATGTCATCCCAGCGCTCATTAAAAAATGTGTCGAGGCTATGGAAAGAGGTGATAAACATATTGAGGTTTGGGGGACTGGAAAAGCGACAAGGGAATTTCTCTATGCTGAGGATGCTGCCGAAGGGATTTCCTTGGCCACGGAGCATTACAATGACGCCGAGCCTGTAAACCTGGGCGCAGGGTTCGAAATCTCCATCAAAGATTTAGTTGATTTGATCGTAGAAGTGACTGGTTTTCAGGGAGAGGTTTTATGGGATGAGACAAAACCCGACGGTCAGCCAAGAAGAATGCTCGATACCACCAGGGCTGAAAAATATTTTGGTTTCAAAGCAAGAACACCTTTTGAAGAAGGTTTAAGAAAGACAATTAATTGCTATCGGTCACAGACGAAAAAGAGCATATGATCAGGGTCCTTTATCACTATCGTAATTACATTGTGCAAAATGCCTGGAATGACCTGCGACATCGATATGCAGGTTCGGGCTTGGGAGCCATATGGAACGTCATCAGTCCCCTTGCTCAAATTCTCGTTTATACCATTGTCTTCACCGAGCTTATGAGTATCAAATTTCCGGGTGTATCCTCTCGCTTTGCGTTTCCACTATATCTTTGCTCGGGCTTTCTCCCGTGGATTGCATTTTCCGAATGTGTGTCGCGCGGCGCAAATTCATTCCTGGAAAATGCAAATTACCTTAAGAAGATGCCAATACCCGAACAGGTCTTTGTCGCACAAACTGCCATGTCTGCTACCCTCGGCTTATTCATCTCCTTAGGTCTTTTATTTGCATTGGCGATTATTATGAAATACCCTCCTACCTGGCTCTGGTTGATCGTACCATTGGTAGCAATTCTTTTCCAGGGATTTGGCTTTGGACTGGGACTCCTGCTCTCTTCGATTAATGTTTTTTTCCGTGACGTTGCCCAAATTCTTGGAATCTTCCTCCAGATCTGGATGTGGATGACCCCCATCGTTTATCCGGAAAGCATCTTGCCGGAAAGGTTGCTTATTTATATGAAATTTAACCCCGCCTACCCTTTCATCCATACGATTAGAGAGGTATTCCTCTATGGTCGTTTCCCCGAATCGTGGATGTGGTGGGTAATGTGTGCTTGGGCATTTGGAGTTCCTGTTCTGGGTTATTTGGTGCTGCGAAAACTTCGGCCGGAGATCAGAGATGTTTTATGAGCACTGACGTTGTTGTTCAGGTCAAAAACCTTGGTAAACGGTTCAAGATCTATCAAAGCCCGTGGGCCCGTGCCTCGGAATGGGCAAGTCTTGGAAGAAAAGTTTCTCATCAGGCTTTCTGGGCGCTTAAGGACATTTCATTCGAGCTTAAAAGAGGGGAATGCCTTGGAATAATTGGCCCCAACGGAGCCGGCAAGAGTACCCTGCTTAGGGTTCTCACTCGATCCCTGTATCCTACAACGGGCACGTTTCAAATTAGAGGTAATTTATTATCATTGCTGGAACTAGGGACAGGCTTCAATCCGGAACTTACCGGTCGGCAGAATATTTATCGCAGTACTCAACTCCTCGGATTCCCACAAGGCTATGTATCCGAACGGATTCAGGACATGGAGGAATTCGCTGAGATCGGAGAATTCTTCGATCTTCCAATCAAGATCTATTCATCAGGGATGTATATCCGCCTGGCTTTTTCGATGTTCGTTTTCCTCAAACCGGAAGTCCTGGTCGTGGATGAGGCGCTCAGTGTGGGGGACATCTTTTTCCAGCAGAAATGCCATGCCAAAATGCAAGAACTGATGGATTACCAAGCAGCCATCGTCCTTGTTTCTCACGACATGAGCGTTATAGAGCGATACAGTACTCGGACTCTGCTCTTAGATCAGGGACGATGCCTTTTCTTGGGCCAGCCACTTGAGGCTGTCCAGCGTTATTATAAAATGGAGCGCTCTTTTGTGGCCAGAACCGAATATGCTGGAGACATCCATAACGTAAGGCCGGGTACCGATCATGATTCAGGTAAGTCTGATCTTATTGCCGACTGGCCGCCGGCTCATGCTTTCTTGGATCTTACTCGAGCGACTGTCCTCGGCACAAAAGGCATTGCACGGTGTATCGGCATTGCCGTATGCGATGATAAGGGGGAACCCTGCACGACTTTTAAAATCGGTGAAAAGGTCTTTTTTTATTACGAGTTTGAACTCTTACAAGATATCGATGTGCCTGTTGGCGGAGTGGTACTTACGAACAAGATGAATATACACGTGCACGGCAAAAATTCCCTTCATTATATGTCAAAGGCGCCTTTGATTACGCGAAAAGGTGCCCATGTTCGCTTTCGGCAAACTATTCAACTGGACATAGCTGCCGGTGAATATACCTTTATGATTGGTTTTGCAACTATAGGGACCGATGATTACCTCCACGCCAATGAAATGTATTTTGCACAACTCCAGTCCAAAATCAAAGATATCTTGGGGGTATGTCAGGTGGGGACGATCCTCGTTCGCGAGAGTACCCTGAGATCGGGTTTTTTATTTCATGGTTATACCAATTTACAAGGTGATTGCCGTCTCTCTGTCTCACATAATAATGAATATCAATAAAAATGGTTCGATCTTGAAGAGAAGATTTATAAACAGGCTTGTTCAAGATATAGAGGAAACCGCATCCTATGTGATGGTTGGCAAGCCGGCCTCCTGGCGAAATATCTTTAGTATTAACAAGCCTTCAGTAATTAATTATCAAGTCAACGATACTTGCAATGCAAAATGTGTGCACTGCAATGTCTGGTCAAAAAAATGGGCAGGAGAGATAACCCCGGAAAGCCTCGCGGATTTATTACGCGATCCATTTTTTTCCGACGTTGAGCACGTCGGTATCACGGGCGGGGAACCAACTATAAAAAGTAATCTGTCGGAATATTATGGTGCCATCGCCGCCGCACTCCCGAGGTTATCAGGGGCCTCTTTTATTACTAATGGTCTTTTGCCTGAAAGGGCCATCCGTATGTACTCTGAGATCAACCGGGAATATCAAACGCGGGGGTTGTCTTTTGGAGGCATGGTTTCCTTAGACGGCGTGGGTGAAGTCCATGACAAGGTGCGGGGAGTGGCCGGATCTTTCACTAAGGCCATACATTCACTGTTTGGACTAAGAGATAGGAATATTCCGGTGAGCGCGTGTTGTACTATTGTCAAAGATAACGTGTATGGACTCCATGACCTTTTAGAATGGGGCAGAGAGAAAGAAGTCTATATTAGATTCCGGGTCGCTGATTTTATCAAGAGACTCTATAATGAAAATCTTACATATCAGATTAGAAATTTTGATAGATACGAAAAAAAACATCTTGTTTCTTTTTTTCATCTACTTTTAGCTGAATATGAACCAGACGAGCAGATAAAAAAGACGTATACTTCTATTTTATCCCTCCTTACAGGCGGTAAAAGACTTATTCAATGTCCTTATCAATCTTGTCAAGCGATAAACATAGATTGCCGCGGTATGTTTGCCTGCTGCGCACCGAAAGGTACTCCCCACCCCCTTGAGTCCGCTGTGGAAAGAGCAATTACCAAGCATAAGCTGGAGCGGGTATCGATACGCTTAAAAAGCTGTTCTCACTGCATCCATGATTACCACGCCGACTGGACGCCGGCGCAGGCCCGACTGATTGACTCTCAGCCCGGATTTGATCAAATAATGTATGGCTTTAAAGATCATGATTTTCCTGATCATGAGACGCCATCGGAAATCGTAAACATGAGTAACCTGAAAAAAATCCTGTTGGTAGGATGGTATGGAACTGAAACGGCAGGCGACATTGCTATTTTATCGGGGATTATGGAAGAGTATCTTGAGAAAAACCCTAAATTAGAGTTTATCCTTTTTAGTCTGTATCCATATTATACTAGGCTAACCGTATCGGAAATGGAACCTCGACTTTCGTCCCGGCTACAAGTGCGCTCCTATCACGGCATGCCGGCATCACACGCGGTTGACGAGTGTGCTGCAATTGTGATGGCCGGCGGTCCGCTGATGGATATACCTCAGACCAGGCTTGTCGCTTCGCTATTTTTGCTATTTTACAACCGGAATAAGTATCGAATTGTGGAACGCTGTGGCATCGGACCTTTAAACGTAGAAGAATACCGCCGAAATGTAATGCGCATAATTATGATGGCGAATCAGGTCAGCGTTCGGGATCAAGCCTCTAAACGTTTGCTACGATCCCTCGGCATCGAGAAGGAGATTCACGCAAGAAATGATCCCTCACAAACCTTTGTCGCCCGCACTAACATTACATATACCCATCAGCAGAGCCGGATTATTAGATGCTTTCTCCGCGAACTGACGACGGAATATCCTCAGGCAACCACGCTTGCAGACGCAACACAAAAATTAAAACTTTTCTTATCTAGGTTACTCGAATGGTATCCCCGGCATCAAATTGAGTTATGGTCAATGCATTACTTTCCTATTGGTAATGATGATCGATTATATGCCAAGAAGCTGGCCGGCGATATTGGCAGCGATCGCATTTTAGTGGATTATAAACCAAGGGCCCCAAAGGAAATATTACAGGCAATGGCCGAGGCACATTTCTGTGTGTGCATGAGGTTTCATTCGGTCGTCTTCGCAGCTACTATTGGGGCTCCTTTTATTGCCATTGATTATACTGCCGGAGGCAAAATTCGAGGATATTTGGATGATACTCATCAGTCTTTTAAGTCTATTAGCTTGGAAGGATTAGACCATATAGGAAAAAGCCGGCTTGATACGGTCTTGCATAGCAGCTAGCGGAGAGATGAACATACTTCACATCAGCACGTATGACCTTGAGAGCGGTGCCGGAAGGGCGGCCTACCGTTTACACAAAGGTCTACGTCAGCTTGGGCAAAATTCCCAGATGCTCGCCAGATACAAGTCCTCAGCCGATGATTCTGTTTTCGGCATCACTGCTGCGAGCCCGGGTGAAAAGTGTGCTGAATGCTTTTTTCTGGACACCGTTATACAGGGTCACTATATTGACGCGCACCGAACCGAGTTGAGCAACACGATCTTTTCGCTCTCCTACCCAGGCTATGAGTTATCCGACTTGCCTATCGTTCAAGGAGCAGATATTATAAACCTGCACTGGATAGATTCTTATCAGTCACCGGTAACCCTCCATACGTTGTTTGACCTCAAAAAACCGGTTGTGTGGACCCTGCACGACCAGTGGCCCTTTACGGGGGGTTGCCACTACACCGCCGGATGTAACAGATACCGGGACGATTGCATCGGCTGCCCGCAACTGGCCGATGATCCATTCAATGTGCCGGCGGCGCTCCTGCAAGACAAACAAAAATCTTTCCAGGATGCCGATTTATCAATCGTGGCTCCTAGCCGGTGGCTTGCCGCGCGCGCGCGGGAGAGTAAGCTTTTCAGAGATCGCCGCACGGAGATAATTCCCAATTCTTTGGAAGCGGATATATTTCGTCCAATGCCGAAATCAAAAGCCAAGGCGACGTTGGGGCTAGGAGCGGACGTTATAACCCTTCTCTTCGGCGCCGGAGATGGGAAAGAAAAGAGAAAGGGCTTTCATATATTGTTAGAGGCCATCACATACTGTTTGACCAATACCCGTTTCAGGCAATTGGTTGCGAGCGATCGCGTGAAAATTTTGTGCTTTGGACGCCCGCATGAAGATCTCGCTTCCGCCGGAATCCCAGTGATAGCGCTTGGATATCTCGGCTCGGATGAAGCAGTCCAATTGGCCTATGCTGCATCTGATATGTTTATCCTGCCTTCCCTGGAAGATAATCTGCCTAATACAATGTTAGAGGCAATGGGCTGCGGCACGCCGGTTATAGGCTCTGATGTGGGCGGCATCCCCGACATGGTCAAAGATGGTATAACCGGTTACCTCGTACCCTCGGGTGATGTTCGGCGGTGGGGTGAGACCCTCTTAACATTGACCTCTGAAACTAAGCAGTTAGAAGCAATGGGACAAAACTGTCGCAAGGCAATAGAAGAAGGATATACGTTGACCACACAGGCTCGCCGTTATGTGGCGTTGTATAAAGAATTATGTCAGTCAAAGCGTTTATCCGGAGGCGCCCCTCCCGAACCTCCGATATCATCCATTCAGTCAAGCAATACAGCACCGCTGCAGGCACCAGGTGAGCTGACAGCTCAGCTTGAGACAGCTGTAGGACCTCACCTTCAGTCTATCTTTCCGGAAGTTTTATTGAAATCGCTCAAAGAATGTGCGCTATCTCTAGAAAAAAAGCTCCGGGAGTCTGAAACAGATCGCGCGTCGAGGTTTAAACAGATTACTGAGTTAAGCGGGAAGTTGAAGGAGGCTGAGGAAGACCGTTTGTCTAGGTTTGAGCAGATTCATGAGCTTACGGAGAGGTTGAGGGAGGCGGAGACAGACCGTTTGTCTAGGTTTGAGCAGATTCATGAGCTTACGGAGAGGTTGAGGGAGGCTGAGGAAGACCGTTTGTCTAGGTTTGAGCAGATTCATGAGCTTACGGAGAGGTTGAGGGAGGCGGAGACAGACCGTTTGTCTAGGTTTGAGCAGATTCATGAGCTTACGGAGAGGTTGAAGGAGGCTGAGACAGACCGTTCATCGAGGTTTGAGCAGATAAATAAGCTAAGCGAGATGTTGAAGGAGGCTGAGGTGGACCGTTTGGCGAGGTTTGAGCAGATTATTGAGCTAACAAGGCTGGCAGGCGAGCTTAATGAGCACATCCATATGCTGAACAACAGATTGGATATAATTCAGAGAAATAGAATTTATGCCCTGTTAAAAAAGATAAAATTAGTGCCATGACTATAGCGATTGAAGTTACCCCTATGAAGGCTTCTGAAGTGGATAGGATTGTAAAGTTCGAGGCTATAGTCAGAATGTTTTGATTCAACGGCTGACCAAGGAGATAGAGACATTTAAGAAAATGTTCTTTTGAGGGTAGTAACAGTATTTAAGCAAGATAAAAAGAAAATGATTTGCTAAAAAGGTGACAGATGAAAAAGGATTTTATTAATAATGAATGGACACCAGAGGAACCTCCCTTGCCACCATCGTCGTTTTCACCAGAGGAGTTTTTTGCAGGTTTTTCTTGGCATCAACAGTGGGAAGTGTTCAAAGGTGTATTCACGCCGGGCAGGAACCCTGTTGGCCTGATATGCAATAATATTACATTACCCACTGACCTGAGGGGAAAACGCATTTTGGATATTGGCGCCTGGAATGGATGTTTTAGTTTCGAATGTGAACGACGAGGCGCCGATGAAATAGTAGCATTTGGGCCTGAAAATCCCGATCAAACGGGGTTTAATCGCTTAAAAGATGCGCTCCAATCTAAGGTGATCTATCAATTGGGGTCTGTATACGATCTCAATCCTGATAATATAGGGCGATTTGATATCGTTCTATTCCTTGGTGTTTTATATCATCTGCGATATCCGCTCCTGGCTATAGACCAAATAAGGCGTATAGCAAACGACCTTGTCTTTATTGAGACGCATCTTATTGATAACTGTTTTATTGAGGCCGGGAAAAGTTCATCGAATGCAATCCCTCTTAAAAAGGTGTCACGAAGGTTACTCGGTGTGCCGATCTGGCAATATTATAAAAGGAAAGAACTTGGTAACGACTTTTCAAATTGGTTTGGTCCAAATAGTAAGGCCGTCATGGATGCTTTCACAAGCGCCGGTTTTACTATCGAGTTGTTAACCGCGTGGGGGTCACGGGGATCTTTCCGTGCTATTTCCACCAAAGAGATACCAGAATTTTTGTCCGGCGGCTCTTATGAAGGATATTCTACGCTAATCCAAAAAAGCGTTAACTTAAATTATTAAAAAAGGCTGATATGATACCATGAAGATAGCAGTCGATGTTACTCCAATTCTTCCCGAGGGTGAGTGCGGCGGCGCAACGCAGCTGGTGCTGGAACTCCTGCGAGGCTTAGGTAACAAGGCAACCTCTGACAAATTCATTTTGTTAACCGCTTATTATAACGATGAGATCTTTAAACAATTTGATGCATTGGGAATGAGGCGGATATGCGTTATCCATGATTCTTCTCTAAAAGTTCCTTTTTCCTTCGGGATTGTTCTCACCAGATTTCGAGGACTTCTCATCTCGATATCGAAAAGCGGTATCACAGCTCTACGGCGTTTTCCTTTTTGCCGAGGGGCCTTCAATCGATTAAAGAGAATGTTTATCCCTCATAATCAAATGAATTTTCTCGGAAGTAATGAAATTTCAGTCCTTTTTTGTCCGATGACGGCTCCGAGCTATCATGAAGTTGGTATTCCAACAGTTTCTATTCTTTATGACTTGCAGCATTTGTACTATCCTTCTTTTTTTTCACACCAAGTATTAGCAGCCAGGAATAATTTTTATGGTGAACTCGTAAAAAAGGCTGATCATATTATTTGCATATCGTCGTTTACAAGAAAAACCGCAATCGAAAAATTAAATCTGCCTGCCGACAAGATCTCCGTCATTCCCGTCTGCGTACACTCTAGGATGTCGGTTCCATCATCGGCATTGATAAGATCTATCCTTGCAAAATTTAACCTTAATGGGGAAAAATATTGTCTTTACCCCGCAAATTTGTGGCCACATAAAAACCACGGGATGCTGCTCACGGCCTTTAACATGTTCACGAAAAGATATCCCGATCATAATCTTCATCTGGTTTTAACGGGCGCTGAACTCGCGCGATACGGAATCGTCGAAAATGCGGTCAGGCAAATGGGCCTGGCAGATAGGGTCCATTTTCTGGGATATTTAAATGAGGAAGAATTATCAGCCGTTTGGCGTGGTTCTCTTTTTTTGATTTTTCCAAGTTTGTTTGAGGGCTTTGGAATACCACTTGTAGAGGCGATGAGGTATAGAAAACCCATCATCGCCAGTAATGTTACCAGCATCCCGGAAGTGGCCGGCGATGCGGCGATCTATTTTGATCCCAAAAAGCCCGATGAAATGGTGCAATCACTTCGTAAAATTACGAATGATGAAAGTTTACGGCGCCGGCTTGTTGCAAAGGGGAAGAAACAGTTGAGGCATTATAACTTCGATCATATGATCGATAAGTACATTCGGGTAATCCATCAAACGGGTAACGGATCACGATGATTTCACGAAATCATACGAAAAGGCCTTTTTTTACAATCATTACCCCCTCATTCAATCAGGGAAGGTACATCCGCCGCACAATTGAGAGTGTCTTGTCTCAAGGTGTCGAGGGTGTAGAATACCTGATCTTTGATGGTGGAAGCAGCGACGAGACCGTTTCAATCCTTGAGTCGTTTGGCGATTCGGTTCACTGGATTTCAGAGCCTGACAAAGGGCAGGCCGATGCGGTAAACAAGGGGCTTATGGCAGCCACAGGAGAAGTTATCGGATGGTTGAATTCAGATGACATTTACTATCCAAATACCCTGACAACAGTCCGTACCTTTTTAGCTCGCCATCCTGAGGTGGAGGTGCTCTATGGGGAGGCCAACCATATCGATGAAAACGATGAAATTTTAGAGCGGTACTATACCGAGGGCTGGAATTATGAAAGGCTAAAGGATATCTGTTACATATGTCAACCGTCCGTTTTCTTACGCCGACGAGTAGTGCAAGAGTACGGTCTGCTTGATGTGAATCTGAGATATTGTATGGATTATGAGTACTGGCTGCGTTTAGGACGGGACATTCACTTTATGCACCTGAGTCAGACCTTGGCCGGCTCACGGATGTACCGGGATAACAAAACATTGAAACATCGCTCAGCAGTTCACGCGGAAATCAATCATATGCTTAAGAAACGCTTGGGGAAGACTCCGACCCGGTGGATTTACAACTATGCTTTTGCCGTGGTTGATAGCAAAAATTATCATCGTGCTGAACCTAAAAAATATGTCTGGACGCTTGTTTGGTCTCTGTTTGTTGCATATTTGCGCTGGCGGCATAAAATTCCTCGCTCCGCCGTGAAAGCGGCAATAAACTGGCTCTATCAATCTTTTCGTGTGGGATCGGAGCTGGGCATTCCGAAATGCAGCGAAAGAGGTGCTTAAGAACGGCAAAACTTCGACATCGATCAAAAAAGCGGCTATGACCAAGCAGAGCGAAATCGATTACATCAAAACGGTGGCAGAAAGGGGCACAATCGCCCTCCAAGAATTTTTGGAGTACCTCTATAATAAGCCCTATTCGGATGGCGAATGCTGGCGTTATTTGGTGGATATAGGTCAAATCTTAAAGTTTTTGCCGCCCAAACCCTGCAGGATATTGGATTTGGGGGTTGGCTCGGGGTGGACATCTGAAATTTTTGCGAGATGCGGGTACAGTATCGTGGGAATCGATATTAGCCCCGATATGATCGCCCTCGCTCAAAAACGCAAGAATAGTCTCGCCTTGAGCTCCGTGGATTTAAAGTTTTATACTGCTGATTTCGAAAATCCCTTACCGTTCGGCCTTTTTGACGCCGCGGTTTCTTATGATTCCCTGCATCATGCCGAGGATGAAGCGCTCGTGCTGCAAAGAGTCCATGACGTTTTAACCCCAACGGGAGTTTATATCATCGTAGAGCCGGGGAAAGGACATTCCCAGGCCGAGTATAGTGTCGAGGCTATGGAGAAGTATGGGACGACGGAGAAGGAGATGCTGTTTAGTAATATCGAACCCCTCCTGAAAAAGGCGGGTTTCAAGAGAATTACTCAATATTTACGCCTCGGTTGCTTCGAACTTGTGGATATCTCTTCGGAAGCCTATCTCGCGCAACAGGAAGAAGCATTTAAAGGCCTTTGCTGGAGTACGGTTAAATTAGGCCACTCAAGCATCATAGTGGCTCACATGGACGAAGAGAAGAAATCAGATGTTGACGGTGACCGCGCGCCAAGCTGGTTTGAGCAATTTAGTGAGCTCAACAGACTTTTGCAGGAGTCCGAGGCAGACCGTTTGGTGAGGTTTGAGCAGATAAATGAGCTGACGGAGATGCTGAAGGAATCCGACGCAGACCGTTCATCGAGATTTGAGCAGATTACTGAGCTGACGAAAATGCTGAAGAAATCCGATGCTGACCGTTCATCGAGATTTGAGCAGATTACTGAGCTCACGGGGATGTTGCGAGAGGCTGAGGTTGACCGTTTGGCGAGGTTTGAGCAGATTACCGAGCTCACAAGGCTTGCAGGCGAGCTTAATGGGCACCTGAATATGCTGAACAGCAGATTGGATATAATTCAAAAAAATAGGCTTTACGCCCTCTTAAAAAAGATAAAATTAGTGCCATGAATAGAGCAATTGGGGAATGCAGCAACGTCATGCAGCGAGCGACGGAGCTCCCGAGAGGATTAGATAGCAAGGCAGCTTCTGACCAATACATATGGGCCGGCATATAAGAGTGAAGCAAGCGGCAAAAAGGAAAAGCTCGTGAGAATAGGATTTGATATCAGTCAGACACTTACAGAGAAGGCCGGTTGCGGTTTTTTGGCAGATCAGCTGATACGAAGCCTGCTTGCTCTGGATAAAACGAATGAGTATTTGCTCTATCCGACCTTCTATCAATATCGAGATCAAAACTACCAGCAGGTGACTATTCCCGATTCTAAGAATTGCAAGATCCATTTTTCCGGTATGTCTTTTCAAGATATTATTCAAGGATGGGACACAGCAATGAATAACCGGACAGAATGGTTGGGATCACCTGATCTTATTCATTCCAATAATTTTTCTTGTATAAAAGATCATAAAGCGAGGATTGTCTTTACTCTGTATGATGCCTCGCCTATTGTCCATCCAGAGTTTATGACGGAAGAAAATCGCCTCATTTGCTTTGAAGGAATTTTTAATGCAAGCATCTATGCAGATCACTGCATAGCAATATCGGAGTATACGAAGAAGACTTTTCTCGATTACTTTCCCCACTATCCTGAAGATAGGATAACGGTGATCGGGCTGGGCACACGGCCGAGCATCAAGAACGTCAGATCCGCAAAACGGAAAAAAGCAATTTTAAATAGATTCCAGCTGTCAGATGGATTTTGGCTCAGCGTGGGGACGATCGAGCCAAGAAAAAATTATAAAAGTCTCATTGATGCCTACGGTGAGTTAAACGACCATCGACCGCTCGTCATTGCAGGCGGCAGGGGCTGGCTTGAATCAGATTTGGTTGAAAAAGTAAGGCATTTGGGTATGCAGGATAGGGTAAGATTTCTGGGATATATATCTGATCAGGAATTGTCTGTTTTATATAGCTCATGCCTTGCCTTTATCTATCCTTCCCATTATGAAGGATTTGGATTGCCGGTACTGGAGGCGATGTCATGCAGTGCGGCAGTCATTACGAGCAACACAAGCAGTCTGCCTGAAGTCGGAGGAGATGCCGTATTATATGTAACACCTTCATCAAGAGATAGCCTCTTTCGTGCGATGAAACTTGTTACATCAAATTCCAAATTGATTCGAGATCTTCGCATGAAATCACGAAAACGGGCAAAGGAATTTTCGTGGGCCGATGCGGCAAAAAAGACGCTGGAAGTATATGAAGAAACAGTAAGAAGGAAACCATGGTTTGCGAGATAGCACCATGAGCAACTTGCCATATCTCAGTATTATTAGACCTTCATATAATCAGGGAGAATTTCTTGGAAAGACCATGTTAAGGGTTTTTGCGCGGGCTTATTCTGCGCGTGCACATAAGACACAACTGGATGAGACATTATACTGGTTTAGTTGGTAATAAGGGATATTATGTCAATTTATGCTGATCCGCGCAAGATAAGTAACATCAAGGATTGTTATTTTTATCACACGATGATTCTTCCGGGTATTGGAACGGTTGAAGGGAATTGGGACTTGAATCCTAACATCGGCAAATACCTCGGCGATGTGAGTTTTAATGGAAAACGTGTGCTTGATGTCGGCTGTGCCAATGGACTCCTGAGTTTTTATATGGAACAACAAGGAGCAGAGGTCGTCTCTTTCGATCTTGATAAAAACGGAGACTGGGACATGGTCCCATTTGCGAAATATGAACATCTAACATACATAAGCAACGAGAGGAAAAAAATAATAGATAAGTTGAACAATGCCTATTGGTTTGCCCACGGTCTTCTTGATTCAAAGGCGAAGGTTGTATATGGTAGTGTTTATGCGATTCCTGATGCGATAGGCCCGATTGATATTTCTGTTTATGGCTCAATTTTACTGCATTTAAGAGATCCTTTTCTTGCACTTCAGAGTGGGCTCAGGTTAACTCGGCAGGTTGTAATTGTCTCTGAGGTCATAAGTGGTCAACAGGTTAAGACGACAGGACGATATCTTGAATTTTTGCCCGATATAAAAACAGTTGAGCCAAAGGATTTGTGGTGGAATATCCGACCAGAGTGGGTCGTAGCTGCGATCGGTGTTCTTGGATTTGAGGACACCGAGCTTACCTATCATACCCAAAAGTTTGAAGGCAGAGACAATGAATGCTATACGGTAGTTGGAAGAAGAACGCATGGTAAGTAAGACACTAGTTTAAAGCCGGCGGTGTGCTGACGCCTTGTGGTATTAAAGCGCAGGAATGCAGGCTGGCGCAACAAAGGAAAAGATTAAACCGTGCGCGCACGTATTGCTTAGAATTGATCATCTTTTAAATGAAATGAGAAAAAATGTTTGATGTTGCTATTGGAATCATTTTAAATTTTTTTTCCTTTACCTTAATTGGGATCGGACCCGCGTTATTTCTGCTTTCTTCTGAAAACCGGTTTCAGACTGCAGTGGTAATAGCGCCGGCTCTGGGTTATGCGATGACAAGCATAGCCGGCACGTACGCAATACTATTGGACTACCCGGTTTCGGAATGGGCCATAACGTGGTTGATTATTGGTACGGCTATAAGTTTTCTTTTATGTTTAACCTTTTTTTTAAAAGTGCGAGGGGGTTATGCTAACGTAAATCGCCAATTTTTTTTGTTTTTTTCCGCAGGTATCTTTTTAACGATGGTCCTTATTATGGCGCCGATGGTTATCGGAGGGCTGCATTTCACATTACTGCGTGGCAACGGAACGGATTGTTTTAATTACATCACGTTAGCAAGATATCTTGATCATGAGCCATATTCATGGGCCATGAGCGCAAACTTCGAAGGCCTTATTAATCGTCATCCGTCGTATCCCCTTGCAAAAGTGCTTCTTAATTATCGTTGGGCAACCTCAGCCATGTTGGCCTGGACGGCAAGGGTTGCACGCATTCCGATTTATCGTTTTGAATATGGTTATTCGTTGCTCTCCTTTATACTGTCCTTTGGACCTGTTTTTTTTCTTTCGTTGATGGCCGGCATGCGTCGCATCTATGCCCTTTTTGCGGCGCTTGCGATTTGTGTAGGTTTTTGGGGCCAGTTCGTGCTCGATACAAGGGCATTTTCCCAAATTGATGCCCTCTTTATGGTGTTATTGCTGGTCCTGCTTATTGCCAGAATTGAAAGTACCGCAGATAAGTCCGGACTCGGAGAATATGTTTTGACCGGGATAACCCTGCTTGCGATTGCGTTATTGTATATTGAGATTATTCCGTTCGTTTTTTTTGGGTTAACGATCTTTTGGGGGGCCAAGATTTATCACAAGGCCTACTCGATGCGGAAGTTGAAATGGTATTTAATTTCATTCGCAATTGCACTGGCTGGAATTCTTTCAGTCAAACCCCCCTTGTTTTCTTACTTAAAACTGCAGCTGGTATTTGCAACGGGCCGGGGAAATGACTGGTATAATTATTTTTTTAGCTGGTTCTATTCTAACCCTGCTACCGGACTATGGGGGCTTCCAGCGCAACAATTTTTGCCAATTACGATAGTCATATCGTTGCTCGGCATTATTCTTTCTTTACTCTTAATATACTCCATGATTTATGTACTATTCTTCCGGAAGAAGGAATTTTCACCTGCGATTTCTTTACTTGCTTCGTTCGCCCTGGCTTCATTCATTGCGTTTTTTTATCTTTTCTTTAATGGTCGTCTTTGGGCTGCTGGAAAGATACTCTCATTCGGGTATCCATACATACTGCTGCTTCCCATTGCTTTTGGACTTGCAACTGCGCAGGATCAAACCTTTACTGTCTCAATTGCTCTAAAAAAATTTATTAAGGGTGTCATCATTCTATGGTTGTCTATTCAAATACTTCTCGGCGTTTATCGCTGGACCATACCCCTTACCGGTAAAGAGTATTCAAAATATATTGTGAATCATGGGGAATACAGACGACATAATTGGAACGTCACTGCCTTAACCGATGCCTTGCATGATACAAAGAATGCTTCAGTGTGGATAGCAGTTTCCAATCCCTGGGTATCCGAATACCTGGGATTTGCACTCGGGGATAATATCACAATTCTAAACTTCAGGAAAATTAGATACTTAGCAATATCACCGCCAATGCCATCACAAATGCCGCAATATCTGATATTGGATAAAGCACTATGCGCCGAAAATATTTCTTTTAAATCGATTGCGCAAAATTCAGAATTTTTGCTGATCAAGTTTGACAAGGCATCACTGGAAAGCCCTATAGTATTAAGTTTAGATAATCCAAATGGCATCGAGGCCGATTCAGCGGGTAGTAGTTTTTTTTGGATGGGGGGAGAGGCGACAAGGCTCCAGATCTTTTTGCCGCGAAAAGGGCATATCGTTCTCACGGCGGAATTTATTATAGGTCCGATGCTGCCCGAGCGAATGGATAGAAGGATGATCATCTATGCGCATGATAAAAAAGTTCGAGAAATTATCATAACGAAGCACACAACGGCAATTAGAATTCCCGTACAAAATGGATTGAACGAGATAAAAATGGAGATAAGCGACAAGCCTACGATAGACAAATTATACACTGGCGATACTAGACCTATGCTTCTCGGCATTCATTGTTTGAAAATTAGTCTTGAATAAGGGTATTCCGAAGGGGCTCAAGAAACTGCCTGCTGCTTGATCATAAAAAAAATTGAAGACATGGTATCTATCGCTCAAATCCGGGGGTTGCACCTAGGAGATTTTAAATAGTGGCCAGATATCTTCTTCTTTGCATAATTAGCATATTAGCAGGGCGAGGAATTCTGCGCTTGATTGGGGTAAAAATAGAACCACACGTCTCGCCCTATTTGTCGCCAGTGATAACGTTGACTTTTTGGGCAATTTTTCTCGGATGGGGGATTCTATTAGGGTTTAGCGTAAAACAACTATGGATTATTGGTTGGTTGGCAACTATTTTGCTGGCGATCATTGGTTTTCGGCGAGGAGATTATCGTTTTTCGAAGGGTGAGGGGGTATTACTAGCGACAGCGGTATTTATTCCCGTAGGATTGATGTTTCCTTATTTTTGGTACGGCATAAGGACTTATTTAGGCAGCTGGGCGCCGGACGGGTGGTCCTGCATCGCATTTGGACAATACCTGTGGGAGTATCCGAAAGGGGCTGAGGGTGGATTGGCGCCCTTGTACCAGTATGCCTCTCACCTCTCTGCCACCAAGTTTATCGCTGGCTCTCTTCTCGGCTTCTTTTCCCCTCTTACCGGGTTGAAGGGAGATACGCAGGCATCGAGCGGCTATTTTCTGGCGTGGGCACTTTTTGTCTTTTCCTCATCCTGCATGTTTTTTATTAGAACAAAAAATTTTAGTGGCAAGCTTCAGTTTGCCTACGTGGGTTTATGCGTATTTTCCGGATGGCTATTACATATGTTGATAGCCAACAATTACGACAATGCACTCATTCTGCCTTTTCTGCCGACTTTGGGGGGCGTCATCGCCTTTATCGATCCTCATGATCGCCGCTGGGCAATTGTCCTTGCGATGTTAGTAGCAGGAATCATATATTGCTATCCTGAAATGTCTGCCTTTGTCCTCGCAGGAGCCCTTTTTTTTATGCTGCAACGTATCTTATCGGAGAAGAATTTGCTAGGGCGTTGGTTAATCTTACTCATTTTGGCGGGAAGTGGTGCATTACTCTTAGCCTTGCCGTGGCTAAAAAGTTTTGTTCAATTCCTTCAAAACCAACTTGCGACGACCATACAAAATCAAGGCCTGAGACCAGGTGAAGGAATGTTTAGGGATCTTTTAAGCCTGAAATATGGACTGGTGGCATTCTGGGGATTTAGCCACAGCTTTCTCAGTTATTTGCTTGCATCTGTTTTATCTATTCTGTCCGTATGGGGAGTATTTAAGCTCTTTAGAAAAAAAGAGTGGGGCCTCGGTTCAGTGATTATCTTATTGTTCTGTGGCGCGATGTTCATGATAGTACGCTCACGTTATGACTATGGCGCATATAAGTTTATTCTACTGAACTGGTGGGGCGTATCATTTGCCGCCATTTTGGGGGTACATGCTTTTTTGACCCGCTTTAATGGAAAGAAATATAAGGCATCTCTTATGGCAGTGTTCATTCTTCTTTTTGGCATAACGGGGACCCGCATTTGCGCCTTTGATAAATCAGTAAAGCCGAAAAGTATCGCAACATATAAGCAGGTTAAGGAAATAAAGAATATTGTTAAGGGTGAAGGTGTCATTGTCGATGTGGAGGATGGCATAGCAAATGAATGGGCCGTATATTTTCTGAGAGATACGCCGATTCATCTCCTCCAATACCGTATCTATATGGAACAACCTCATGTAACCCCTTTTATGGAAAGGGCGAGGCATATTGATATCTTGGGTGCAAGCTTCCTGCTAAGCGATGACAAGAATATTGATGGATCGGTCACAATGAGTTTACTATGGGAAGGGGGCCCCTATCGTTTATGGAAGGTATCAAAAAGAAATTGGATTGCGATCACCGGAGTGGGTAACGCAAATGAGCTTGAAGAGTGGCATGGCTCACAGGGCTTCCGGGTAGGTAAAGGTGATTTAAAAATTCGGCTTTTTTCTGCCAGGAATGGATATGCAATAATCACCGCCGAATTGAGCAGAGGCCAGAGCCTTGCAGACAAATCAGCGATGAGAATTTTAATCAGTACAAGTAAAGGGTTTGAAAAGCCGGTTATTATTTCAAGAGATGGGCCTCATGATTTTAAAATACCCGTCGTGAGAGGGAAAAACAATGTAACTCTTCATCTGCTTGAAAACCCGACGATGACGAGATCGCCAAGCGGCGAGACAAGGCCCCTGCTCCTTGAAGTGAAAGGGCTAAAAGTTGGTCTTAAATAAGGGTATGCTGGAGGTAAGACATGAACTATTCGCGGAAGTACCTTGAAGGGACTCAGAGAATTGCGGCATTGCTTGAGTCGGAAAAAATCGAACAGATGGTATCCATACTTCTTGACATACGCGAAAAGGGTGGTCGTCTATTTTTTATAGGGGTCGGAGGGGGCGCAGCCAACGCCGCACACGCCGTCAATGACTTTAGAAAGATTGCGGGGTTTGAGGCATATACGCCCACGGACAATGTCTCTGAACTGACCGCCAGAGTTAACGATGACGGGTGGGAAAGCGTTTTCGTTAATTGGCTTAAGGGCAGCCGCTTGAATAAGAATGACGGCCTTTTTGTTTTTTCCGTAGGCGGGGGAAGTATCGAAAAGAATATCAGTGCCAATATCGTTCGTGCCCTGGAGTACGGACGCTCCATCGGGGCTAAGATTTTAGGAGTAGTGGGGCGCGACGGAGGTTATACGAAACAGGTGGCTGACTGCTGCATCCTGGTTCCGACGATAAATCCCGATATGGTTACTTCTTTCACCGAAGCCTTTCAGTCGGTAGTATGGCATTTGCTTGTTTCCCATCCTTTATTGAAAACGTATGACATGAAGTGGGAATCGATGGAATGAGTAAGATTGAAAAGGGAATATTCCTTGATAGAGACGGCGTATTAAACCAGCTGGTTAGGAATCCTCTTACGGATGCTTATGAATCGCCGCATCGGCCGGAAGATTTAGTTCTTTGCGATGATATTGAAAATCCATTGAAAAGATTACGGGATGCCGGATATAAACTGTTTATCATCTCCAATCAGCCGAGTTTTGCAAAAGGGAAAGCAGCTTTAGAATCCATAATGAAAACCGCCGATCGTTTTCTAAATGAACTTATGCAGAAAGGTGTGTCGATAGATAGAGCATTCTACTGTTATCATCATCCGGAGGGAATTATTCCCGAATATTCCTACGCATGTAGCTGCAGGAAACCAGAGCCTTTTTTTCTGTTCCAGGCGCAGAGCGAATGCAAAATCAATCTCAATGAATCCTGGGTGATTGGAGACAGAGACGTTGATATAGAATGTGGAAGGAGGGCGGGGTGCAAAACCGTATTAATTAAAAATCCTTTGTCAGTTCAATATCAGGGATCGAGCAACCCTGATTACTGTGCACAGAGTCTGTCAGAGGCGGCAGATTATATATTGAAGTTTTGACAAGATAGTGATAAGGGAAGAAGCATGGACTGGATGGAACGGATTTTGAGTCTGAAAGTAAAGATCTTCGCGGATGGCGCCGACAAAGGCGGCATATTAGAGATGTACCACAAGCCATTTATCAAGGGGTTTACAACGAATCCAACCTTGATGCGCAAGGCGGGAGTGAAAAAATATAGGGAGTTTGCCCTGGATATACTCAAGGCCGTTCCCGACAAACCGATCTCCTTCGAGGTCCTTTCCGATCTTTTTCCCGAAATGGAGCAGCAGGCCCTGGAAATCAACTCATGGGGTGACAATGTCTATGTAAAGATACCCGTGATGAATACACAGAGTAGACCTTCCTATGACCTGATAGCTCGATTGGTAGGGGCAGACGTCAAGGTCAATGTTACTGCTATGATGACGCTTGAACAGGTCAGAGAAATAGCATCAGCAGTCAAAGGGGGGCCTCCCTGCTTTGTCTCCATTTTTGCAGGCAGGATTGCCGATACAGGCATAGACCCGATGCCGATCATGGCGAAAGCAGTCGAATTGCTCCGGCAAGCTCCTAATATCGAGCTCATTTGGGCGAGCCCGCGGGAATTGTTAAATATACTCCAGGCGGATGCCATAGGTTGCCATATCATAACGGTGACCAGCGAAATTCTCAATAAACTTCCTTTGGTGGGAAAAGACCTTGATGGCTATTCACTCGATACTGTTAAGATGTTTTATGATGATGCCCAAAAAGCGGGTTATGAGTTGTAATCGATTGGATGCCTATGAAAAAAAGCACATTAAATAATTCCCCAAAGGCGCCGGCCATATCGGTAGTTGTACCGGTATACAAAGAAGAGTTAAATATACGTCCTTTTCTTAAACGGATGGAGCATGCGTTGGCGGCGATGCATGTAACGTATGAGATAATCTTTTGCCTGGATCCATCGCCCGACCGCACGGAACGGGTAATAACGCAGGAGATCGGCCGAAACAAAAACGTTAAACTGATTGTCCTTTCGCGAAGATTTGGGCAGCCGACCGCAACGATGGCCGGGATTTTCCTCTGCAGGGGTAAAACCTGCGTCGTGATCGACGTCGATTTACAAGACCCGCCTGAATTAATTGATCGCATGTACCGAAAATTGAAAGAAGGTTATGAGGTGGTTTATGCAAAGAGGCATTCACGCAAAGGTGAATCTCCCATAAAAAAAATTATTTCCAAGGTAGGCTATAAATTAATTTCGCTGTTTAGCGAGGTTGAAATCCCGCGAGACACGGGAGACTTTCGTATTATGACTAGGAGGGTGATCGAGGAGCTTCGGCGTTTGAACGAGTCACACGGGTTTCTCAGGGGACTGGTTGCATACGTTGGTTTCAGACAGACCTATGTAGAATATGGCCGTGATGAACGGACTCATGGACAGGGCAAATATAACCGCTATACAGGCTCTTTAAAAATCGGGCTCAACGGTATCATCAGCTTCAGCAGCAAGCCTCTGCAATTAATGTCGATAGTGGGGGCTTTTTTTGCGTGCTTCAGTTTTCTTCTCGGAGCTTTTTACGTTTTTCAAAAGCTGATAGGAGTAAAAATAACTCCAGGACTTCCGACGACCGTATTGGTGGTCTCCTTTTTTGCCGGCATTCAGCTCCTCTGCATGGGTTTAATTGGAGAATATGTCGGTCGGATATACGATGAGGTCAAACGTCGGCCAATGTTTATTATTGATAAGAAAGTAAACTTTTGATTGATATTGAATATTGGTGCGAGATAATTAAAAAAAATAGCATGCATATAAAAAAATGGCCCAAAGAGTTGCCGCCACTAACGCCCGAGCAACATCGTGTGAGCGATGATTTTGCAAAATATTGGCTTGATTTTTTTTATTGTCGTTACGGCGCGGTTGCGCGATTCAACCATGGTTATGTTGTAAAGAGAGCTCCAAAGGAATTTGTCCGAACCCTCGAGATCGGAGCCGGAATAGGCGAGCATATTAAATATGAAAAAATGTCTCTAGAGCAAAAAAACAATTATTTCGCCGTGGACATTCGGGAGGGAATGGTTAGCAAAATCAAAGAAACATATCCCTATATAAAGGCTTCTGTTGGTGATTGTGAGTCCCGGCTTAACTTCCCTGATAATTATTTTGACCGTATTCTCGCCATTCATGTTCTTGAGCACTTACCGAACTTGCCGGCGGCCATAGAAGAAGTACATCGTTTATGTACCAAGCCCCATGGGGTTTTCTCTGTCGTCATTCCGTGTGAGGGTGGTCTTGTCTATAACATTGCGAGGAGACTTTCGGCGCAGAGAATATTCGAACGGAGATACAAGCAATCGTACACATGGTTTATCGAGAGGGAGCACGTCAACAAACCAGATGAAATTATCGAGGAGTTGAAGCCTTACTTTCATATAGAACATAAGACATACTTCCCCTGGAGAGTGCCGACTATTCTCTGTAATCTGTGTATAGGATTAAATCTTACTGCAAAATGTTAGATAAATGCTTAGAGCGAGAGGGCCTAGAGGAAAAGTTGAGGTTTCTATCAAGTGTTAGATTGATGGTACACAGGGTTTGTCTCCTTGATGAACAGAGCTATGACCTTGAGGAGACGAGCGGGAGTGGTGCTGGCTGCATAGGTCGCTATTAGCAGCCACTGATTCCACGCGGGAGATTTTTTTGCTAGGCTCTGGCCACAATTCGGCTTCAGGCGGCTGGTCCGATACACTGACCGCGTTTCATGAGAAATCAGCGGGCTCTTCTCATTTCATAGATCGGGCCTCCCGCACGTATGCGTTAGGGCAACTTTTAAGGCACGTGAAGGGCAAATCGCCGGCGGTTCTTGAAGTGGGCTCATCGTCAGGATATATGGTGCGTCTGATGCGAGAATATTTCCCTGATGCCAGAATCATGGGCTCGGATATTGTCGGCGAAACACTCAAGCGGCTTGCTGCAGCCATACCCGGTTGTCCTTTATTACGATTTGATCTTGTACACTGTCCTTTTCCTGACTGCACTTTCGATGCTCTGATTTTATTAAACGTTCTTGAGCATATTGATGATGATGAAGCGTCAATTAAACAGGTTTTCCGCATCCTAAAACCTGGCGGCGTTGCCATCATCGAAGTTCCCGTGGGACCACAGCTATATGACGTGTATGATAAAATGCTTTTTCACTGTCGGAGATATGCCCTTTCGGAATTGGCGCTGCTCTTAAAAAAGGCGGGATTTAAGATTGTAAAAAAGTCTCATCTTGGATTTTTTTTGTATCCGGGTTTTTGGGCAGTTAAAAATAGGAACAGGCGTTTATTGTCGCTGGATGAGGAAGCTATTCAGCAGATTGTTGAAAGGAATATCCGCCATACCGGAGACAGCCGATTACTCGACATTTTGATGGAGATAGAGTCGTTTTTGGGGAGATGGATCTCATACCCGATAGGCATCAGAGGCGTGCTGACGTGTATTAAGCCTCTGTAGACAGAAGGTAAGGTGATTTTAAAAAAATGAACATCAGGTCTAAACAAACAGATGTAAGTGTCGCAAAAAACATTTCCTATTTCCGCGAGCATTTTCAGAGCTATAGTAAACATATTCAAAACATGGATAGTCACAAAAAAATTCGCGCCAGCATTGATACAGCGATCAATGGTATAGACCGACTCTGTGACGTCGGAAACGGCGGAGTATTCAACTATGATACAGAGAGGGTCAAAAGCATTGTTGCTTTAGATCTATTCCTTGATGAGTTACCGATATCGTCTTTTTCGCCCGGGAATGTTACCCTGGAGAGGGGAGATGCCTTGCGTATACCTTTTCCGAACGAGTCATTTGACGGCGTGCTCATGTCCATGGTAATCCACCATTTGGTCGGCAAAACAGTACAGGAATCTCTTGACAATGCCCGTATTGCAATCGCCGAGGCATTTCGCGTACTCGCTGTCGGGGGAAAGCTGATCATTGTAGAATCGTGCATACCGCGCTGGTTTTATACTATGGAAAAAGTCATCTTTCCCGTGGCTTCACGAATTATCAATCGCGTGTTGCGACATCCAGCGGTGCTGCAGTATCCCCCATCTTTGCTTTCACAAATGGTAATGGATAGATTCCTTGAGGCAAAAACATCTTCCATTCCTTTGGGGAAGTGGGTCCTTCAGTTTGGCATTAAATTTCCGTCGGCACTCACGCCGGTGGCCCCTTATATAATTGTTGCAAAAAAACAGAAAAACAATTTCGATGGTCTGCAAGGTCAATGACGAAGCTCCGTGATCATCTCACTGCATTCTTGACTTCTCTGCGCAGGAGATCCCTTTTTTTCTATGCGGTCGTGGGTTTCTTTAACACCCTGCTTTATATTTTGATGTTTCAGCTATTATGGCGGATATTGTATCTCAACTATAGATTTGCAGTTACGGGTGCCTATCTTGTATCGGTGATATCCCATTTTTTAACGAATCGAATCATCACTTTTCAAAGCGGTCAGGGGAAACTGTACCATCAGATTCGCAGATATATTGCCATGATAGTGATCAATTATCTGATCACGCTCGGAGTTGTTGAAGTGACAGTCGGAGTCATGCTGCGTTCCCCAAATGTGGGAATGCTCTTCTCTGTTGTTATCACGGTGATCACCGGATATCTTCTTTCGAAGTATTGGGTTTTTCATCTAGGGAAGAGATCATCTAATAGATTCACGAATGACTAGAACGGAGATACCGAACATCCTTTAGATCGAACGATCGCGGATTTGTCTTTTAAGCTTGGGGAGGGATGACACTCAACACTAAATTTTTCATTACCGGAGCGGCTGGATTCATTGGAAGCCATCTTGCAGACCATTTATTGAAAAACGGTTATTCGGTCGTCGGATATGACGATTTTTCTAGCGGTTTTAGGGACAATTTGGGCTGGGCGATTAAGCAGCCGGGATTTATTCTCATCCATGGAGACGTGCTCGATCTTAGCGCCTTGGGGTCCGCGATGTCCGGCTGCGATTTCGTCTTCCATTTATCCGCCAATGCCGACGTCCGCTTCGGCACGGAGCACCCAAGAAAGGATGTCGAGCAAAACATCCTTGCTACATTCAACGTACTTGAGGCAATGCGAGCAAACGGGATTAAAATGATTGCCTTCGCCTCCACCGGCTCGATCTATGGCGAGCCTGATCTCTTTCCCACCCCGGAAGGCGCGCCGTTCCCGATTCAAACCTCCCTTTACGGCGCATCAAAGCTGGCCGGGGAAGGGCTGATCGAAGCCTATGGTGAGGGCTTCGGGTTGCAAGTCTACATCTTTCGGTTCGTCTCCATACTCGGCGAACGTTACAGTCACGGACACGTCTTTGACTTCTATAAATCCCTGCGGAGAAACCCGGATGAATTGAGGGTATTGGGAGATGGTCACCAGAAGAAATCTTACCTCTATGTGAAGGACTGCATTGATGCCATGCTGCTCGCCATCGAGAAGGCCCAAGACAGGGTGAATATCTTTAACCTGGGCACCGATGAGTACATCGAGGTGAATGACTCCATCGCCTGGATCACAGGGCATATGGGGTTGAAGCCCAAACTTTCTTATACGGGCGGCGAACGGGGTTGGATTGGCGATAGCCCATTTATCTTTCTGGATTGCCGCAAAATCCGAGCCTTGGGTTGGACACCCAAACTTTCCATCCGTGAAGGTGTGATTCTGACCCTCGATTATTTGCAGGCCAATCCATGGCTCTTGGAGAGGCGCGAATGAAGGTATGCATTGTCGGCCTCTGGCATTTGGGGACGGTCACTGCGGCCTGTCTGGCTTCCTGTGGTCATGACGTTGTAGGATTAGACTTTGACTCAACGGTGATCGAGAAATTGCAGGTTGGGCAGCCTCCCCTGTATGAGCCGGGCCTTGAAGATCTGATCAAGCAGAACCTGAGGAATGGCAGTTTGTGCTTTAGCACGGATATCATCACGGCATTGGACGGGGCAGAGGCGGTCTGGGTGACCTACGATACGCCGATCGATGAAGAAGATCGTGCGGACGTTGATTTTGTGATAGAGCGTGTCGTCCGCCTATTTCCTCACTGTGCAGAGGGGACGTTGATATTGCTTTCCTCCCAGCTTCCCGTGGGAACGACTCGGAATCTGGAGCAGATGTACGCAAAGGCCTACCCTGGGAAGCCGGTCACATTTGGATATTCGCCGGAGAATCTACGGCTGGGGAAAGCCATCGAGGCGTTTACCCGGCCGGATAGGATCGTCGTTGGTCTTCGCGATGAATCAGGCCGCCAGCGTGTAAAAGAATTGCTTCAACCATTTACGGCGCACATCGAATGGATGTCCGTTGAATCAGCCGAGATGACCAAGCATGCGTTAAATGCGTTTCTTGCGACCTCTATTACTTTTACCAATGAGGTGGCGGTATTATGCGAGCAGGTAGGGGCCGATGCCAAAGAGGTTGAGCGAGGCCTGAAAAGTGATGCGCGGATAGGCCCGCGCGCCTACCTTTCGCCAGGATCGGCGTTTTCGGGGGGGACGTTGGCGCGGGATATTCAATTTCTTTCTGCAATTGGGAACGCACATCATCAACCGACGTATTTGCTTTCGGCAGTACGCGAAAGTAACTCTATGCATAGACATTGGGTACAGCGCAGGTTACAATGGCTTCTCCGAGATTTTCGTGGAGTGCAAGTAGCCGTCTTAGGTCTAACCTATAAGACTGGCACGGATACATTGCGCCGGTCTATCTCTATCGAACTGTGCAAGTGGCTTGTGGAGCAGGGAGCGCTGGTTCGTGCTCATGACTCAGTGGTCAAAGTATTGCCGGACGAACTGGCTCAAAAGATGACATTGTGCTCGTCACCTTTGGCTGCACTTGAAGGGGTGTCAGCGCTGGTGATTGGGACAGAGTGGCCGGAATATCAATCGTTAGCGGCTGAAAAAGTTTTGTCGGCGATGCGAGAACCTCTCATTATAGACCCTAACCGGTTTCTGATAAAGAACTTGGGGAGCGATCCACGCTTCCGGTATGTGACGGTAGGAAAGGCGACATTATGAAGAGTCCTTTGGAAGGAAGGGCAGCAATCATCACAGGTGCTAGCCAGGGACTGGGGTTAGCCATTGCTCGCGCATACGTTAAAGCGGGCGCAAGTGTTTTTTTGTGTGCCCGTGACGCCACAATGCTGGGGCAGGCTCGCGAGGAAGTAATGGCATTAGCTACTTCCGGCCAGAAAGTAGCTGCCCAGGTCGCAGATGTCTCACACTATGACGATGTGGAAAGGCTCGTTGGTCTGGCGATCCAGCTTTTTCCCCAACTGCACATCCTGGTCAATAATGCGGGTGTTTACGGCCCTCTGGGACCAATCGAGGAAGTGAATTGGGATGCTTGGGTAAAAGCTCTTGAAATCAATCTCCTTGGCTCGGTGCTTATGTGCCGTGCTGTTTTGCGCCACTTCAAGAGGCATCGGTATGGCAAGATCATACAGCTTTCCGGAGGTGGCGCAACAAATCCGCTGCCCTGGATTAGTGCATATGCTGCTTCGAAGGCGGCGATCGTTCGATTTGCCGAGACGTTGGCTGAAGAGGTGCGCGAAAATCACATCGACGTCAACGCGATTGCGCCGGGTGCCTTAAATACTCGCCTGTTAAACGAAGTATTGGCAGCCGGTCCAAAAAAAGTGGGACAGGACTTCTACGAACGCGCGCTCAAACAAAGAGCAGAAGGTGGAGTGCCATTGGAAAAAGGAGCGCACCTTGCTATTTTCTTGGGATCCCCGGCAAGCGATGGCATTACCGGAAAACTGATCAGTGCGGTATGGGATCCATGGGAGACGCTTTCAGAATACATTGATGACTTGCGCCAGACAGACATCTACACGTTGCGCCGGATTTTACCAAAAGACAGAAATCGTGATTGGGGTGATCCATGAAACGTGAAGGCAGAGTGGGCGTGGCGATTGTCGGTTGCGGGCGGATTGGCCAAAAACGAGCCGCTGCTCTTGGCCCGGCACGATTAATAGTGTGCGCCGACATCTTGCTTGATCGGGCTCAGACATTGGCGCAGAGGGCGCCAGGGGCTATTGCTACAGACGACTGGGGAAAAGCTCTTCAATATCCCGATGTTGATGTTGTTATTGTATCTGCAACCAATAACGTCCTTGCCGAAGTGACGCTAGCTGCTGCGCAAGCAGGCAAGCATGTTTTGGTTGAAAAACCGGCTGCATGCAACACTCAAGAGTTAAAACAGGTAATCGAAGCAGCTCGAACATCCGGGGTGCTGGTGCGGGTCGGATTCAATCACCGCTATCACCCAGCGCTGCGAAAGGCTCATGAGATATTTGAGACCGAAGCACTGGGCGAACTGATGTTTGTGCGCGGCCATTACGGCCATGGCGGACGCCCCGGCTATGAAAAGGAATGGCGTGCCGACCCGAAACTCTCGGGCGGTGGCGAATTGATCGACCAGGGTGTTCATCTTATCGACTTGGCACGTTGGTTTCTGGGAGATTTCAGCGAGGTGATGGGATTTGCCCGCACTTACTTCTGGCCGATGCCGGTAGAGGATAATGCCTTTCTGCTGCTGAAAACTCCCCGTCAGCAAACGGCTTTTTTGCACGTTAGTTGCACGGAGTGGAAGAATCTGTTTTCCTTTGAGATTTATGGTCGGCAAGCCAAGCTTCTTGTTCAAGGCCTCGGCGGCAGTTATGGCGTCGAGCGGCTGACCTATTACAAAATGTTGCCTCAGATGGGGCCGCCTGAGACCATGATTTGGGAATATCCGGGTGATGATAATTCGTGGCACTTGGAAATTGTAGAGTTTTTAAATGACATCCAATTGAATCGCACACCGGCCGCTGGTTTATCCGATGCTTGCGCTGCGCTTGGAATTGTCGAAAAAATTTACGAGGGATCGAATTATGATTATCACACGTAGCCCATTGCGCATTACACTGGGGGGAGGCGGCACGGACCTACCCTCTTACTATCGCGAACATGGCGGCTCGTTAGTCGCAGCAGCGATTGACAAATATGTCTACGTCAACGTGATGAGGCCTTTCACGCGGGGCATCTTTTTGAAATACTCGAAGCTCGAGCATGTTGAAACTGTTGACGAGATTCAACACCCCATTGTCCGAGAGGCTCTACGAATGTTGAAATTAGAGATGCCGCAAATCGAAATAACGACCCTGGCAGATATCCCCGCCGGTACGGGTTTGGGGTCATCGGGGAGCTTTACCACTGCTCTCCTGAAGGCGCTTTATACTCACGAACGGCGGCTGCTGCATCCCGACGAGCTGGCAGAATTGGCCTGTGAGATTGAAATCAACCTGCTTGGAGAACCTATTGGCAAACAAGACCAATATATTGCCGCGTACGGAGGAATCACCTGCTTCAGGTTCCATCCAGAAGGGACAGTGGAGGCTCGCCCTCTCCACCTGAGCACGGATATGCTTTTTGATCTTGAAGACAACCTGTTGCTGTTTTTCTGCGGTTTTACGCGCTCAGCGGGGCACATTCTCAAAGATCAACATACCCGCACACAGCAGTCTGATCGGGATATGCTTCAAAACCTGCATTACATCAAAGAACTGGGCCTGCGCAGCGAGCACGCGCTGGAAAGCGGAAATGCCGCGCTGTTCGGTGAATTGATGCATGAACATTGGGAGTACAAAAAGAAGCGGTCGCAGGGAATGACCAATCCCCAGATTGACGAGTGGTATGAATTAGGTTGTAAGAGCGGCGCAATCGGCGGTAAACTAGTGGGTGCAGGCGGCGGCGGGTTTCTTATGTTCTATGCTGATGATCAGAAGCGGTTGCGGCGGACGATGTCTCACGCAGGGTTGGAAGAAATGCGATTCCGTTTTGATTTCGACGGCACAAAGGTGTTGTTTGGATGAGTCTACCTGTTGCAATCCTGGCTGGCGGATTGGCCACACGTCTCCGCCCCATGACTGAGAGCATACCGAAAGGCCTCATTGAGATACGCGGGAAGCCTTTTATTGTGCACCAACTTAAACTTCTTAGGAGGCATAATATTGAACGAGTCGTTCTCTGTGTGGGATTCCTCGGGGAAATGATGCGTGCTGCTATCGGTGATGGGCGTCAGTTTGGTTTGGATGTCAAGTATTCTTTTGACGGGCCGGCACTTTTAGGAACAGGAGGGGCTTTAAAAAAAGCTTTGCCGCTCCTCGGAGATGTTTTTTTTGTTTTATATGGAGATTCCTACTTGGATTGTGATTACGATGCTGTGCAATTAGCCTTTGAAAGAAGCGGGCTGCCCGTCTTGATGACCATTTTTCGCAATGAAAATAGATGGGAGAAGAGTAATGTTCTATTTATCGATGATACGATAGTCAAATACGACAAAAAAAATCCAACGCCAAAAATGAAGCATCTCGACTATGGTCTTGGGGTGCTTAAGAGTTCGGTTTTTGAAGTGTTGCGGCGAGATCAACCTTTTGACTTATCAGACATTTATAAAGACTTTGCCTCTCGTGGGGAATTAGCCGGATATGAAGTGAGTCAAAGATTTTACGAGATAGGGTCTCAAGAGGGGCTGCAAGAGACAGAACAGTATCTTGCAAGATGGGATAACGCAGAGCCGGACTGATACTTTTTTCACCGACAGGTTGAATAGATGAAACAAAATTTGCGGGGTAAGATGGTTGGATCAATTTCCATTGTTATACCATCATTAAATCAGGGCCGGTTTTTAGATGAAACGATTAATAGTCTACTAATTCAAAAAGGAGTTAATCTAAAGATAGCTTTGGTGGATGGGGGATCTACAGATCAAACTCACGAAATCATACTGCTTCATCAGAATAAATTTAATTATTTACGTTCTTCTCCGGACTCCGGGCAGACCGCCGCTATTAATGAGGGGCTATCGCGGCTTACGGGTACTTCTTATGTAGGCTGGTTAAACGCAGACGACGTGCTATTGCCGGATGGGCTCAGGGCGATGGCTATTTTTTTAAATCAACACAGCGAATATATAGCTGTTTTCGCGAAAGCTCATGTCATTGACGCAGAGGGTAAGATCATTAACGAGTATCCGACAGGACCATTCAACAAAAGGACATTTGCCATCCATTGCAGTATTTGTCAGCCTGCCAGCCTGATACGCCGCTCGGCCTGGGATGTCGTGGGCGGCCTCGACGAGACAATCCAAGCATGCCTAGACTATGATCTTTGGTGGCGGCTTGCTAAGATTGGTCAAATCGGCTATTTAGAACAATTCGCAGCCTGCACTCGTGATCATCCAGAATCAAAAACAAGAAAACAGCGAAAAGTGGTTAATAACGAGGCTGTGTCTATACTGCTCAGACATCGGGGTATGGTTCCTCGAAATTGGTGCATGGCCAACATTCTCGAGGGCCTCGAAGATTGTCCTAAAAATACTCGCATGAGCCGCAGATCTGAAGCTATCAAGCGGTATATTCAAATAAATAAATGGAAAGCTTTACTGCCTCAGAATTGGTTCATATAAAAATTAAAATGAAGATTATTTTCGATGGGCTGCTAGTCGCGTATTCAATTTTCTGGTAGCAGCCAATAGGCGTTCCAATTCGGTAAAGTGTTCGAGGCCCATTACGACCCTAGGAAAATCTTTAGTTTGGCAAAAACGTGTTTTCTCAACGGAATAAAAGTTCTGATCATATGGACCATCCTCTATACATTCTATTCGAAATGATCTCAAAAATGACTTTCCTAAAACTTTAAATTCAGTAGTTGCAATTACTTCATCCCTAGCAGGATATTTTGCTAATACATCGGGAAGATAGTCTGAGGTTGCGATAATGAAAGTAGCCATTGTTCATGATAGGCTCACTGGTGAAAGAGGTTGTGGATTGTCTCCGCGCGGTTACGGATCACCCCATCCCTATGCAGGAATCACCGCGAAGGCAGGGAGACCCTCCCGTGCTGGTGGCCAGCTCAGAGAGGATAAAAAAGAGTTGGGTCGGCAGCCTCACTATGCTAATCTTAAGTCAATTCTGGATATGGCATGGAGATGAATGAAAAGAGGAAGGCATCGATAATGGGAAACAAGTTTATGTCGTCCAGGTTTGGGTTTGAAAGAGAAGACAAAAGGAATTTGATTCTCCTGCTTGCCATCGGACTCGCGTTGAAGCTCTACGCCTTCTGCGGGTTCTTTGTGATCGCCATCGATGGCGCCTTTCAGTATATACCGGTAGCCAAGCTCTTTTATCACGGTGAATATCTTCAGGCCCTGCAACAGCCTCAGCTTCCCCTCTATCCATTTTTGATCTCAATCCTTACCCATGTAACAGGGAACTTCGAACTCTCGGGTCAGTTGCTCTCTATCATCTTCAGCCTCGCGGCCCTCTTCCCCCTCTATTTGATCGGGAAATCACTCTTCGGCCCCAAAGCTGCCTTTTGGACCGCGATATTGTACCTCGTCAACCCCCTCATGCTGTATTGTTCCGTGGATGTATTGAAAGAAGGACTGCTGATCTTTTTATTCTTCTCTTCGCTCTATGGCTCCTTAAGGTTTTTACAGGAGGGGAGAATACAATGGCTGATCTTCACGGTGGTATTCGCTGCAGCAGGAGCCCTGGTCAGCATGATCGCCATCGTGGTGTTGGTTGTGCTGGGGGGGTGGTTAGGGTATGCAGTCCTGCGCGTCAGGGCACGGGAGAGGGAGTTGGCATATCGCTATCTCTGGGTCGTTATTGTGGCTGCTGGCGCTCTCTTGATCTTCCTTATACCAGGCGTCCTTGGTTGGGAATTTTTGATCTCAAAAAAGCCTTATAAGCTTATAGAAGATATTTTTTACCGATGGTTCGTCGCTGAATGGCCAACCTTTTCTCAGATCGGAGCAAGCTCTCTTGCTATTGTCGGTCGGTTCATAGAAAAGACAGGTGCCCTGCCCTTTAACCTTGCCCTCTTCGGCATCGGGTGGAGGGTGAAGGTCAAAGAATTCAGCGCTGAAGAGAGGTACCTCGCCGCCATGATGGTCGTACTTATCTTCATCTTCTTCCCTCAATTATATGCCTCTGGGAGATATCACCTCCCGGCCATATTCATTCTTTATTTCTGGGCCGGGTTTGGCTTTGCCCGGCTATTGGAGTTGCTCGAGAGGCGGTTCAAAAGACATTCTAGACGCGTGGCCCTTATATCTATTATAGTCCTTCTTATAACAATTTTACCGCTCTCCCTTAAGCCTCAAAGGCTGGATAAGCTTGGTCACAAGGAGGCGGGGCTGTGGCTACGGAAACAGGCGCCTTCACCCCCCGTGATATTGACTGACGACCCCAGGGTTGCCTACTATGCTGGCGGAACATATGCGTTGATTCCCCCCAAGGCTACCCCCGAGGAGATCGTGAAAAAGGGAGAGAAGGAGAAGGCAGACTATCTGGTCGTCGAGGGCAAAGGAACGGGGATCTCAGATGCCTTTGGCCCTTTTGAGAAAAAAGGTGCGTTGGAGCTCGTCCTCCGCCATCCCTACGGGTGGAAGGGGAGGACTGTGTATGTCTATAAGATGAAAAAGTAGAAGGATACTTCCCCAAAGACCTCAGAAGACCTTGCCGCGCTCTATACCCTGCCGAACACCAGAGAGACGTTGTTTCCCCCGAAGGCGAAGGAGTTGGAGATGGCAATCCGCATCTCTTTTTTGCGGGCCTTGCCGGGGGTATAGTCGAGGTCGCACTCCGGATCAGGGGTGGTGTAGTTG
>Ga0299912_10000497_pt1 | contig 33219 bp, 27 predicted proteins | sample RVTome_2_FD_207667 | JGI IMG/M metagenome (GOLD analysis project Ga0299912, IMG submission 207667) | Soil microbial communities from uranium-contaminated site in the Upper Colorado River Basin, Wyoming, United States - RVT95D214 (version 2) ... | reverse complement strand
CGGATGTGCATGCATCACGACATGGGTAAGCATTTCATGGTAAAAAAACTCATCTCTTTCAGTTAACTGAACAACATCATCAAGGATGAGCATTTTTCCAAAATATGGATTTCTTATAACCATGATGTCCTGAAATTTACTTTTACCCTTATAAAGTATTTCTTCAACATCATATAAATATTCAACCGGTGCATACGGGGCCTTTTCAGTAAACTTAATCATCTTCCATCCTTTCTTTACTCATAAATTCATAGGAAAATTATCGTTACCGTCATTCCTGCCCCTTTTGTCATTCCCGCGAAAGCGGGAATCCAGGGGTAAACTCCAGCAATAATCCAGTATATCATTACTAAGGGTCTCATAATTGAATTAACATTTTTCCCAAAAATCTCCCCGCACCCCTCTTTACCAAAGAGGGGACTAAATCCTCCCTTTGGTCCGTCCGCAACAAACGGACGGAGGAGGTTAGGAGGGATTTTATAAATTAATGTTGTCATAATTATAAAACTGTTATTAAGTAACAAACAGCCAGTTCTGGATTCCGGTTCAAGCCCGGAATGACAGAAAAACGTTTATGTCTATATAAGAATCGTTTTCGGTATTGAAAACCCATTAAATTCTGAAGCATAGGATACAGTGTAAGCACCACTGGATAATATAAGGATCAGATCACCGACATCCGGTTCCGGGAGTGATACATTGTTATCTATTACATCAAAACTGTCGCAACTTGGTCCTGCTATTGTCCACCTTTTTTTATATCTTGTATGTTTATAGCTCTCAACAATATAGCTGTATTTTATGCCGCCAATACTTTCCATAAGTCCGTTAAAAACACCAACATCAATGTAAAGCCAGTCCTCATTATCCCTTCTGGCCTTGCCAATTACTGTGGTTACAAATATGCCGGCGTCTCCTATAACCGCCCTGCCGGGTTCAATATATATTTCTAAACCTTTAGGAAATCTCTCATAAATAAGCTTATTCACATTTTTCTCTATTGTCTCAATGCTAACCACATTCTTGGTATATCTTATAGGATAACCGCCGCCAATATTTAAAAGGGTCAATTTTATTCCGTTCTTCTCAGCCATATCCCACAGAGCCTTTGCCTTATCAAGGGCAATATTCCAATTATAAACATTCGTGCATTGGGAGCCGACATGAAATGTGATACCAATCGGATTGATCCCCTTTTTCTTTGCATAACGCAATAGTGTTAACGCCTCGTCAAGTTCAACACCGAATTTTTTACTAAGCGGCCATTCGCTGCCCTCATTAGGGACTGAAAGCCTTACATAAACATTGCAACCATGAATAAACTTTGACAGCTTGTCCACTTCATCTTCAGAATCAAAAGAAAAATAATTTACGCCATTAGATGCAGACACCTTCAAAAACTTCAGAGATTTTATGGGATTGCTTGATATAATCCTTTCCGGTTTTACACCCAGCGATAAAAGTATTTCAAGTTCTCCTTCAGATGCAATCTCAAACCCTAATTTAAGTCCATTCAGGAATTTGAGTATCTCTATGTCAGGGTTTGCTTTAACAGCATAGAATACTTTTGAATTTTTAATATGGCGGCCAATCATGGATGCCTTTTCTTTGACCTTTTCGCTGTCTATAAGGAGAAACGGCGTTTCAATATTCTCATTATCAAGATATCTTAATACCTTGAATAACGTAGATTCAGGGACAATACCCGCATGAAATTTCTCTACTTTAAAGGTTCTAAGCATAGGGTTTTCGATTCTTCCTGTCAGTGTGACTTTCTGGCTCGAAGAATTTTCTTAGCAGTGGCACGGACTCCCTCTATAACATTCTTGTTTTTTTCAAGTATTGCAAGGTCTCTTGTTTTTAATTCATTGACGAGTACAACTGAAACGCCAGGCGGAGTTTTAGGGTTTGTCACAAGTCCCAGGACTACGTTATAGTTCCTCATCCATTCTCTCTTTTTTGTTATTTTCCTCAGGACTTCATCAGGTATAGAGCGCGACTTCGAAATTAATTCTATTTCCGTATCGGTAAGCTTTGGATTTTCCAGAACAGTCAATACTACCTCTTTGCTTGGGTCCCTTAACAGAATTGACCTTATTTCTTTTCCGCCTCTCAGTGCAAGATGTATTTTATTTGAAACACTTAATTTCTGGATCTTCTGGAGGATACTCTGTGTGCGCACTTCGGGTGATTTTTTAACCTTTACAATTTCTGATCTTGCCTTTACAGGGACCTGCAGGGCCCCAGCTACCTGTTGTCTGACCTCATCAGGTATATCAGGATTTTCGAGGAGGAGCGTAAGTATCTCAGGCCTATTCATGTTTGCCTTTGCGATTTCTTCAAATATTGAAGTTTCTGAGGCGTCCTCAATTAGCAGTTCTATTACTTCTTTGGATGCATTTGAAAAATCAATTCCTATTAAAATCCTATCTTCTTCCATAAAATCCTCTCTTCATGTACAAAAAAATTTCTATGTTACCTTTTTGCCCGGTAATGGGAGATTGGAATAAACCAATGGTCTTAAGGCCAAGCTTTTCTAAATCTTCTTGCACACCCTTGACAGCCCTTAACCTTTTCTCTTCTTCTCTGACTATTCCGCCTTTTCCCACCTCTCCTTTTCCTACCTCAAACTGTGGTTTTACAAGTGCAAGAACCTCACTTTCTTCCTTAAGAAATTCAAGCACAGCAGGTATTACCTTTGTCAGAGAAATAAACGAAACGTCCGCTGTAGCCATGTCTATATTGCTTTTTATAAGATCTTCAAGCTCCGGACTTTTGACTTTTGACGGCTCGACTGAGCTCGCCGAAGACTTTTGACTTTTGACTATCTCAGTGAGATATCTTATATTTGTCCTTTCCATAACTACAACCCTCGGATCTTTTCTTAGTGACCATGCAAGTTGTCCATAGCCTACATCTATACAATAAACCTTCTTTGCACCCTTCTTCAATAAACAGTCTGTAAAGCCACCGGTTGACGAACCAACATCCATTATAATTTTATTATTGACATCAATGTTGAAAAAATTTATTGCTGCCTCGAGCTTAAGTCCCCCTCTGCTGACATAAGGCAGTTCTCCTTCTTTGAGATATATATCTGAAGTCTCGCTTACAGAAGTGCCTGATTTTGTTATCTTTTTACCGTCAACAAAGACTTTACCTTCAATTACAAGGGCCTTTGCCATCTCCCTGCTTTTCACAAGCCCCTTCGAAACAAGAATCTTGTCCAATCTCTCTTTCAACGACTGTATAACGGCTCTCTGAAAAATGAAAGTGCAGAAAGATATATTCCTTCTTCATCAAAGCCGTATTTTTTCCTCAATTCGATTTGTTTACCCTGTTCAATAAATCCACTTGGCATACCCAGTCTCCTGATTTTTACATTATGGATATCCGTTTCATTCAGTAATTCAAGCACTGCACTGCCAAAGCCGCCCTGAAGAGTATTCTCTTCTATCGTAATTATTCTCGGAATTATCGACGCAACAGAGGATATAAGATTGCGGTCTAATGGCTTCACAAACCTCGCATTTATGACCATTGTATTAATGCCATCTTTTTCGAGTCTCTCTGCAGCAGACAAAGCTGGATAAACGGTATTACCTATTGCAATTAATGCTATGTCATCTCCTTCTTTAAGAATCTCTGCTTCTCCAATCTTAAAGGAGGAGAGCGACCTTTTTACAAATTCAGGGTAACTCACGGCTGATGATTGTATTTTCCCTCTTGGATATCTGATAGCAACAGGTCCTTTATGTTTTAAAGCAAGGTCAAGCATTACTCTAAGTTCAATACCATCCTTGGGCGCCATGACAACAAGATTCGGGATGTGCCTCAGGTAGGATAAGTCGAACAGTCCGTTATGTGTAGGTCCGTCTTCTCCGACTATACCTGCCCTGTCGACCGCAAATACAACAGGAAGATTCTGGAGACATACATCGTGGACTATCTCATCGTATGCCCTCTGAAAAAAAGTAGAATAGATTGTGACAACAGGTTTTAAACCCTGTGTTGCAAGCCCGGCAGCAAAAGTTACAGCATGGGGTTCTGCAATACCAACATCATAAAATCTGTCAGGATATTTTTCTTCAAAATGTTCAAGTCCTGTGCCTTCCTTCATCGCTGCTGATATCGCAATTATTTTATCATCTCTATCTGCAAGTTCTGTCAGGGCATCACCAAATACCTCACTGTATGTAGAGCCGCTTTTATTTAAGGGCGCTCCGGTTTCGAGATTGAAAGGTCCGATCCCGTGGAACAAAGAAGGGTTTTGCTCTGCAAAGGCATAACCTTTGCCCTTTTTTGTTATAACATGTACAAGGGTAGGAGACGATGCTGTTTTTATCCTTTTTAATGTCTCGATTAATAGTTCGATGTTATGGCCATCTATTGGACCAACATAATTAAATCCAAGTTCCTCGAAGATTACCCCCGGCAAGAAAAACCCTTTGAGCATCTCCTCTGTCTTCTGTGCTATCTTTGCAGCCTTATCCCCTAATTTTGGTATGCCTTCGAGAAAGGATTTGGTTTCTCTTTTAAATTTCTGATAGAACTCTCCTGTTAGTATCCTGTTCAGATATGCAGAAAGTGCGCCAACATTCGGAGATATGGACATCTCATTGTCATTTAGAATTACAATAAGGTCTTTTTTAAGATGGCCTGCGTTGTTTAATCCCTCAAGTGCAAGTCCTGCAGTCATTGCGCCGTCACCGATAACAGCTATGACCTTAAATCTCTCCTTATTTTTATCTCTCCCTTCGATTATTCCAAGGGCCGCAGAGATTGAGGTAGAGCTGTGTCCTGTACCGAAGATATCATGTTCACTCTCCTCTCTTTTAGGGAATCCGGATATACCTTTATATTTCCTGAGCGTTGGAAACCTTTCATATCTTCCTGTAAGGAGTTTGTGGGAATAAGACTGATGACCAACATCCCATATTATCTTATCTACAGGGGAATCGAATACATAATGGAGGCTGATTGTCAGTTCTACTACTCCAAGGTTCGATGCCAAATGGCCTCCATTTATCGAGACCCGCTCAATTATTACCTCCCTTAGTCTTTTTGCAAGTTCCTTTAGTTCCGTAATAGAGAGCTTTTTTAAATCTGATGGTGAATTGATCTGCTTAAGGTACATCAAGACCTCCTTTTTATGAGATAACGTGCAATCTCCCTTAAAGGGTCTGCATTAGAGGAAAATATATGGAGGATATTTATTGCCTCTGAGATTAAATCTTGTGCCTTTTGCCGGGACCCTTCTATTCCGAGCAGCGATGGATAGGTCATTTTTTTCTTCTTCTTATCTGAACCGGATGATTTGCCAAGCTCCTTTGTATTGCCTTCGACGTCAAGTATATCATCAATAATCTGGAAAGCAAGTCCTATATTTTTTCCATAACTTGTTAATGCCTCCAATGTATCTTCGTCACTGTCTGCGAGTATCGGCCCCATTCTGACAGATGCTGTTATAAGCGCTGCTGTTTTGTGAAGGTGTATAAAGTGCAATGTATCTATATCGGGTTTTGTATTTTCAGAAAGTATGTCCTGGGCCTGGCCTCCAACCATACCACAGGCACCGGCTGAAATGGCAATATCACGAATAACCCTCATCAGAGCAGAAGGTTTAATCTTCATATCTGAGGCCCCCCCCACCCTATCCCTCCCCCTCGAGGGGGGAGGGGTGGGAGGGGGTGAATTTTCACCTGATAATCCCCCCATCTCCCCTTTAGCAAAGGGTTCCATATTGTTATCCCTCCCTTTAGTAAAGGAGGCCCTTACTTCCGTGTTCCCCCCTTTAGTAAAGTCGGTACGACTCGCAACCGAGGGGGGTGAGGGGGGATTTGCATTTGATAGCATAGAAAATGCCTCTGTAAGAAGTGCATCGCCTGCAAGTATAGCCATCGCCTCCCCGAATACCTTATGATTTGTGGGTTTACCACGTCTCAGGTCATCATTGTCCATTGCAGGCAGGTCATCGTGGATAAGGGAATATGTATGTATTAGTTCAAGAGCTGCAGCCTGAGGTATGATGTCATTCGGATCTCTTCCACATGCCTCGTATGACGCAAGTGCAAGTATCGGCCGGATCCTCTTGCCACCAGCAAAAAGAGAGTACCTCATCGCCTCATGAAGGACAGAAGGTTCAGATGGAGTGTCGAAATATGATTTCAGATATGAATCTATAAGTTCACGTTTTTCTTTAAGATAAGTTTTTATATCCATTGGTATTTTAACCTTCAAAGCCTCATCCTGATTTTTATAAAATCATTTACCGTTAACCCAGCACCCTCAAGAATCTTTCTGAATGTTTTCGGTCTGATTATTTCTCCGGAGTGATAAGATACTATTGTTTATTTACCTGTTAATGGATGTCTCCATTTTGATGACTTCCTGCTTGATCTACCTTTTCAAACCCAAGAGATTTTAAAACCCTTATAATCTCATCAGCAGTCACACGAGGCTGCCTCTGTCCCATTAGACAGCAACCTCATAAACCTTTGCATCCTCTGATAATTTTTCTTTCGAAGGTCTTAAATAAAGTTCAATAGCCTCAACAATATTCTTATGCGCTTCTTCTTCAGTTTTGCCGTATGTTACACAGCCTGGTAACTCAGGGCAGTAGGCAACATAAATATCCTCATCTGGTTCTATTACAATTCTAAGTTTCATTTAATTTACCTCCTTTAATTATAGGTCATTTAAGCAATTGCTCAATGATTCTTTTCGTATCCATTATTGCATTGCCCTCAAAAAAGATCATAATTTTCTACTCCCACTCTATCGTGCTTGGTGGTTTTGAGCTTATATCATAGACCACCCTGTTAACCCCCTTCACCTCATTTATTATCCTGTTTGATATCCTTTCCAAAACATCATATGGTATCCTTGCCCAGTCAGCAGTCATTCCATCAAGACTCTTTACTGCCCTTACAGCTATAACATTCTCGTATGTCCTCTCATCGCCCATAACTCCCACACTCTTAACAGGCAGGAGCACAGCAAATGACTGCCACAACTTTTTATAAAACCCTGCTTTTTTTATCTCTTCTAAAACTATTACATCTGCCTTTCTCAATATATCGCACCTTTCTCTTGTTACCTCACCAATAACCCTTATCGCAAGGCCGGGCCCGGGAAACGGCTGCCGGCTTATTATCTCATCAGGGATATCGAGTTCTTTTCCAAGAACCCGCACCTCGTCCTTGAATAATTCCCTCAGAGGTTCTACAAGCTTCAACTTCATTCTCTTCAGTAGTCCCCCTACATTATGATGGCTCTTTATTGTAGCTGATGGACCTTTAAAAGGTACGCTCTCTATGACATCAGGATATAATGTGCCCTGTGCAAGAAACTCAACACCTTTGATTTTTTTTGCCTCTTCTTCAAAAACTTTTATAAATTCATTTCCAATGAATTTTCTCTTTTTCTCAGGATCAGTGACACCTTTCAATTTATTTAAAAATCTCTTAGAGGCGTCAATGCAGTTTATATTCATATGAAAATGTTTGCGCAGAGTTTCTTCGACCTTCCTTGCCTCTCCTGTCCTTAAGACTCCATTATCCACAAAGATACATATAAGCTGTTCGCCAATACCTTTGTGTACCAGTACTGCCGTAACTGTAGAATCCACTCCACCGCTAATACCGCATACAACCCTTTTATTTCCAACCTTATCTTTTATCTCTTTTTTAGCAGTCTCTATAAAAGACTTCATATTCCATATTGGTTTGCATCTACATATCTTGAATAAAAAGTTTTTTAAGATCTCAAATCCCTTCGCGGTATGTACTACCTCAGGGTGAAACTGCAGGGCATAAAATCTCTTGCCTTTATTTGCCATCGCTGCAACAGGCGAGTTATCCGTATGTGCTATTGGGTTAAAGCTGGGCGGGCAACGCTCAATCCTGTCTCCATGACTCATCCAGACAGTTGTTTTTACTGGAATACCTTCGAATATGTCTTTCCTATCGTCAATTATAAGTTCTGCTCTGCCGTATTCCCTTTTCTGCGCCTTTGCAACTTTTCCTCCAAGGCAATGAGCCATAAGCTGCATGCCGTAACAGATACCGAGAACTGGAACACCAAGTTTAAATATCTTGAGGTCCGGGATTGGTGCGCCTGAATCATAAACGCTCGATGGACCGCCTGAAAGGATTATTCCCTTTGGATTGAAATTCTTTATCTTTTCAATTGAGGCGCTAAACGGAAATATCTCTGAGTAGACTTTGCTTTCTCTAATGCGTCTTGCAATTAACTGGGTATACTGAGAGCCAAAATCAAGGAGTAATATTTTCTCTTCATGCATTATCTATTTTAGTAATTTACTAAATGGCTTATTATTATCTATTACTTACTACTTAACTGTTTTCACCAATCAGGCCTGTAATTTGGAGCTTCTTTTGTTATGATAACATCGTGAACATGACTTTCTCTTAATCCTGCATTAGTAATCGTTATAAATTTTGCCTTTTTCCTTAGCTCATCAAGGTTTCTACAGCCACAGTAGCCCATCCCTGAACGTAACCCTCCGATTAACTGGTTGACGCTCTGAGAAAGCGGACCTTTATGTGGCACCCTGCCCTCTACACCTTCTGGTACAAGCTTTGTCGATTTCACGCCTGCCTGCATATATCTGTCTTTTAAACCTTGCTCCATTGCACCTAAGGAGCCCATCCCCCTGTAAACCTTATAACTACGGCCCTGGAGGAGCACTATCTCCCCCGGAGACTCATCTGTACCTGCAAACAGGCTGCCTATCATTACAGAGTGGGCGCCTGTTGCAAGCGCCTTTGTAATATCCCCTGAATATTTTATTCCGCCATCTGCAATGATGGGAACTCCATATTTCCTTGCAACAGAATAACAATTTTTTATTGCTGTAAGCTGCGGCACACCAGTGCCTGATATTATTCTCGTAGTGCAGATTGACCCTGGACCTATGCCAACCTTTATCCCGTCTGCGCCTGCCTTTATCAGGTCAACTGCAGCCTCTGTAGTAGCAATATTGCCGCCGATTACATCTACGTCAAACTTCTTTTTTAATGTTTTAAGCATGTTAACTACTGAAGAGGTATGTCCATGAGCAGTATCAATCACAATCACATCAACACCTGCTTTTATAAGCAGTTCTGCCCTGTGGATTGAATCTTCCCCTGTGCCTACCGCAGCCCCGACGCAAAGTCTTCCAACACTGTCCTTGCATGCATTTGGATATTTTTTCCTCTTTTCTATATCTTTTATAGTTATCAAGCCCTTAAGGTTATTATCCCTATCTACAATGGGAAGCTTTTCAATCTTGTATTTGTGCAGGATCTTCTTCGCCTTATCAAGGGTTGTACCGACAGTGGATGTGATGAGATTTTCTCTTGTCATTACATTAGAGACTTTTTTGGATAACTGGGTTTCAAACCGTAAATCCCTGTTTGTAAGTATCCCGATAAGTTTCCCTTTTTCCGTAACAGGGACACCTGATATCTTATATTTTTTCATTAATGCCATCGCCTCAGAGATAGGTGCTTCCTGAGAGATTGTTATGGGATCAAGTATCATTCCGCTTTCAGATTTTTTTACCTTGTCTATTTCTGATGCCTGTTTCTCCGGGTCCATGGCCCTGTGTATAATCCCTATCCCGCCTTCACGGGCTACAGCTATTGCAAGGTCGGTTTCCGTAACAGTATCCATTGCAGCACTTACTATCGGGATATTGATTTTTATATTTCGTGTAAGCATAGTGGTTAAGTCAATTCCCCGTGGAAGAACCTCAGATTTGGCAGGTAAGAGAAGCACATCGTCAAATGTCAACCCTATCTGCAGATTATCATCAAGCATTATCGCTCCTCAAATTTTCGTTAATTTTAACATTTTAATATCTTATAAAGCAATTTAGGATAAGTTATTAACTAAGGAGACCATAAGTAAGAACACATGGCTTATATTTTTGTCATTCCCGCAGTTCTTAAGCGGGAATCCAGTTCTTTTTTGGTTTTCCTATATTCCTGCTTTTGCAGGAATGACCGGTTATGAGGCTTTACTAATGAACTTCTTAGTAACTAAGGCCGCTCCCATAAGATTTTATTATTTACGGTTGATTAATGGAACTTGCTGAAAGAAAATATGAAATCTAAGGTATAAGACATGTATTAAAAAGCAGGCTGCTGCAAATACCCGAAGGAACAGACAAACTTTCGCTCATCGTTGATCTGTCTGAGGAGAAAATAAAAGCTCTCTTTGAAAAACTAATCAAAGATATTATCACAACTGAAATAGCATAAGTTCAGTAACCATTCAGATTAAAAACAGGGGGCGAGGGGTCAAGGGGGCGAGTAACCGAAGGTACAAGGGAAGAAAATTCGCATGAGGAATGGATAGCAAATTGACATTGTTATTTATATTGAGTAATATTACTCAATATATTGAGTAAATTGTCAGAGCGTAAAATGTATCAAAGACCAGTTTATAACACCCTTGTTGACCGATTAAAAGAGCCGCGAAAGTTTCTGCAGGTGCTGGCGGGGCCGCGTCAGACCGGCAAGACCACGCTCATACATCAGGCGATGGACGAACTCAAAATTCCAAAACATTATGCCTCTGCTGATGAGCCGACCTTGCAGAGCCGTGCATGGATTGAGCAGCAGTTTGAAGTTGGACGGTTACTGACACGGGAGAGCAGGAAGACAGGAGCGTTGCTTGTTCTGGATGAAATTCAAAAAGTGGCTGGATGGTCCGAAGTAGTAAAATGCCAGTGGGATTCGGATACCGCACAGAAAATGCCGCTTAAGGTTGTGCTTTTGGGATCAGCGCCGCTTCTTATACAACGCGGACTGACAGAAAGTCTCGCAGGCCGCTTTGAAATAATTCCGGTTGTTCACTGGTCTTACCCTGAGATGAAAGATGCATTCGGATGGACACCTGAACAGTTCATCTATTTCGGGGGCTATCCGGGCGCAGCTGATCTGATCAGTGACAGGCAGCGATGGGCGCGCTATATAATTGATTCGCTCATTGAAACTACAATTTCGCGTGATATTCTGCTTATGACGCGGGTAGACAAACCCGCACTGCTCCGCAGATTATTTCAACTCGGCTGCAACTATTCCGGTCAGATTCTCTCATATCAAAAAATGATCGGGCAGCTTCAGGATGCCGGCAATACAACCACACTGGCTCATTATCTGGAACTATTGTCAAGTGCAGGAATGTTGACCGGCCTGCATAAATTCCCAGGGCAGCGCATCCGGCAGAGGGCATCAAGCCCAAAGCTTCAGGTGTTGAATACGGCTTTGTTAAGCTCTCAGTCAAATCTTTCCTTTAATGCTGCACAGAGGGACCGTGAGTTCTGGGGTAGACTGGTAGAATCATCGACAGGCGCTCATATAATAAACAGCTCAATAGGGACAAACATCGAAGTATTTTACTGGCGGGATCGTGGTAAAGAGGTTGATTTTATCCTTCGCCTGAACAAGACGCTTGTGGCGATTGAAATCAAAAGCGGATACAGCAAAGGTAGTCTGCCGGGAATCGAGGAGTTTGACAGGGGCTTCAAACCAAAGCGGAAATTACTGGTGGGCGGAGAAGGAATTCCTCTTGAGAAATTCCTTTCTGTTCCGGTAGAGATATGGTTTACTTAGAAAGTCCTACATATTTCTTATTATCCGGCTTGAATCCTTGAACCCTTTTGTAATAATGGAGGGGCATAAGAATGGTTAAAAAAACAAAGACAAAGAAGAAACAAAAACAGAAAGCCCGAGGGGAACAAAAAAAGAAACTCCGATGATCAGTAACAAAGAACTGAGTTTCATTGCTGGAGAATGGCGAACTACCTTTGATGCCGTCAAAGATGCTGTGAGTATTATAAATGTCGAAGGAAGCATAATCCGATGCTTACAATTTTATCTTCACCCTCAACATCCATGAGTTTTACGCCCTGCGTGTTCATCCCGTGCAAATTCTGGCATGTCGAAAAATTTTATGCTAATATAATATTTGTCTTCAAAGAAAGACTAAGTATAGTAAGTATAGTAGGTAGAATAACATTAATGTTTTACTTACTCATAAGGATTCGATATGTTGTCCAACATAATCTCACCTTCCAGATTACCATTGAGATTGGCGGTTTTTTAAATGCTTAATTCAAAATTAGATCGTTTGCTTATCGTTGATGATGAAATTGAAACTTTAACCCCTTTATGTGACCTTCTATCAGAATGGGGCTATGAGGTGGCCGGATATACATCACCAAAAGACGCGCTAAGGGAGTTAAAGGAGAAAGATTTTGATTTGCTTCTGACTGACCTTGTGATGCCGGAGATGGACGGTATTGAACTGATAAAGGCTGCTATGAGTACAGACCCGCTTCTTGTCTCCATCATTATAACGGGTAAAGGAACGATTCAGACTTCTGTTGAAGCGATGAAGACCGGTGCATTTGATTACCTTTTAAAGCCGATAGAATGGAAAATGCTTCGGCCTATTTTATCACGTGCGATAGAGGTTCGACGACTTCGGAAAGCAGAAGAGAGATATCGCTCTATCGTTGAAGATCAGACAGAACTTGTATGTCGTTTCCTGCCGGACGGGACGCTCACCTTTGTCAATGAGGCATATTGTCATTACTTTGGTAAAAAGAGCGATGAGTTGGTTGGCAGCAGCTCTATGTCACTGATACCTGAGGACGATCGTGCAAAGGTTAAAGAGCAGATTTTGTCGCTGAGCATAGAAAGTCCGGTAGAAACACACGAAAACAGTGTTATAAAAGCTAATGGCGAAATATGCTGGCAGCAGTGGACTAACCGGGCAATATTTAATGAGCATGGTAACATTGTTGATTTCCAGGCAGTCGGCCGGGATATAACAGAGCGCAAACAGATTGAACAAGTGCTACAAAAATCAGAAGCAAGATACCGCGATTTATACGATAATGCCCCTGATATGTGTCATACCCTTGATGAAAACGGAGTAATACTGGACTGCAATCAAACCGAAGCAAAAATGCTCGGATATGAGAAAAGAAAGATTATAGGCAAACATATTACAAATTTCTTTACGGAAGAATCGAAGAGGCTTTTTGAAACCGATTTTCCGAAGTTGAAGACAAAGAATAAATTATTTAACCTTGAAAGAGAATTTATCCGGAAAGACGGTACTACATTTCCCGCCAGCCTGAATGTTTTTGCCGTTTACGATGAAGATGGAAAATTCATTGGCACAAAGACAATCGCACGTGACATAACCCGTCTGAAACAGATAGAAGATGAACTGAAAAGAAGCGAAAAAGAGATACGTACGATAACCGATACTGTGCCGGCGCTTATTTCGTATATCGATACACATGGCTACTACAAATTTGTCAATGCAGGATACGAAGAGTGGTTTGGATTGTCAAAAAGTGAAATCATTGGTAAACATGTAAGAGAAGTCCTTGGAGATGCAGCCTACCATCGTATAGAGAAGTATATAGAGCAAGCATCGGCAGGACACTCTGTCAAATTTGAGAACGATATCCCTTATTTACACGGCGGCAACCGCTGGGCGAATGTAGCTTATATTCCGGACATCGAAGAAGGGGGCAAAGTTAACGGGTTTTATGCCCTGGTAACTGACATCACGGATCGAAAGCGGATGGAGGATCTGCTAAAAGAATCGGAATATAAATACAAAACCCTTGCAGATAACGCTCTTGTAGGAATATACAAAACTACTCTAAATGGTAATATTCTTTATGTAAATGAAGCCTTATTAAAAATGTTAGAGTATGATTCACCCGAAGAATTTATATCAATTAATGCCATGACAACATACAAATATCCTAACGACAGAAAGCTATTAATTGAGAATCTTAAGAAAACAGGCAGAGTTAAAGATTTTGAGACAGAATTATTTACAAAGAATAGGAGGGCTAAGAATTTCATTCTTAATGCGACGCTTGAAGGGGATGTCATATCCGGGATGATGCTGGACATCAACGAACATAAGCAAGCCGAGGAGGCCCAGCGGAAATATCTTGAGCGGTTAAAAATCCTCTCCTATCGTTTATTAGAGGTACAAGAAGCTGAGCGCCGATATATTGCGAAAGAACTGCATGATGAAATCGGTCAAACCCTTACCAGCCTTAACCTCTCTATTGATATGTTATCCCGCTCGCCAACTGAAAATATTACAGATAGTCTTAGCGATCTGCAAGCAGAGGTTGGTAAATTACTATCTCAAGTGCGTAATATGTCACTTGACCTACGCCCATCAATGCTGGATGACCTCGGCCTTCTGCCTGCCCTGCTGTGGCACTTTGAGCGCTATACCTCTCAGACCAACATACGCGTGTTATTCAAACACTCCGGCTTGGATAAACGTTTTATCCCGGAAGTCGAAACAGTTGCTTATCGCATTGTACAGGAAGCATTAACCAATGTCGCCCGCCATGCCGGCATAAATGAAGCAACCGTGATGATTACAACCAAACAGGACAAGCTTGTCATACAGGTTAAAGATAAAGGAGCCGGATTTGACTTTAACGCTGTGATATCTTCTGGAAAAGCTGCCGGCTTGCATGGAATGGAAGAGAGGTTGACTTTATTGGGCGGCAAATTGACGATTAACTCTTCTCCGGGAGCAGGAACCCGGTTGACTGCCGAAATACCAGTAGGGGAATAGTGTAGTGCGTCATAAGTCCCTTTACTTTGATTGTCATTCCGGGCTTGATCCGGAATCCAGTCTTTTTGCCTTTCTGGATTCCTGCTGGAGTTTATCCCGCACTTGATACGGGGCAGGAATGACGTAGAAGCAGGGTAGATAATGGTCTAAACTATTTGTACACTTATTGAAGAGCATATAAAACCAAAGAACAACATGAACGCAATAACAATCGTACTCGCAGATGACCACGAGGTTGTCCGGCTGGGACTCAGGGCGTTGCTCGAAAAAGAGCCGGATTTCCGCATCGTCGGAGAAGCAGCCGATGGACTGCAGACTGTCAATTTTGTTAAACAACTTAATCCAAACGTATTGGTACTTGACCTGATGATGCCGGGCATAAACGGTATTGAGGTGACGTGGCAGGTTAAAAAACATTCACCGCTGACGCATGTCATCATCCTATCAATGTACAGTAACGAGGCGTACGTAGTGGAAACATTGAGAAAAGGAGCTGAAGGCTATGTCCTCAAAGATTCCACCGGAAGCGACCTTATAAAAGCTGTGCGAGAGGTGACTGCTGGACGGCGTTACCTCAGTCCGCCGTTTTCTGAACGCGCTATTGATATTTATATACAAACTACTAAAACCACCGCGTTAGATTTATATGAGACGCTGACACCCCGCGAGCGTGAAGTGCTGCAGATGGCAGCACAGGGTTACACCAATGTTGAAATAGCTGACCGCCTGTCAATCAGCCCGCGGACTGTTGAGGTCCACCGCTCTAACATGATGACCAAGCTTGGTCTGCATAATCAAGCAGGCCTTATTCGTTACGCAATGCAGCGGGGGATTTTACCATTAGAGAATAAGATCCTCTGATAGAGGGAATCGGCTTACTGAGGTAATCATTTATTTTGGTATCCGGATATTACTAAAGAGTTCACTATTAAAGCCTCCTAATTGGTCATTCCTGCGAAAGCAGGAATCCAGGAAAACCAAAGAAAACTGGATTCCCGCTTAAGGACTGCGGGAATGACAGAAATTTACGCTATATGCCCTTATTTATGCTCTCCTTAGTAATTCATGGATAAAGAGACTTTAGGGAGATGTTCCATAATTTTGCATCTAATATACTTAGACCACTTTGTAGGAAGCGTTTCCAGATATAATAGAGCTCTTCTTGATACGTCTGGTTTTTTGAATACCTCTCTCAGTATTGCAATAGCTTGCAATATATCTTTTTCCCTTTTGTCTTCTTTTTTCCTATATTTTGAAATCAGGATTTTATGATATGCGAATACCCATGGACTTGGTACAAAATATATATAATTTTCTTTTTCTATTTTCGTTGGCTGATCAAATAGCATTTGAAGATATCTCAATGGGGTAGCACTTATCTTCAGAGGCTTAATGTAGATAGCTTTATCTCTTCCTTTGCCTTTTTCCGGGGTTAAGAATTCGACCTTAAAGACACCATTTGTGAAATAAGTTGATCCGTCGGGATTAAATCCTATTGAAAAGCCTACGGTATTAAGAATTGATCCAATGTCAATCTCTTTGCCTTTGTAAGGAGTACTCACGAGAAAGTCGATATCTTGAGTCTTAATAGTAGGCAAGTTCAACCCTAACTCTTCTTTCATGATAGGCAAACAGTACGAACCGATAAGGATAACTTTAATATCATTTTGAGAAAATATTTTTATTATCTCATCTACTGTAACCCTTTGAATATCAATAGCCCTGGCAATAACATTTAGATTATCTAAAATATCTCTTCGTTGCTTTTCTAATAATCGCCTTCTGTTAATACCATCTAATATGTCCGTTGAAACCTTTGAGCCTAAAGAGATAGACTTTACTTTTTTGCCTTCTCTCCATTGCTGGTAATAGTAGGTTGATTTGCCAATCTTCTTTGCAGAGATGTTTCCAACAGGGAGTTTTTTGATTTCTTCATCTATGCGTGCAAGTTCTCTAATAAAATATATATAGTTTTCCTGTAACGTTTTTCTTATTATACTCATGCTTAACTACATATTAACTACAAAAACAATTATAGTCAATAGTGTAGTTAAATTTTATAATCCGGACATCATTGCACTTTTGCCAGTGAACCTCTCATAAACTACCTTCTTCTTCTATAGGGAGTCAAAAAACACTTAATTAACAATTAACTACGTAGATATACGTATAGACAGAGTCGGGATATAGGCTTATATTTAATTGTAATAGATCTATAAGGTTTTCTGTGATCTGTTTATATGGTAAAAGTTTTTGAATCCGTACCTGGAAGTCTGGAGTTAATACTTTATGGACAGCTTAAGTCAACTTGTTGTCTTTACCCTCGACGAACAACGTTATGCACTCCGTCTCCATTCTGTTGAAAGAATAGTTCGAGTAGTTGAAATCACACCATTGCCGAAAGCACCTGATATTGTTCTCGGAGTTATTAACGTTCAAGGACGTGTTATTCCTGTTGTCAACATCCGCAAACGCTTTCTTTTACCCGAAAGAGAGACAAACCTGAGCGACCAGTTAATTATTGCGAAGACTTCAAAACGGCCCGTTGCCATTCTTACTGACGGGGTAAGCAGAGTCATTGAAGAATCCGCAGAAAGAGTGGTCACATCAGAGGAAATCCTCTCCGGGATGAAATATGTGGAAGGCGTGGTGAAATTTGAAGACGGTATGATTCTCATTCACGACCTTGATAAATTCCTCTCCATTGAAGAAGAGAAAATATTGGACGATGCAATGAAGACAGAGATTATGGTACAAGAATCCGAGGTGAGGGATGAGTAAAGAAACTACTTTTACATCAACGCCTCCTGAGTCCAGACAACCAATTTCTGACTTCCTGCTTTCCCAGTTCAGCGAATTCGTAGCTGCTCAAATGGGTTTGTTCTTTCCCATGGAGCGCCGGCGTAACCTTGAACAGGGAATTTACTCTGCAGCCCGAGAGTTAGGTTTCAAGGATGCAGAATCATTCATACAGCAGTTCATGTCATCAACATTGACACAAAGCCAGGTCGAGATTCTGGCAAGCCATCTCACTACAGGTGAAACCTATTTCTTTCGCGATAAAATTTTTACTGTTATAGAAGAGCACATTCTTCCAGAATTGATTAACTCCCGTCGAAAATCCGAACAGCGCCTGAGAATCTGGAGCGCTGGATGCTGCACAGGCGAGGAGCCTTATTCTATCGCTATCGTTCTAAGCAAGATGATTCACAATATAAAAAACTGGAATATTACCATACTGGCTACGGATATTAACCCTCGTTTCCTCAAAAAGGCAGCAGAGGGCATTTACACTGAATGGTCATTCCGTGATACCCCCCTTTGGGTCAAAGAGGAATATTTTAAAAGGAAAAAGGGGGGGCACTATGAGATCTTCCCAGATATTAAGAAGATGGTAACGTTTTCCTATCTCAATTTAGCTAAAGATAATTATCCATCACTTTTGAATAACACTAATGCGATGGATATCATCTTTTGCCGCAACGTGCTCATGTATTTCGCTCCGGAACTGGCAAAGAATGTTATTCAAAACCTCTACCGATGTAATGTGGATGGCGGATATCTGATAGTGAGCTCCGTCGAGATTTCACATATTCTCTTTTCACAATTCATGGCAGTCAATTTTAATAATAGTACTCTCTATAAGAAAGACAGCAAGAAGCTCCAAAAGGCGGAACCTTTCCCCTGCAAAATGGAGGAGGAAGAAAAAGTTTTGTTCCAGCCGCCTCCTGATTTTGTTGCACAACCAGAGGCGTTTACTTTTCCTCATGAATTTAAAGAATCCATTCCACCAGAGGCTGAGCAACAAAAGACAGCAGAGCCACATCTAATTCAGTATATGGATGCATTAAAGCTGTTTGAGCAAGGTCGCTATGATGAATCTGCAGAAAAAATTGAAGTATTGTTGTCACTGAAACAAGATGACGCAAAGGCAATGGCTCTTTTGGCCCAAGTTTATGCAAACCAGGGTCAGCTTTCTGAAGCGCTTGATTGGTGTGAAAAAGCAATTGTCGCTGACAAGCTGAATCCATGCTGTCATTATCTCCTTGGGACTATCCTGCAGGAAAGAGGTCAAGTTGAAAAGGCTGTAGCATCGCTTAAAAGATCGCTCTACCTCAACCCGGATTTCGTACTTGCTCATTTTGCCCTGGGGAATTTGACCAAACAGCAGGGTAAGCTCAAAGAATCAGAGAAACATTTTGAGAATGCTTTAAACCTTTTGCATAACTATCGCAATGAGGAAATTCTACCGGAGTCGGAAGGGGTAACTGCAGGGAGACTGAAGGAAATAATTAAATCAACGGTTATGGAGGAAACATTTGTATGAAGGACAAAAAGACAACCTCTCAACAGAAACAACCACCGACCATTGATTGGAAGGAAATTCATCGCCGCCTGGAAGAATCTCAATTAACAATTGAGGGGGGATGGGCGCCGAGTCCCGAGGAAAAGAAAAAAATCCTCAAGACGAGAGCAAAAACGCTTGCAAAGGAGTCAAAGGAAAAAGAAACCGCTGAAAAATATATCAAAGTTATTGAATTTCTTCTATCTTATGAAAAATATGCTATTGAGTCATCTTATGTTCGTGAGATTTATCCATTAAAAGAGCTTACTCCGCTGCCATGCACGCCTCCGTTTGTCCTCGGCATCATCAACGTGCACGGACAGATTATCTCAGTCATAGACATAAAGAAATTTTTTGAGCTGCCTGAGAAAGGACTGAGTGACCTCAACAAGGTCATCATCCTTCACTCTGGTAGACCTGTCCTGAGCAGAGTCGAAGGGATGGAGTTCGGTATCCTGGCAGATGTAATACTCGGTGTAAACAACATTTCGCTTAGTCAATTGCAGCCGTCGCTTCCCACTTTGACAGGCATTCGGGAAGATTATCTCAAAGGGGTTACAGGGGAGCAGGTAGTAATTCTGGATGCAGAAAAGCTTCTCTCTGATAAAAAGATTACTGTTCATGAGGAGGTATGAATATGAGCAGAGCAAGAATTATATTGGAGGAGGAAAAAATATGACTATTGGCAAGAAAATCATTGGTGGCTATGCAATAGTGCTTGTATTGATGGTAATCGCAGTAGCTACTGGCTTTTATGGAGTTCGTACCACGCGAAGCGTGTATAACAGATTTACTACTGTAGAAGAGAGGCTGATCGATGGCGCCAACGAGCTCAGATTTGAGGTGAGAGACCAGACCGCTCATCTCCGCGGCCTTCTGCTCTTCCACGATTCGGGAAAATACTTTCTGGACAAATTACAGGAAGACTACAACCAGTTTGATGCTGACATTGAGAAGATGCGAAATCTCGTCATCACTGATGAAGGGCGCCGCATGGCGGATAAGCTTGCAGAGTTACAGTTAAAGTTCAAGGAGGGGCAGGATAAAATAATTGCTTTAGTAAAAAAGGGAAAATATACCGAGGCAATGGAACTGGATAGGGATGTCCGCACAACATCGGAAAATTTGCTAAGAGAGGTCGAGCTCTTCAGAAAACAGGAACTAACGATAGCGGATAAAGGGTATACTGAAGTCACAGCAACAGCGAAGCGCCTTTCTTATGCAATGGTAGTAGTTTCAATCATTGCACTTCTTTGTGGCTTAGGAATCGCCTTCTGGCTGACGCGGATTATCACCAGCCAGATACGCGAGAGCGTCACTCAACTATCTTCTTCTTCAGCAGAAATTTTGGCTATGACAACACAGGTTGCATCCACTGCTTCTGAAACAGCAAGTTCTGTGAGTGAAACAACAACAACGGTAGAGGAAGTAAAACAGACATCACAAGTCTCAAGTCAAAAAGCAAAATATGTTTCCGAGAGTGCACAAAAGACCATGCAGGTATCACAGGGCGGTAAAAAGTCAGTGGATGACTCCATTGACGTAATGAATCACATCAGTAAGCAGATGCAGGCTATTGCTGAAAGTATTGTGAGACTGAGCGAGCAGAGCCAGGCTATTGGAGAGATTATATCTACAGTCAACGATCTCGCCGAGCAGTCGAATCTTCTTGCTGTTAATGCCTCCATTGAAGCAGCCAAGGCAGGCGAACAGGGGAAAGGATTTGCTGTGGTGGCGCAAGAGGTTAAGAACCTGGCAGAGCAATCAAAACAAGCTACGGCTCAGGTGCGGACACTTTTGAATAATGTACAAAAGGCTACTACCGCAGCCGTGATGGCAACAGAACAAGGGAACAAAGCAGCAGAGGCCGGGGTGAAGCAATCAACCGAAGCAGGTGAGTCTATCCGGATACTTGCGGACAGTATTGCAGAATCAGCGCAAGCAGCGACCCAGATTGCAGCATCCAGCCAACAGCAGTTGGTAGGAATGGAGCAGATTACTTCGGCTATGGAAAACATTAAAATAGCAACTGAACAGAACGTAACAGCAACAAAACAGACAGAGACCGCGGCGCAGAACTTGCATGAGCTGGGGCAAAGGTTAAAGCAATTGATAGAGAGTTCCCGTTAGAGAACCTATGGACAAAAAAGATAATGAATTTTTAAAAAGACTTCTGAACACATTCAAGGTCGAAGCCGAAGAACATATCAACGCAATATCTTCATGTCTTATTGAAATGGAGAAAGCCTCGACAGTTGAAATGCAGATTGAAATAATCGAGATTGTATTTCGTGAGGCGCACAGTCTGAAAGGCGCTGCCCGTGCTGTGAACATAACTGAAATCGAGGCAACCTGCCAGTCGCTGGAAAGCGTCTTTGCTGCACTAAAACGCAAAGAAATCGCTCTGTCGCCAGAGTTATTCGACATCCTTCACGAGGCTGTTGATACCCTGAGCAAACTTCTTTTATCTGCTGATGCTGAACGACCTCCTGCAGAAGATTTCCTGATTAAGGAACTTATCCACCAACTTGAGAATATATCGAAGGGTGGTCGTCCGCTGCCCAAACAGGCGGAATTGAAAAAGGCAGAAGGAGAGATGCCGATAACAGAGGCTTACAGGCCTTTGGATGAGGAAAAGCCTATGGCATCGGCTACTATACGAATATCTATATCGAAGTTGGATTCAGTTCTTCTTCAAACTGAGGAACTGCTTTCAGCAAAACTATCAGCGCATCAGCGGGTTTCCGAGTTGCAGGAGATCAACACCGCACTTTCCGCATTTAAAAAAGAGCTGACGAAATTTCGGATTTCAGATTCCGGATTTCGGAATATAATATTGAAAAGTCCGCAATCCGCAGTCCGCAATCTGCAATTGAATGAGCTCTTTAACTGGAATCATAATTACATCAAATCGCTTGAAAGCAAACTGATAAAGCTAACAAAGTCGAATGACCAGGACTTCCGCTCTCTCAGTGCGATGGTTGACAATCTTCTCGATAGTGTGAAGAAGGTGCTGATGCTCCCCTTCTCTTCTCTCCTGGAAATATTCCCGAAGTTGGTTCGTAACCTTTCACATGCTCAAAATAAAGATGTGCAGTTAATGATTCGCGGAGGAGATATTGAAATCGACAAACGCATTTTAGAGGAGATGAAAGACCCGCTTATTCACTTAGTAAGAAACTGTATTGATCATGGCATCGAGAAACAGGAAGAGAGAGTTCGAAGAAAAAAACCGCTGTCTGGAATTATTACAATCGATATATCACAGGTGGATAGCAACAAGGTTGAGATTCTCATTTCTGATGATGGAGCAGGAATTGATGTTGCGAAAGTTAAGGAATCAGCAGTTAGAGTTGGATTTCTTTCTCAAGAAGAAGTGGACAGGCTTAATGAACAGGAGCTTCTGTCGCTCATTTTCCTATCAGGAATTTCTACAAGTTCTATCATTACTGATATTTCCGGCAGGGGACTCGGTCTTGCCATTGTGCGGGAGAAAGTAGAAAAACTGGGAGGCATTGTATCCTGTGAATCGAAACCGAATGTCGGAACTAAGTTACAGATTATTCTGCCTATGACCCTCGCTACATTTAGAGGGGTTCTAATCCGTTTAGATGAACAACTCTTTGTTCTTCCAACGACAAATGTTGATCGTATAGTAAGAATCAAACATGATGAAATCAAAACGATAGAAAACAGGGATACCGTTTCACTTAACGGCCGTACCGTTCCCCTTGTACCACTTCATGCTGTCTTAGAACTCCCGCAAAAAGAGAAGAAGGGTGAAGGGCATGAGTTTATCACTGTGCTGGTTCTCGGTACAGCAGAAAAACGTATTGCCTTTAGCGTGGATGAGGTCTTGAACGAACAGGAAATCCTGGTAAAAAGTCTTGGCAGCCAGCTTTCTCGTGTGCGGAACATAGCCGGTGCCACAGTTCTTGGCACAGGTAAAGTCGTGCCGATTCTTAACGTCCCTGATCTTATGAAATCTGCTGTTAAGGTTTCTGCTGTTCCTTTTAGAGCCGCTGTTGCAACAAAGGACGTAAGGGCAAAAAGGAAATCCGTTCTGGTTGTGGAAGATTCAATCACTGCAAGGACACTATTGAAAAATATTCTGGAGTCTGCCGGATATAACGTTAAAACATCTGTTGACGGCGTTGAAGCATGGACAGAGTTAAAGATAGAAGAATTTGACCTGGTAATTTCCGACGTAGATATGCCGAGGATGAATGGTTTTGACCTGACTGCGAAGATTCGCAGCGACAAAAAGCTTGCCGATATGCCGGTTATGTTAGTAACTGCTCTTGAATCCCGTGAAGACCGGGAGCGTGGCATTGATGTTGGAGCAAATGCTTATATTGTAAAAAGCAGTTTTGACCAGAGTAATTTGTTAGAAATCATGCAGAGACTAATATGAACATGGAGAATTGAATGATTAAAGTCCTTGTTGTAGAAGATTCACCTGTTGTGCAGGAATTCTTGATTCATATTTTAAACTCTGATCCGGAAATACAGGTAATTGGAACTGCAAACAATGGAGAAGAAGCTATTGAGACTGTGAAGCACAAAAAGCCTGACGTAATAACTATGGACATCAATATGCCAAAGATGAACGGCCTGGATGCAACCCGCATGATTATGGAAACACATCCTACGCCTATCGTAATTGTAAGCGGGAGCTGGGATACTAAAGAGGTAGAAACCACATTCCGTGCAATAGAAGCAGGTGCACTTGCTTGTGTGCAAAGACCGGCAGGTATCGGTCATCCGGACCATGAGGCAACTGTAAAGGAATTAATTCAAACGGTTAAACTAATGTCAGAAGTAAAGGTGGTAAGACGATGGACTCGTTATCGACAAGTTGAGGCAGCTCCAGCAATTTCAACTCCAGCAGCAGTGGATATTAAGCAAATACCGGCAGAAATCAGAATTGTCGCTATTGGCGCTTCTACCGGTGGGCCTCCTGTGCTTCAAACAATCCTGACAGGACTTCCAAAAGATTTTCCTGTTCCGATACTTATTGTTCAGCACATGGCACAAGGTTTCACACAGGGTTTAGCAGAATGGCTTGCTCAATCTACCGGCTTTTCGGTACATATAGCTGTTGACGGTGAATATCTTCTTCCCGGGCACGCCTACATCGCACCTGGCGGATTTCACATGAAGGTAGAAATCGGTAATCGAATAGCTCTCAGTAAGGATGAGCCGGAGGAAGGTTTGCGGCCTTCTGTCTCATATCTTTTCCGTTCTGTGGCAAGTGCATTTGGAAAGAATGCAGTCGGCGTATTGCTTACCGGCATGGGAAAAGACGGTGCGGAGGGATTGAAGTTGATAAAAGAAAAGGGGGCTGTCACCATTGCTCAGGATAAAGAAAGTTCTGTTATTTTCGGCATGCCCGGTGAAGCGGTTAAGCTCGATGGAGCTACCTATGTGCTTTCTCCAGATAAGATTGTGGCTGTCCTAACAAGTTTGGTGTATACAAAAACCAAGAGGTGGGATGCATGATACAAAAAAATTTATTAAACCTTCCTTGAAAGGATTTGTTGAAAAGGTAAAAAACAAAATAACCATAACTCTTGGTAAAAGGAGCTGAAGTATGAATAAAGATATCACTATCCTCATTGTTGAGGACAGTCTGACACAGGCAGAACAACTCAAACATTTACTCGAAGAGCAAGGGTATATGGTTAATATCGCAGCAAATGGCAGGCAAGCTCTATCCATGATACAAAAATATCATCCAACTCTCATCGTCAGTGATATTATGATGCCAGAGATGGACGGCTATACATTCTGCAAGGAGATTAAGTCCGATGAAAAGCTGAAACACATACCGGTTATCCTTGTGACCTATCTTTCCGATCCGAATGATATCATCAAAGGCTTAGAGGCCGGAGCAGATAACTTCATAATGAAGCCTTACAATGAAAAATATCTTCTTTACCTCATCCAGCATATTCTTGTAAATCGGGAGTTTCGCAAGAAAGAAAGTATACAAATGGGTGTGGAGATTTTCTTCAGGGATCAAAAATACTTTATCAACGTAGAGCGTCTGCAGATTCTCAACCTTCTCCTTTCCACTTATGAAACTGCTGTTCAAAAAAATCTTGAGTTAATCGAGACTCAAAACGAATTAAAAAAGCTAAACGAAGAACTGGAAGAAAAAGTGAAAGAGAGAACCTCCGACCTTATTACTGAAATAGCTGAAAGAAAGCGTACTGGGGAAAAATTGCTAAAGGTCAATCGAGCACTCAAAACACTCAGTAGCTGTAACGAGGTATTGGTACGTGCAAAAGTCGAATCAGAACTTCTTAAAAAAATATGCCAGATCATTGTGGATGTGGGCAGGTATCGGCTGGCGTGGGTTGGCTTCGCAGAGCAGGACGAAGCTAAAACAGTGCGCCCTGTGGCACAGGCGGGGTACGAAGAAGGGTATTTGGAAAGTGCAAAGATTACATGGGCAGATACTGAACGAGGGCAAAGTCCAGTTGGCACTGCCATAAGGACCGGATCTACTGATATAGCAAGAGATTTTCGAACAGACTCAAGACTCAACCCCTGGCGTGAAGAAGCTCTTAAACATGGCTACGTTTCTAATATTGGACTGCCTCTTAAAGATAACTCACATACGTTCGGTGTACTGGCCATTTATGCTTCAGAACCAGATACCTTTGATGACGATGAAGTGAAGCTTTTGACAGAACTGGCAAACGACCTTGCTTTTGGCATTATGTCTTTGCGAACACGTGATGAGCACAAAAGGGCAGTAGAAGCTCTCAAGGAATCTGAACAAAGATTTAAAGCTATTTTTGATAATGCTACTGACGGGATACTCATAGCGGATACGGAAAACAAAATGTTCTATTCTGGAAATTCAATGATCTGTAAGATGATAGGCTACAGTCAGGAAGAAATTAAAACATTAGGATTAATAGATATCCATCCTGAGAAAGACCTGTCTTATGTTACAGAACAGGTTGAGAAGCAGATACGTGGAGAACTTACATTGACCAGAGATATCCCGGTTAAAAGAAAAGATGGAAGTGTTTTTTATGCTGATATAAATTCATTTCCAATAATATTAGCTGGTAAAACATACCTGGTAGGTATTTTTCGAGACATCACCGAACGCAAGAAGGCGGAAGAAAAAATTAAGGAATATACGGAAACCCTTGAAGAAAAAATTAAGGAAAGAACAAGAGAGCTTGACTTGAGAAGGCAGGAGGCGGAGACGTCAAAACTTCAGGCAATGGAAGCGAGCAGGGCAAAATCGGATTTCCTTGCCAATATGAGTCATGAACTGAGGACACCTCTAAATGCAATCATCGGATTTTCAGATGTTTTGCAGGATCAATTATTCGGGAATCTGAATGAAAAACAAAAGGAGTATGTTGGTGATATCCTGAGCAGTGGTGAGCACTTACTGAATCTCATCAACGACATACTCGACCTGTCAAAAGTGGAATCAGGGAAAATGGAACTTGAACTTGGCAGATTTCCTTTAAAGGATATTCTAAATATATCTATGACAATGCTTAGAGAAAAGGCGATGAAACACAATATAAATCTAAGACTTCAAATAGAACCTGATGCAGATTTGGAAATAGAGGCAGATGAAAGAAAACTCAAACAGATAATGTTTAATCTTCTAAGTAATGCGTTGAAGTTTACACCCGATGGGGGAAGCGTAAGCGTGCAGGCACGCTTAGTGAACAGTGAACAGTATTTAAAGGCAGTGAATAGTGAACAGGATACAGTGAATAGTAATAAAGAGAAAAAAGAACTATTCACTAAATACTATTCACTAACGACTGACAGAAATTTCATAGAAATTTCGGTTGAAGACACAGGCATCGGTATCAAGCCGGAAGATATGGACAAGCTCTTCAAGGAATTTTCACAGATAGAATCGGCTTATTCAAAGACACACGAAGGCACAGGGCTTGGACTTGCATTGACAAAAAGACTGGTTGAACTCCATGGCGGAAAGATATGGGTTGAGAGCGAATTCGGGAAAGGCTCGAAATTCAGTTTTGTAATACCAGTTACTCAAACAAAAAGAAGTTAAGAAGTTGAGAAAAAGAAAATACAATAACGACAGGAAGAAAGAAGATAAGAGGATGAGAGGTTGCGAAGTTGAGAAGGAAAGGAAGTATCCACAGATTCTCGTCGTAGATGACGAGCCTGATCTGCTCGATATCAATTCGACTATCTTACGGTCAGCAGGCTATGAAGTCCTTGAGGCTTCCACAGGAAATGATTGTCTCCGCATAGCTACGGAAGAACATCCGGACTTGATTCTGCTCGATGTTAATCTTCCCGATATAAGCGGGATTGATGTTTGTAGACAGATTAAGGCAGACCCGGAGTTAATCGGCACTTATGTGATTTTGATCTCAGGAATGAAGGCTTCTTCTGAAAATCAGGTGGAGGGACTCGAAGAGGGAGCGGATGGCTATATCGTTCGCCCCATTTCAAAAAGAGAGCTCCTGGCTCGAGTTCATGCCATGATGCGGATTAAGGATTCAGAAACGGCCCTGAGAGAAAGCAAGGAAGAACTTGAACGACAACTCGGTCAGAACAGATTGATCCTGGGATCAATTGGGGAAGGTATTTACGGGATGGATATGAACGGGGATACTATATTTGTTAATGCGGCTTTATTAAAAATAACCGGTTATGAGGCTGAGGAACTGATAGGCAAAAACTTGCACAATATTCTGCAGCATTCCAGGCCGGACGGTTCTCCATACAGGGTGGAAGATTGCCCGATTTCCGCGACGTTGAAAGATGGGTTGACCCGTAACGCCACCAACGAAGTAATCTGGAGAAAAGACAGCGCAAGTTTTCCGGTAGAGTATACAAGCGCACCAATTCGGGAAGGGGACAAGACGACCGGTGTAGTTGTGGTTCTCAGAGACATCACCAGGCGCAAGCAGACGGAGGAGGCATTGTTAAAGGCCAAGGAAGCAGCAGAAGTGGCCAACCGCACTAAGACTGAATTCATTGCCAATATGAGCCATGAGATACGAACCCCTCTGAATGCCATAATCGGGTTTTCAGAAGTCCTCCAGGATGAATTATTTGGAAAACTCAATGAAAAACAGCATGAGCATGTTAAAGAGATTATTGATAGTGGCAAACGACTGCTGGCACTTATCCTCGATATACTCGACTTTTCAGAGGCGGAGTCGGGCAGTATAAAACTCAAAATAAGTATATTCCGTTTAAAGGATATCCTTAATTCCTCTGTCACAGTGTTAAAAGAAGATGCAATGAAGCGCAATATAAACTTAAGCCTTAAGATAGAGCCGGATGCCGATATAGAAATAGAGGCGGACCCCTGGAAATTGAGACAAATAATGTTTAATCTGCTTGGCAATGCAGTGAAGTTTACGCAGGATGGAGGCTCCGTCAGCGTGCAAGCACGCTTAGTGAACAGTGAACAGTATTTAAAGGCAGTGAATAGTGAACAGGATACAGTGAATAGTAATAAAGAGAAAAAAGAACTATTCACTAAATACTATTCACTAACGACTGGAAAAACTGACGACTATTCACTAACGACTGACAGAAATTTCTATGAAATTTCTGTCGAAGACACCGGCATCGGCATTAAAACAGAAGATATGGATAAGCTCTTCGGTGAATTCAGCCAGATCGAGTCTCCATATACAAAGAAATATAAAGGCACAGGGCTTGGACTTGCATTGACAAAAAAATTAGTTGAGCTTCATGGCGGAAGGATATGGGTAGAAAGTGAATTTGGAAAAGGAATCAAAATTACTTTTGTGATACCAATCAGACAGTGAATAGTATTTAGTGAACAGTAAACAAAATAAAGTGAACAGCGAATAGTGAATAGCATGAAAGACAGAGGGTAGTTTATGGAAAGCAAAATACGAAATTTTAAAGATCTAAAAATTTGGCAGAGAGGAATAGAATTAGCAAAATTGGTTTACCAAATAACAGATTCTTTCCCCTCTAAAGAAACATACGGTATTGTTAGTCAAATGAGAAGGTCTGCTGCATCAATTTCCTCAAATATAGCTGAAGGTTTCATGAGAAGACATAATAAAGAATATAAGCAATTCTTGTATATTGCTCTCGGTTCATTGGCAGAACTGGAAACACAGATTATTCTTTCTGAAAAGTTAGACTATTTTAAAAATGAGCAAAGCAAAGATGTGCAGGCTAACATTAATGAACTTAACAAAATGATAACAGGGCTGATTAAATGCCTTTAACTATTCACTTTTCACTATTCACTAAATACTTATGAAGATACTTATAGTAGAAGATAACGAAAAAAACAGGACACTCGTAAAAGACGTTCTCGAATATCACGGCTATGAGATCATAGAGGCACGTGATGGTAAGGAAGGGATAAAAATGGCAAAAGAACATAAGCCTGATTTAATACTCATGGATATTCAAATGCCCGTCATGGACGGTATTACCGCAGGAAGGCTACTTAAAAATGACCCGGAGACAAAGGATATAAAGATTATCGCACTCACTTCTTTTGCCATGAAAGGTGATAAAGAAAAGATTCTTAAGGCAGGGTTTGATGATTACATAGCAAAACCCATAGATACAAGAAAATTAAGCGGATATATAGAACGTCTCCTGGGTAAAGGAGGGTTATGATGCCCGAAAAACCGATAATACTCTGTATTGATGATGAGGCTGTAAATCTCAGGCTCCTCGAGGCATTGCTTATTCCAAGGGGCTACAAAGTAATCAAGGCGGAAAGAGGGAAAGAAGCGCTCGAAAAGATTAAGGAGCAGAAAATAGACCTCGTACTCCTGGATGTAATGATGCCTGAGATCAACGGATATACGGTCTGCAGAAGGATTAAAGAAGACCCCCTAACACGGCATATTCCGGTCGTGATGGTTACAGCCCTTGCTGACAGGCAGTCGAAGATCAAAAGTCTCGAGAACGGCGCAAATGATTTCATCACAAAACCTGTTGACAGCTCGGAACTTTTGGTAAGGGTCAAGAATCTCCTGAGGATTAAAGAATTTGATGATTTTCTCAGAAACTACAACAAAGTCCTTGAGGAGAACGTGAAAGAAAGGACGTCTCAATTAACGCTCGCACTTGAAGAGCTCAGAAAATCAAATCAAAAATTGAAGGAAGCATATATTGATACAACACAAAAACTTCAATTGATCGCAAAGTATAAGGACGAAGAGACCGCAGATCATATAAAGAGGATAGGTCATTACTGTTCCCTTTTGGCAAAACACATAGGCTGGTCTGATGCAGATGCCGAGGTAATATTTTATGCCGGTCCGATGCATGATATAGGAAAGGTTGGGATACCTTCAGACATTCTTCTAAAACCCGGAAAGCTCAGCCCTGAAGAATTCTCCCTGATGAAGACTCATACATTAATCGGCGCCAGGATTCTCGGTGAATCTACATCCAATATGCTCAAGATGGCGGAAAGGATTACACTAACCCATCATGAAAGATGGGATGGAAGCGGTTATCCTAAAGGACTTAAAGGAGAGGATATACCCATTGAAGGAAGAATTATGATTATCGCTGACCAGTATGATGCCTTGAGGAGCGTAAGACCGTATAAGCCGGCCTTTGATCATGCAAAGACTTTTAAGATCATCACAGAGGGTGATGGAAGAACAATGCCTGAACACTTTGAGCCTAAGATACTTCAGGCATTTAAAGATACCCATAAGCAGTTTGAGGAAATATACGAAAGTCATAAGGATTGACTTAGTGTATTTCAATGTAATATCTCCATTTCTAAATTGGCTTGACATCAGATTATTTTCCCCTTGACAATATTACTATTTCAGATTAGATTTTTGCGAAATTATTTTTCCTTAAAAAGGATTGGTTTCCTATTTGAGATATATTCTTAATGACAGAGTGCCTTATACTGGTGTAAAATATATTGGTACAGAATTTGAAACTTAATTATCAGAATCTTGTTATATATATGAAAGGGGGTGAAAAATAGTGAGGTTTACAATTCTTTTATTAATCTTAATAGTAGCGATTGCATTTGTTGGCAGTGCCATGGCAACTCCTCCGGGAAAGACAGTAGAGTATGCAGGTGGAGAACAAGGTAAGGTTATATTTAGCGGGGACGCACATGGTGCTAAACAAGGCATGAAATGCAATGACTGTCATCCAAAACCTTTTGCCATGAAAAAGGGAGCGTTCAAGATGACAAAAGAAGGTCACGGCAAACCCGATTACTGTGGAGTATGCCATGATGGCAACGAACACAATGGTAAAGTTGTATTCTCACAATCTAAAGAGACAGATTGCGGGAAGTGCCATAAAAAAGGAGAAGTAAAGAAAGAAGAAGAGAAGAAAGAAGAAAACAAAGAAGAAGGCAAATAGTAAAGATTACGGGGCATAGCATGCTATGCCCCGTTTTATGATCAGACCATCGTCAGCCAGGATTCATATTTCTTATTCCTGCCCCGGACAATGTCAAAGAATATTGACTGAAGCTTTTTTGTTATCTTACCCGGCTTGCCATTACCAATGGCCCTTCCATCAGCCTCTCTTATGGGAGTGACCTCTGCAGCTGTGCCTGTAAAGAATGACTCATCAGCAATATAAAGTTCATCTCTGGTAAACCTTTCTTCTATAGTCTTAATGCCATTATCATACGCTATTTTAATAATACTGTTTCTTGTTATCCCTTCAAGTATTGAGGTAAGAGGCGTGGTCTTTAACATGCCGTTCCTTACTATAAAGATATTCTCACCGCTTCCCTCAGACACATACCCTTCTGCATCGAGTAAAAGGGCCTCATCATATCCACATGAAATCGCCTCTTTTTTTGCAAGCTGTGAATTTACATAATATCCACAGACCTTACCCCTCGCCATATTAGCATTTACATGATTCTTTATAAAGGATGAGGTCTTGATTCTAATACCATCTTTAAGCCCTTTGTCTCCGAGGTAGGATCCCCATGACCACACTGCAATAGAGACGTTAATCGGGTTTTCCTTTGGATAGAGGCCCATAGCGCCATAGCCTATATAAACAAGCGGCCTGATATAGCATTCCTTAATCTTATTTGCCTTTATTGTTTTGATTATTGCATCCCTGATCTCTGCCTTTGAATAAGGTATCTCAATCAGGAATATATGTGCTGAGTTGAAAAGCCTGTCAATATGCTCATCAAGCCTGAATATCTCAGTGCCTTTTCCGGTTTCATAACATCTTATTCCTTCAAAAACTCCGAGACCATAGTGAAGGGTGTGGGTAAGGATATGCACAGTAGCATTGTCCCAACTTACAAATTTGCCATCCATCCATATCTTTTCTGTCTTTGGTATCATGAGGTTTTATTTATACCAATACATCACATCCAAAGTCAATCACATTCTCAAGTAGAACCCTCACCTAATTTCAGCATGCCAACTCGGCAAGGGGATTAGCCTTGAGCGGCTTTGGTCGATGCGACCACCTTGTATGTCGATGCGATCGAGAATGAGCGAAGGGCTGATCCCCTTGCCGAATCATTCTTGCCTCTATCTTACTGATCACATCTTCTCAGGGGCGCTTATACCGAGTATTTCAAGCCCATCCTGGAGTACAATCCTTATAGCCTCACACAATGCAAGTTTTGCCCTGGTCAGTTCAATATCATCGCTGATAACCCTGCATTTATTGTAGTAAGGGTGAAACATGCCTGAGAGTTCCTGCAGGTAGAATGTAATCCTGTGCGGCTCATGGGTATTGACAGCGCCTTCAAATATCATCGGATAGATAAGGAGTTTCCGGATTATCCTGAGTTCCTCATAAACAGATAATAGCCTGAGGTCTGCATCATAAAGTCTGTCTGTGTTGATACTTTTTTCTTTTGCATGAGCAAATATGCTGTTTATCCTTGCATTTGCATACTGTACATAAAAAACGGGATTCTCAGATGACTGGGCCTTTGCAACCTCGAGGTCAAAATCGAGATGGCTGTCAGGCCGTCTTGTAAGGAATATAAATTTTGTTGTATCCGCCCCAACCTCACCTATAACCTCTCTCAAGGTCACAAACTCACCTGCCCTCTTTGACATCTGTACGGGTTTTCCGCCTCTCAGCAGGTTAACCATCTGTACGAGTAAAACCTTTAATCTTTCTTTTGGGTAGCCTAATGCCTCAATGACAGCCTTAACCCTTGGGATATAACCATGGTGGTCAGCGCCCCATATATCAATCAGCTCATCATATCTCTTTTC
>Ga0299912_10000495_pt1 | contig 33277 bp, 31 predicted proteins | sample RVTome_2_FD_207667 | JGI IMG/M metagenome (GOLD analysis project Ga0299912, IMG submission 207667) | Soil microbial communities from uranium-contaminated site in the Upper Colorado River Basin, Wyoming, United States - RVT95D214 (version 2) ... | reverse complement strand
GATCAAAGGCTCCCTGAGCTATCCCTAATGCCTGAGCGGCCACCATCACCCTGCTCTCATCAAAAAATTCTATGACTTGATAAAAACCTTTATTGAGATTCCCGATAAGATTCTCTTCAGGAACCCGGACTTGATCAAAGGACATTTCTGTGGTGGAAGTCATCTTAATGCCCATCTTCTCTCCGAGTTCGCTCACCCCAAATCCCTTGGTCCCCTTTTCAACAAGGATGGTAGACATGCCTCGGTAGCTCGGCTTGACTTGGGAATCGCTCTGGCAGAGGACGATGATAAAATTGGCGATGGTTCCATTAGAGATGAAAGTCTTCACGCCATTGATCAGATATTCCTTCCCTTCTTTGACAGCTGTGGTTAGGACCTCGGTGAGATCGCTTCCATGGTCCGGTTCGGTAAAAGCTCCAGCAGAGATCGCCTCCCCTCGTGTGATGGGAACAAGATACTTCTTCTTCTGAGCTTCGTTGCCGAATCTCAGAATGATTTCCGAAGAGAAGTTGGCGATGCTTAAGCAAACCCCAACCCCTGAATCCCTTCTGCAGAAAGCTTCAACGATCAGTGCATTTTCAAGGATTCCATATCCCTGCCCGCCATACTCCTCCGGGTAATGAATTCCGATAAATCCGAGCTGGCATGCTTTTTTCAGGAAGGCAAAAGGAAATTGATGTTTTTTTTCAAGGTCTAAAATGACCTCTTTGTCAAATTCTCCCTTGGCAAACTCATCAGCCGCTTTTTGAATCTCCTTCTGTTCTTCAGTCAAATCGAAATTCATGCTTTTCTTTCTCCTTCATAGGCGAGTCCTTCAAACAGGGTTTTAATATCCCAAAAATGCTGGATAGTTGTCAACTGTCTAATGAATAATTTCTGGAAAACTGGAAAAGAAAGGGAAGAGAGATTAAAGGCGGGATAGAAAAACAACCTTCTCCAAATCTCTCAATACTCTGAGCAGGGAATATCAGTTTTGGGGAGCAGAACCAAACATCGCCTTAACTTTTACCCAATCGATGGAACCATCTTCCTTTTAGGGAGCGAATCAACAAATTCGACATAGCCTGGCTTTTTGTAGCGAGCAATTTTCCCCGCTACAAAATCGATCAGTCCTTGCTCCGTTAATATGGCTCCTGTTGCAGCGATTCCACCCATCAGAGGGAAAAATTGAGGATAGTTTTTGGCTAAGATGCAATCCGATATCCTTTCCGAACCCCTTTCCCATTCAGCCAGCCGGCCACCCGGTTGACCTGATTAAAGAGTCCTCCGTAAGTCACTTTCTCATTTTCTGATTTGATGGCAATCTGTTTTTAAAGAGCGTTGCATTCCTTTTGTAGATGTCATATACCGTAAAACTTCTTACTCCCATTTTTCTCCCCCCTTCATTCCGATACCTTTCTGCGTTCTTCCTCTCTCAGCTCCCTCCGCAAGAATTTTCCCACTTTCGATTTAGGTAACATATCCCGAAACTCGATATACTGAGGAACCTTGTAAGGAGCCAACCTCTCCTTACACCATTTTGTGAGTTCAAAACCGCTGATCCCTCTAATATCTTCCTTGAGGACAACGAAAGCCTTAATTCGTTCTCCCACCTTTTCATCTGGGATGCCCACAACACTGGCGGCAATCACTGCAGGGTGTTCCTGCAGCACCCTTTCGACCTCAGCTGCAGCCACCCGATAACCTTTATGTTTGATAAGATCGACTGAACGATCTCTGAAGTAGAGCCAGTTGTCTTTATCGATTTCCACAATATCTTTTGTCCGATACCAGACCTCTCCATCGATATCAAAAAAACATTCTTTTGTCTCCTCGGGTTTATTCCAATAAGACTTCACGGCATAGGGGGAAGTCGCCAACAATTCGCCCGGCTCACCAGGGGGAACGGGTTCCAATGTATCAGGGTCGACTAACCGAAACTTACTTCCAGGTGATATTTTCCCCGCAGCGCCCTCTGGAGGAACTCCATCCCTGGCATAGCTGAGAGAAATGGCTGCACAAAGCTCGGTGGCACCATAACCCTGATAAAGAGGGATGTTAAACTTCTTATGCCACCTATTCGCTACTTCTTTGGGTAGGACGTCACCACCCGTCCCGCAATATTTAAGAGAACTCAAGTCGTAGTGGTCTATCCGGTCATGTTCCAGAATCATTCGATACATCGCCGGGACGGCAAACATGCGCGTCACTTTGTATCGTTGAATATGGTGGAACATTGCATCAAGTACAACTCGAGGCATGACGATTAAAGGCTCGCCGGTGATCAGGACGGGTGTCATTCCATCCATCTGACCGATGATATGGTAGAGAGGAGCTGACAAGAGGCTAATTCCTTGTCCCAAAGGCACGAGAGTCTCAGCTGCCTTGGCCCATTCATTAATTCTGTAGAGGAAGAGACCGGCTGATAGAGGAACGCCTTTTGGAAAACCTGTCGTGCCACCGGTATAGAGCATAACGGCTGTATCCTCTGCTTTTCCCTGGAATGGAGGGAGCGCGGAGGGATTACCATTTTTTAATAATTCTCGAAAGGATATAAATTGTTTTCCGGTTGGAATTTTACCGGCGGGGACTCTACCAAAACCCCTTCCAATCAGATTTTTCCACCAAGGAAGAAGATCCACTATATTCGTGACAATGACCTTTCGGATGGGAGCCTCGGTGAAGATATCCATGACATAACTCAGATTGGTGTCCATGCAGAGGATGATCTTCGCTCCAACATCATTGGCCATATATCGGATGTCATAGGCAGTATAAACAGGGGCAACCATGACAGGAACGGCTTCGAGACGCTGGAGGGCTAACCAAGCGATAATAGTTTGAGGAAGGTTGTAAAGATAGATGATGACATTCTCTTCCTTTTCCACCCCCATCTCAAACAGGGAGGCAGCGAGCTTCAATACCATTTTATGAATTTCTGAGAAGGTGTATTCCTCTCCAAGATAGATCAACGCTGTTTTATCCAGTGACCGTTTGACCACTTCTTCAAAGGCTTGGTAAGTCGTATCAGCGAGCAATCCTGTCATCCCTTCTCTCTGCTATACTCCCATGAAAGTAGACCTCACCTCAGGGTTCTCTCTAAGCTCCTGGCCCGAGCCCTGCAAGGTGAGCATTCCATTTTCTATGACATAACCTCGATCCACAATAGGCAAAAGAGGTCTGGCGAACTGCTCCGTCACTAAAACGGTGATTCCTTCCCCTCGAATTTGCTTGATCGCCCGAATCAAACTGCTTTGCATCGCTGGGCTCAGCCCGAGCAATGGCTCATCCAGAAGAAGCAGTTTGGGTCTGGTCATTAAAGCCATCCCGATGGAGAGCATTTGTTGCTCCCCTCCACTGCAGAAACCGGCCCTTCTTTTCTTTAATTCTATCAGGGGAGGGAAGATGGCGTAAACAAAATCAAAGCTTTTTTTAATTTCAGAATCTTTTCGGAGGTAAGTGCTGATTCTCAAGTTTTCTTCAACATCACTATCAGGAAAGATCGGATGCCTCTCCCGGCTCAAAGCAATTCCTTTTCGGATCCTCTGGCTGGGTTTCGTCAAAAGGATATCCTCCCCTTCAAACCAAACCTCACCCATTAAAGTAATCCTCTCTCCTCCCCTTCTGTCCTCTTTCACTTTCATGTCAATGATCAAACCCGAAATAGTATTCATCAGAGTCGTTTTCCCTGCACTATTTGAACCAAGGGCACTGATGATCTCTCCCCTGATTACCTCAATGCTGAGGTCATTTAAGGCCAGCGCATTTTCAAAAAAGACCATCAGATTTTTAACTTCAAGCATCTTCTCTGCCAATTTGTCTTTTCCCTTCAATCACAAAATAGGCTTTCTGCCTGCCTACTGCCTTCTGACTTCTGACTACTATTTTTTAACCTTCTACCTCGGTTCCAAGATAGGCTTTCTGGACCTCCTCTTTATTCATGACTTCCTTGGGAGGACCATCGGCAATCCTTCGGCCAAAATTTAAAACGATGACCCGGTTGGCCACGCGAAAGAGTTCTTTGAGGCGATGTTCAGCCATGACAATGGTCAAGCCTTCCCTATTGAACTTTTCGATCATTGGAAGGGTAGCGGCCACCTCAGACATGGCCATTCCTGAAAAGAGCTCATCCAGGATGAGCAAATCTGGACGAAGGGCCATACAACGAGCCAGGTCCAATCGTTTTAAATATCCATGGGGAAGACTACCCGCAACTTTGTATGGAACAAAAGAGTCACGCTCAAACCCTAAATCATCCAGGAGATCAACCGCAATATCGTCTCTCTCCCCGTATTTCCCTCCACCTAACTTTTTCACCCTCGGAGAGTAGAGAGGGACGATAAGATTCTTAAAGGCTGGAAGTTTATGAAAGGTTCTCACCATCTGGAAACTACGAGAAATGCCCAGGCAGGCGATGGTATAAGGCGCCTTCCCTGTGATTTCCTTTTCCCGATAGGTAATCTTTCCAGACGTTGGCTTGACAAAGCCAGTGATCAGATTGATCAAAGTCGTCTTACCCGAGCCATTCGGTCCAATGAGACCCAGAAATTCTCCCTTTTGTAGTTTAAAGCTAACATCGTCCACAGCGACCACACCACCAAAACGTTTGGTCAAAGTTTCAACTTTTAGGATCACCTCATTTTGCATCCTAAATCCTCACATCCCTCTCAAATTGGTGATATTTCCTTTCAATATAGTGAAAGATTCCTTCAGGCAAGACCGCCAAAGCGGCGATCAAAATGATGCCATAAAGAGCCATCCTCAATCCCCCAAGAGCACGAAGAGCTTCAGAGAGTGGAACTAAGATAAATGTTCCCAGAGTTGCACCGGCAAAACTTCCCGGCCCTCCCAGAACCGCTCCAGCCAGAGGTAAAATCGTATTATCGAGAGCAAAAGCAGATCGACCCACAAACTGATAATAATGGGTCATGAGAGCTCCGGCAAAGCATCCCACGGCGCTGGCGATAAATATTGCTTGAGCCTTATACCAATAAATATTAATCCCTCCGGCCATCACCACCCGGTCATCATCCTTGATCCCTCTTAAAACTAATCCATAATCTTCAGTAATCATCCTACGGAATCCAAAAAGGCATCCCACCACAGCGATCACAGCGATATATATCGCCAACCAATGATTAGGAAAAGGAGTAAGGGAAAGTAATCCGTGAGTTCCACCAAGAATTCCCAGCGTCTCGATCAGGTGGTCGAATAGCAGAGGGATAATCAAGGTCACCATGGAGAAATAGACTCCTCTTAATCTCACGACCGGCACTAATAGGACAGTACAAATGAGAGCACCCCCCAAAGTGGCAACAGGGATTGTTAAAAAGATTGGCCATTTAAGATAAAAATTAAAACCACCAGCGACATAAGACCCAATCCCAAAGAAGAGGGCTTGACCTAAGGAAACCAAACCAACCGAAGCCAAAAGATCCCAACTTAAGGCAAGAAGGGCAAATATACATGCATAAAAAATAACCTTTCCCCAATAGCTTCCCCCCATGGCTAACGGGAGGCAAAGAAGCGCTGCAATGGGCAAAACCCTTGGCAGCACGAGATAGAGCATCTCTCGATAAGAAGAAAGCATAAAGATACTGTCACTTCTGGCTTTTATCCCGCGATCAATCCTTTCCCTTCGATACCTGACTGCTTCAGTCATCTCAAACTCTCTCTTCCAGTTCCTTGTATTTACCGAATATGCCGGAGGGCTTCACCGCCAAAATGATAACGATGGCAGCCAAAGTGACGACGGTCTGCCATTGGGCCTTAAAGAAGGTGGCAACAATAATCTGTCCGAAACCAAGAATAATGCTTGCGATCACGATACCAGGAATACTTTCTAATCCACCGACAATGCCAACTGCCAGGGCAGAAATCAGGATGTCATATCCCATCTGCGTATCAATAGAGCCGAGAGGTAAAATGGCTAACCCTGCCACGACCGCAAGAGCAGACCCAAAGGATAAACTGAGGGCAGCTGTCCAATCAGAATCGATGCCCAAAGAAATCGCTGTCCGCTCATTTTGAGCAATGGCCCTGAAGGACAAGCCAATCTTGGTGCGATGAGTAAAGATATAAAGAAAAATAATTAAGGCGATACCAATAGCAACAAGAAAGATACGTTGGTAGTCTAACCAACTTTTTCCAATTTGCACGCTCCCCTTGATAAACTCAGGAAGAACATAAGTGAATCCTGAAAAACCCAAATACCGTAACACCTCTATAATGACAATGGCAGCTGCCAACGTAGCAATGACTTCATTGATCGCAAGTCCTCTCAGGCGAAGCATAAGCCCCCAGTATAAACCGAAGCCAAGGAGACCAACCAAGGCGATCGAAATAAGTGCGGATAAGAAAAAAGGTATGCCTAATTGGTTAATAAAGATCCAGGTTAAAATACCACCGAGGAGAAAAAATGCCCCGTGGGCAAAATTAGCTAAGCCACTAATACCGAAAGTGAGACTGAACCCAATCGCCATCAGGGCTAAAGTAACACTATTGGTGATCCCATAGATAAGGATATCCATAACGCTTTTTCAAACCCCTGTTATTTAAAAATCCTCCTCCCCCCCCTTTAACAAGGGGGGGAGGATTAGATAATAATTCTTATTGGTCAAATAGTTACTTCATCCAGGGAGCTAACTCTATCTTTGCCTCTGCTACAAGTTCTGGATAGACCGGCACCATCTTGCCAGCCCTCCACTGGTAAGCAACGATGATCGACGTCTCCTTCGGGTTACCATTGAACATTTGCTGATGTGTGCTCTTGTCAAACTTGATCCTTCCCGACACACCCATCATATCTGTTGCTTCCACGAAGCTAACGAACTTATCAGGGTTCTTAGAAGGAACAAATCCAGCCCGTTCAATAGCATCCTTTAAAATATATACCGCATCATAGGCAGAGGAAACCACTCGGGGGTCGTCCATCAAAGGATATTTCTTCTCTTTCCAGCGATTGTGAAACTCCATTGATTTTGGCAATGCTTTCACCGGTGCTCCAGTTCCTCCTGGAAATGGCATTACCAAGACATAGTCTAAGTCCTCTCCATAAGTCCCCCATGCCTTTGTAGAAGTGACCACAGCAAAATCGAGAAAGAGCATGGTCGGTATTTTCATCGATTTCCATTGCTTGAAACAAACGGGAAGCGTTGGCATATCGCCAACTACGTAAAGCATCTGTGTTCCAGAGGTTCTCGCCTTACTCAGGACGGGCGAAAAGTCATTGGTACCCACTGCCACTGGCTCATAGCCCATTGCCTTCCAGCCAAATCCCTCCAGTTTCGCTTTTGTAGCATCGGCAGCGGCCCTTGCCCATATGGTATCTTGAGGGATCAAAAATAATTTATCATATTTAAACTGTTTTCGGAGGGAGTCAATTGTCATTGCCGCAGTGGTCCCCACATAGGTAGAATTTGTGGTAGCGCGAAACCAATATTTATACTTTTCAGGATCACCTTTGAATATCTCGATGAGTTTGGGTGTCTGAGCAATGGTCTGTAATGTAATAATCTTATATTTTGCGATGAGGTCCATCGTTGCCACCATTGCCTCGGAGCGGAAAGGCGCTATCACAATGGCATCCGGTTTCTCTTCGGTAATCATCTTATCCACCGTCATGAGGGCAGATTGGACAGGCGTCCCCGGCTCCCCACATCGGGTATCAGCGGATACCAAACTAAGGGGTCGCTTTACCCCTTCTTCTTTAACAAAGATTCCTCCCTGGGCGTTGATCTCATCTATAGCCATCTCCACAGCAAGCTTGCCCGATTTACACAAAGGCTGGAAGAAAGATGTGGGTATTCCTAAAACAATGGGCTTAGCTGCTGCAGAAACCATAGATGGTAAGGAAATCATCAAAAAACTCACAACCAATACCATTGCCAACCAATTTATTTTATTTTTCATTAGTCCACCTCCTCTAAAAAATTTTGAACACGAACTTTTCTTCCAACTCTTTTCACCCACTCACCCACCTCCTTTCTTAAAAATTTAATGGAGCGAGTTTTAGCAGTTTTGGTAATCATTGTCAATGTTTCTACTTGGGATAATGGCCCGGACTTCCCTGAAAGTCTCCTGCAAAGATTCCTCGCCGACGTGGGTTGAAGATATGGATGATAAGGATCTCCCCAAGCTCCTTGGTTTTGAAAAAAGAAGGACCCCACTCCGTTAATGGTGAAAGATACTGTATCAATAGAAGATCTGCCTTGTCAAGATTTAGATTGATTTAGGAACTGTCATCAAAATGGCTACTGAAAATGGAAGGAAGCTGTTCCCAGAACTGATCGGGAAAATTGTTCAAGATCAACTTGCCAATCTTGTACTCTTTCGATTTAAGGAAGAGATAACGTTTGAAAGGATTTTTTGATGGGCAAAGAAATCCAGTCCCCCGCCCGGAAACTAAACAATGTGAAATAACCAAATTCCAAGCACCAATGATCAAATAATGACCGAAATTTCACTAAAATTCAAAAATAAGACTGATTAAAATGTGTTTTGATTATTTGGACATTTGGTAATCGGATTTTATTGGGGTTTTCGGATTTGGTTATTGGAATTTCTGATTAATATACAATTCCTGCGTATCCTACGAAACTATCGTCCGGCATGATATCATAACTGGTGTAGTAATCGAGGAGAATCCCTTTTTCAGCCCCCAAAACTTTGCAGGTAGCCATAGCAGAGAGGGCCGCCCCGGCACTACAGGCGCTATCATTTTCCATGGCATGCTTCAGGAGGCCCTCTGCATCCATCTTTAATGCTCGGACAATAAACCCCCTGTCATTTTCTTTCTTCACCCACTCCACAGAGGCCGGTCCAACCCCTTTACTTAAAAACCCATAATTGGGTCCATAGTGAGTTAGATCCGTCGATCCAATCGCAAGGATAGAAATTCCTTCTTTTTTTGCAATCTCAGCTACTTCTCTCCCCACTATTTCGGCCTTAAGAGAAAGAGGGCATCGGAGCGCAACAAGTTTTGTTTCTGGAAAAAAATATTTCACCATGGCCAGTTGAACCTCGATGGTATTGTCCCCACTGGTCGGACTCTCCTTTCGCATCTCAATGCTTTTCATCAAGTTTTTTACAAAGCCTCTATGAATCTCGAAATCACCGATGGGGGTCTCACAGGCCTCTTCTGTCACTATCCGGGGGAGATCTTCAGCTGAAAGATGGCCTCCATAGAGGATAACCACCTCAGCCTTGCTGTTCGATTTTAAGGTATAGAAGACTCTTGCTGCAAGCCTTCCGGAAAAGTACCAACCTGCATGGGGGACAATTCCCCCTAACCCCTTACTTAAAGGGAGCTGAGAGGGTGTCCACCCCTCTAAATAGGATTCGATCTCTTTTTTGCAATCCTTTCCATCAAAAGGATACCAGCCCCTCGGCAAGATTCTTTTTCTCCGGTTCATGGCTTTTACCCTCCATAGAGTTCGGAGTCAATGAGTTCGGAGTTCGGGGTTTAATATTAAAATCTCCCAACTCCCAACTCTGAACTCTGAACTTATATTTTTTCTAAAGCGGGCATACCCATCAGGTTGAGGATATTCTCCATCACTTTTTGAAATGCCGCGACCAAAGAGAGACGGAAGGTTTGAATCCCGTGATCCCGCAGATGAATAAATGGGACCTGGACATTCGCCCCCGGATCAGGATGTTCGTAAAAATTAGTAAAAGAGGTTGCCAGATCAAAGGCATATTCGGTCAATTGAGAGACCCTTAATGTTTTACCGGTTTTAGCGACAGCGGAAGAAAATCTCGATAACCCGTCAAGGAGACCTCTTTCGGTCTCGGTCAATTGTTTGGGAATACAATTCCCTCTCCACAGAAGATCGATTTTCATCTCCTTGGCTTTTCTCAGGATACTACATGCCCGTGCATGGGCATATTCTAAATAGACTCCTGTATCTCCTGTCGTCTTCAAAGCCTCATCAAAATCGAAGACAATCTGACTCTCTAATGTAAATTTCAGTAAATAGTACCGGATGGCGGCTGAAGCTAAAGCAGAAGCAACCCTTTCTTCCAATGGATGATCTGCCTTCTCGATCACCTTTTGCTTCACCATCTGGATGAAATCCTTTGCTTTTACCCCTGTCCCGGAACGGCCTGACATGGCGTAGGCCTTTTTCTCCTCTGTCCCCTCCATCCCCAAAAGCCGGGCAGCCTGCGGCGAAAGGTTGACCACCTCATAGGCCATATGGATGGATTGGTCCGCCTCTTTCTCAAAACCCATCTGTCGAAGGCACTCCATCACGACCTGCTGAGGATAACTCTGTCGGGTATCAATCACATTGATGACCATTTCCGCATGTCCAAAATATTTTGAGACTCGATCCCCTGGCTCACCCTCTCGAGCCGTTGTCCAGAGCATCTCTCCATTGGCTTGGGGGTCCCATGGTCTGTATAAAAAATCTTTCTTGAGAAGGCCAAACTTCCAGAGCTGATAGGCAACATCCTTCCCTGTGTAGGTCACACTTCCGTTTGATCGTACAAGGATCTTATCCAGACTCTTGATTCCTTCGGCCGTCTCAACAATACCGCCAAAAGGAACCACCCAACACCCCTTATTCGGACCTTCTGTTTCAAATCGAAGTCCCCCCTTCCCTTTCAGGAGTTCGAACGTATCCTCCCAGAACCCCCGGGCAATGATATCTGACTCCCAGTTGAGAAGATCGTAAAAGATAGAGAGCTGGGCCACTGTCTCTAAATGGGACCAGACAATTTTTGTGGCTAAGTCTTTAGCCAAGCCGGCAATGGGAAGGATTCCTTCTTCGATCTTATGGAGAACCTCCTCCCTTTTCTCAAGGAAGGATTGGTTTTTCTCAAGCTCATTCTGGAAGCGAGCATAGAGATCCCAACAGAAATAATCAAAAGGTTGATCTGGCGAAACTTTTTTCCAGATCCCCGTAAAATCAAACCCTTCCGTATAATAAGGAGGGTCAAGATAAAGAAGGGCGGTCACCACGTCCACCACCTGGAGACCCGTATCGTCAATGTAATTACAAACTTCTGTTGAAAAGCCGAGCCATTCAAGAACTCTGGCTACCGTGTCTCCTAAAACCGAATTCCTGAGGTGCCCGATATGCATCGCCTTGTTGGGGTTCACACTCGTGTGCTCAATAAAGACCTTTTTCCTCGGCGGCGAAACAGGCTTTTCGATAAGTTCACCTTTTTGAAGGATTCGGGGAACGAGGTCTCGAGCCAATACCGGCCAATCTACTTTGAAATTGAGGTACCCTGGAGGAGAAACACTTATTTCCTGGACATAAGGTGGGAGTTTGGATTTCAATCGCTCAACCATTGCCTGAGCAATTTTCATGGGAGATTCCTTTCTCTGCTTTGCCATGGACAGACAGACAGCACTGGATAAATCCCCCAACTCCCGCTGGGGAGGCACATTGAAGGGTATCTCTTCAATATTCAAAAGTTCCTTAAATGCTCTCGCAACCCCTTCTCTGATCATTCCCCATTCTTCCCTTCTCGTTTGCTTAATTATGATGAGGATAGGGAGGAAAAGTCAAGACAATGAAGCTTCCCTCCCACCCCGTTAGAACGAGGCAGGCACGGCAGGGCTTCCCGGCATTGTAATATCATTCATATTGTGCCCCTCAACCCCGCCTACGGCGCGGGGCTTGCGGGGCACGTTACGGCCGAAAATTGACAGCGAAAAGGATTCGGGAATATAATTAGCTTACGAAGAGCCCCCTAAAAATACGCTCTGAGGATTGAACAGAATGGAGTTCATCCACACATTCGAAAGAAAAAGAATATGGGATTGATTAACGAAGACAAGACCAAACCCTTGCCCTGATTAAATAAAGGAAAAGAAAGGAGCTCAAAGAAAAATGGTGGGAAAAAGTCCAATAAAAATTTCGATTTGTAATGAGCTTTTCCAGGGATGGCCGATCGATAAAGTCTTTGAGTACGCAGCTCAATTGGGGTATGATGGGGTTGAGATCGCTCCCTACACGCTGGCAGACTCGATCACCGAAATTACGCCGAAGAGACGGAAAGCCATTCGGCAGGCAGCCGAAGAGAATGGGATAGAGATTGTTGGCCTCCATTGGCTGCTGGCAAAGCCGGAAGGACTCTACATCAATCATCCCGATGAGATCATTCGTATTGAAACCCAGGAATATATCGAGGCCCTCATCCACTTCTGTGCCGACATTGGAGGAAAAATTCTGGTTCACGGTTCTCCACATCAGAGGACCGTTCAAGAGGGATGGGATTTTCAGGAGTCATGGGATTTTGCCAAGGAAACCTTCAAGGCATGTCTTAAGACGGCTCTAAAAAGAAATGTCCTCTACTGCATTGAACCTCTTGCCCATACGATCACCAATTTCATTACCACCGTAGCAGAGGGCATTCAATTGGTGAGGGAGATAAGACATCCCAATTTCAAAATGGTGTTCGACTGCCGAAGCGCATCAGCCCAAGAAAAATCGGTTTCTGAAGCCCTTCTCCGTGCCATGGATTCAGGATACCTACGCCATATTCATGCCAACGATGCCAATGGAAGGGGACCTGGTTTTGGAGAGACGAGGTTCATCCCAATTTTGAAAAGTCTACTCAAGAATGGTTATAAGGGTTATATTTCTGTAGAGGTCTTCGATTTTAGACCTGATCCTCAAACGGTAGCCAGTCGAAGCATCGGCTACCTCCGGGGAATTCTTGAGACCTTGACTGAAAAGGCTTAAAAAGGGAATCACACTTACCTCCTTTTGTTGAACTACAAAATGAGTTATCAAAGCCTATTCTATTCAATAGGCTTCATCTTTTCTATGTTATTTTTTGCCTACGGGATTGTCTGAAAGGTAACGACTTAGCACCCTATTTACTAAGGAGTCCATAATAGGATAGACATCATTGATTTGAGTGACTGCGCGTTTGAGACCCCTGGACTGGACTCCGGCTTTCGCCGGAGAGACGAATTTAAGGCATTGTTCCTTTCCGTCATTCCGGCGAAAGCCGGAATCCAGTGGTATAAATGAAGAATTTGATGTCCATACAATTATGGCCTTATTAATAATTCTCTCTTGATCGGCTATGTGTTTCACCCACCTCTTTCAATAGCCTCCTCAATTTCTGCAGGCCTCCTTCCTGGAACGATTTAAATTCCAATCCATACCTGTACTCTCCCGAAATTTCCTTAGGGGCTAAATCAGACCAAACCACTTTTGCACTCGTTCTGATCGAATTCAACTCGGATCCCTTTACAAAAAGAATCTCAATTTTCAACAAAGTCCCTACTAAGATAGCTTCGGGTAGATAGACAAGGAGCCCTCCTTTACTTGCATTGGCTGCAACCCCCCCATAGCGCTCAACACTCTCAATGGAATAATCCATAGGAAGCTCAAGACTAAATCTTGGATGTTTTCTCCTCTCGACTATCAAAATGCCTTCTTTGGACTTCGATTTTCCCTTTCTTCTCCTCCTTCTTATTATTTTAAGACACTTCCGTGGACACATTGGAGTCTCCTCCCTGGTAAAATGTATTAAACTTTCGACAGAGAAGTCAATGAGATTTTTCACCCCTCATTTTATATAATTTTGCATAGGAGACACAATTTTGGGCATACTAATTAATCCTCTCGTCAAGAGAAAATCTTACAGATATCATATGTTTCAAGGAGTTATAGATTTTTTAACAGACTGGCATCATCTTTGTATGTAATGATAGAAGTAGTTCCATAAAGGATCGATAGAAAAAGCTTCTGGGTAAAACAAGAGGAGGATTTTCGAGATGGACGGATCGGCCAATCTACATTGGACGAACTCGGCACAGGAATCAGATTCAGCAAGGGAAAAAAGAAGGCATCCAAGGTTTTATTTGAATTTGCCCATTGAATTTAGAGTGATGGATGCACCATCTGTTCATGGAGCGATGATCGTCAATGCCAGCGAAACAGGCCTCCTGATTCAATCTCCTCACAACATGGCTGTTGGTACAATATTGAATATTGCGGTCTTATTCTCTAAAGGATTCGAATTGGCGAACTTTAAGGTATCAGCCGAGGTGGTTTGGACAAAAGCCTATTCGGATGAACGCCGGAAGATGTACCAATTGGGATTAAGATTCATCAAAATATTAGAGGAAGACCGTCAGAAACTCAAACATCTTCTTGGTGACGGTCAATAAAGATTCAAGGGCCAATCTAAGGATCTTTCACCATTCTCCTTTCTTAAAAAACCCGCCCTAAGTCATTTTGGTTGAAAATAGGTCTTTAAATTTAACCTTTTCTCGTTTTTCATCCACTCCACCCATCATGAGATGAAAATGGAATGAAAATTGGGTGACACTTTTGAATGAAGGTTGCGGACAATTTCTATCCAAATTACATTCTTCGTCACTTCTAAAACTTAATTTAAAGAATTTCTTATCGACATAACAGTATTTTTCCCAAAATATTTCAATATGTTATATCATTCCCTTTTAATTATTTTGATTGGCAATAAAATTGCATTATAAACCTTTATGAATAATGATGTTTTAATAGAATCTTTCCCTTTATTCATCCTCCTTTTTTTATGGTAACCCTTGTATCATTGATAAATAGGTTTAGATATGATGACCTCATGCCCCGATTTCCGAGATTGAGATTAAGGTTTGACAATTCTTTCCAATTTTGATACGTTTTTCCAAAATAGGCCAAAAGGAGGAACTTCTCATGAAAGGATTCAAAAAGATTTTTCTGATACTGTTGACTCTTTCAATGGTCATGGGCGGTCTTTATTCGACCGGGTGGGCTGGAGATCATTTCAGGAAGGATGATCCTGTCGCACATGGATGGAGTGCCGCGGATTTACTTGTTGCCAGACCCCTTGGGATTGTTGCAGGGATCGTAGGGAGTACCATCTTTGTTGTCTCACTTCCATTCACCCTTCCTTCTGGAAATGTAGGCAATGCGGCAGATATGTTTATTGTTCAACCTTTTCAATTCTCCTTTACGCGGAAAATCCCGGATGAGGTGATGAACTCAAACTAACTTGCAAGGGAAGTTATTTTTGGACTTTCTGGTTAGCCCTGTTTTTAAAAAAAGAGGCGGTTCCTACCTATTTTGAACCACCTCTTTTCGTCTTTACCTCTTACCAGATTTCCTTTACCTTAGATTCCTCTCTCAATTTTCGATGACAAAAAGGACAGACCCTCCCCTCCTGAATCAGCACTTCTTTCATCATCTCAATCAATTCGCTATCGTCCAGAATTTGTTTGACGATATGGGGATGGGGCTTTCGGTCATATTTACGGTAAGGAAAACTACTCTTCCCACTCATCTCTCCACTCCTTTATGAACTATTATAAAATTACTTTACTCTTTTAGCAAGAAGATGAAATTATTAGCCTCCATTCGCCCGGTCCTTTCCAAGATGGATATCCACTCAAACCACCTCTTCCGACACTTCAATGGAATTCAAACGAAACCCTGAAGCAAAACGAATAGTTTAAATCACTCTCTCATCCCTTTTTCTGATGGATTAAAGTCAACATGAAGCCTTGGGCAGAAGGTTTCGAAGAGGCACCCCTCACACCATGGTTGGATAGGGAAACAATGTCCTCCTCGCTCTTCTTCCTTCCCCATCCGGGCCATCGGTTCCTCAATCTTTATCGGGTTCTGAGGAAAAGCGGTTTTTGAAAAAGATTGAATCTTTATATCTCCTGTCGAATTTCTGCCTTGATAGTAGTCCAAATGCGGATCCACAATACCTAACCGAGAGGCCACTCTGTAGAGACCTTCCCCGATGGCAACGGGAGTATCTGAAAAATCAACTTCCACCACATTCGAAATCAATTTGCTGATCCATTGGACCGCCTTCCGGCTGTTTTGATGTCCCATATGAGGAATGACTTGAATCAACCGCTCTAAATCAAAGGCTTTCCACTTATCTTTTTCAAGAACAGCATTTCCAATTTGCCGCACTTTAGGAAGTGCTCGATGAAATAAATCTCTCCAAACCTCCCCTGACGCAAAGGATGTCCCCTCAAGTAACGGCATCTCATCCAGTGGAAGATTCGGAGGAACGATGAGTCGGAATACCCTTTGGGTGTTTTCTAACACTTTAATAGACTCGTTCCCCTGGTCAAACCTTGAATGGACTAATAGTGTCAAAAGAGCATGAAAGGAATTTCTAAATTCACCCCTCCCTCGACATTCCTTAAACCATACAGAAAAAATATCATGGGGTTTTTGATGATAAGTTTCCACTGAATTTCTAAAATATTCTATCCAGGAGAATGAAGGAGACGGACTCTCAGAGATATCCTTTAGCAACTGGGCAGGTTCTTCCAACACAGAGGCGTCAAGGCGTGACTCTTCAGCTACTTTCCTCTCAACAGAAGATACCTCTAACCCATCTGAAGCTGCTTCTTCTATTTCTATCTTTTTTGCCATTTTTTCTGATGCCGATGAAGCAGATTCATCGAAGGTTTCCTGTCTAAAGGCTATCTCTGGCTCCTCTCCTCTTAGGTAGCTATTCTCTTCGAACAAACTTACGGAGGACTCCAAGACTTTTTCAAGGGGTTCAAAGGTCTCTGAAAGGAAATCCTCTGAGATTCTTTCCGCATCTCCTCCCTTTGACTCTCCCATTTCTTTTTCAAATTGAACCCCTACCACCCGCTCCAAGGAGAGGGGGGGGTCCTCTGAGATTGTTTTATCCTCTGAGACGATTATTTTTTCTGCAGGTTTGGTCAGATCAATGGACTTTGCTCTCTTTTTAAATTCTGTTACCATCCGGCGAGAAGAAAGAAATCCTTCTTCTCTTATTGCCACCTCCACCCACTCCCTCATGTTCCTTTGATCTACTGCTGAAATGGGTTGTCCCGAAGCATTCTTAAAGGCAACGGAAATTCTTTTAATAGAAAGATCTCCTTCAAAGATTACCTTAAAGGGAGAGGTTTCTCCTGGAGGCAGAGGGTTAATGGGAAGAGGAGTTTCTTCGAAGGCAATAAACTCTCCGAGATCTTCAAAAAGTTGAATTAGCACCCAGGTATCATTTAAAGTCTCATCGGAAATATTTTTTATTCTGCCCATGACGCTCCATGTTCCTCTTTGAGCCTTCCGGAGATAGGAGGACTCCAGGCCCAACCGATGGGGAACCAATTCCTGAAATTCGAGAGAGATAGGCGGGATATTTTTTCTTTCTTCTATAGAGACCGATGCCCCAAAAGACTTGAAGCTCTTAGCAAGAATTTCAGCTTTTATTAAGGAGATATTTTTTTTGAGGATAACAGGACAACGATCAACGATTTTTTCTAACAGCGGGGAAGGAATACTGTAATGTTTAGAAATGTTTTTGCAGAAAGAGCTTTTTTCTTCTTCTGTGTTATTCCCAATACCAAGTAGGAGGACCCGATATCTCCCTTCTTCCGGATTTAATCTAACCATGATATTCCTTTTTTACTGAGCAGGTTTTTCCTAAATTGTATCAAGGGAGATTTTTAGTCGACTTCTTTAGGATGAAAAATTTAGGGTCCCCTCTCAGCGATGCCCGAACGGGGCGGATTCATGTTTCCCTCCTTATTTTTATATAATTTATTAAAATAGTTCAACATATTTTTTTTCTAACTCAATAACTTTGGAAAAGAGATATTTTTTTGCTTCCGCCATGTTCTTATTTCCCCACCTCTTTCAATAAACTCGTCAACTGATCAAAGTCTTTTTGATCAATATATTTGAACTGCAGTCCATATCGGTGCTCGCCCCAACTTTCCCTGGCAGCCAAATCACACCAAACTACTTTTGCCACCGCTCTAATGGTGTCCAATTCTAAACCTTTTACATATAATATCTCAATTTTCAATAGACCTCCTATATCGATCCTTTCAGGCAGGTAGACGAGGAGTCCCCCCTCGCTTGCATTCGCTACCATTCCCCCGAAGGTTTCTTTCGCATCGGCACGGGAATAATTGAGGGGCAGTTCCACGCTAAACCTTGGGTATTTCCTCTTTTCAATGGCGAGGACACCCATTTTGGTCTGTGAACTAAATTGTTTATTTTTCATTTTGTTCATTTTTGATCAGATTCTCCGTTTAAATTTGCATTTTTAATGCCATCTCACCTCTTTGTATCATAAAACTCCCTTTTCTCCCTTATTTTGGTTAATATTTTATCATGTCTAATTAATATTTGTAGATAAATTTATATAAGCAAAAACAATACCAATTCAATTGTTTTCTAACCCTTTTCACAAATTGTCATATCTTTATGATTCGATCAAGGATATTGAAAGTGGGGCGCAGAGAATTTCATTTTGATAAAAGGAAGTTGCCAGTTTTCAATTGATTATTATTCAATCAATACTTTTTTTAACGCCTATGAAATATTTTCACTATTTTACCCATTCTGGCTTTGCTTTATAAAGTTCAGCTTCTTCTGGAATCTTTTTTCCCAGCATCTCCCTGGCTTCTTCGACTTGAATTTTACATTGATCCATTTCATTCTTGACCTGGTCTCTTTCCTTTCGCAGATTCCCCCTCTCTGCCGTGCTTTTTGAATCGTTATGTTTCATTGTCAACTCATTATATTTCGCTCTCAAGGTCTCCAGTCGATCTTGTCGTTCTCTCAATTTATTTCTCCATTCCTCCATACGCCCCTTCCAATAGATTTCTCCCCTGCCTAATCGATCCCCCTGGGTCTCCCCTTTTCCCTTAGGCTGCGCTTCCCCTCCCTCTTTAGTTTCTTCCTTTCCTGCCTCTTCAGATAATTTAATGATTTCGGCCTTAGGTCGATTTTTTTCTGGGATCTGCATGATATCATCTGTGAAATGGGACACACCTTTTTCATCGACCCATTTGTAAACCTCCGCAAAAGAGATTCCAAAAATAAAAAAGATAAATAGAATAATAGCTAAAATTTGTTTCATAACCGTTCCTCCAGCAATTTTTGTGCCAAATACTTTCCTGTTATTGATTTTCTTTATAGAATATATTTAAATAATTAATCGGTACATCAAATCATATCACCTCCTTGTTTCACCCCCATTTGATGTGCTGACCGGGATCAGTTATTGCCCTTCTCTAACTGATCTCTTTTGAATTTTTTAAATAAAACGGAGCCTTAGATTTAATTCCCACATTTTTTGTGAATACTCTGTTGAAAACCTAAATCTTTTAACTAAAAACGGCCTATTCTACAATTTATTAGCACAATGCCTAACCTTTAATCAAAATAACTCCTTACCATTTTAGAGGGCACTGATCATTTTAACCCAAACCGTTTTTCTTCACCCCCCGCACTACCTCTGAAGGAAATCCAAGTTGGGATACAAATTCCCTTCGAAATTCACTAAACCCAATCTTTTCGAGAAAAGGTTGGGCCATTACCCCCCTGCATCCAGCTAAGAGAGGAGGCTTTAGTTTGTAAATCCCTTCATAAATCTGATTCAACCACCTCTCCCCCTTTGTCATGTTGACTAAAACAATTCTGCCTCCCTCCTTGAGAACTCTCCAAAATTCCAAAAGAATGGGAATGAAATCTTCAACCGGGAGAATGTCCAAGAGATATTGGTTCGTGATGACGTCAAATGTTCCGTCATCGAAAGGAAGATGGCGGCAATCGCAAAGATAGAGGGTATAATTCTTTTGCCCTGTCTTACAAATCCTTCTTCTCGCCTTCTCCACCATCTTCAAGGAGACATCAATTCCATCTACCCACCCATTTGGGTTCCTCTTCAGTATTTCGACAAAATTGAGCCCGGTTCCAAGGGCAACTTCCAAAATTTTTTCTCCATTCTGAATCGCCGCGATCTCCAACGCCCGTTGACGGGCTTTTGACTCCATAAAAATTCCAAACAAATCATAGATCGGCGCAATCCAGTTATACTTCCGGACAATTTCTTGATGAGTGTACCTTGCTTCTAAAATTTCTTGTTGCACGGATAGGCTCCTTTGATCCATACGATAGGGTTTCCCCTCCTCTTCTTTTTATTTGGAAAAACCATCTGAGAGTAAATTACAGGATTTGATGGAAAAGAGTCAAGAATTATTTATTTCATATGACTCGGATTGAAATAATCCTTTATCCTTCCGAGAACAATATGAGGAATATCTTCTTTCCGTTTAACGGTATAAATACTAATATTTTTTTTATTTTCCACCGCCTTTTCAAACCGGGCTGCATAAGGATTATCCCCAATGTGAACAGCCGTTACCCGGTTTTGAATCTGTCCAAAAAACCCGATCAACGATTCCAGATTAGTTATTTTCATGTCGGTAATGATGAAGAGATCCAAGTTTTTCCTTCCCCGGGTCAATGGCATCAAATCCTCTAAATCCAAAGCCGTTCCACCGCCAAAGTATTTACAAAGGACACGGTAGATATCCTCTTGCCGGTCCGTATAATTCAAAATATCCTTTCCCCCCATGGGGGCATCGCTGAAATTATAGACGGCCACCTTTGAATCATTTTGAAGATAGGCGTTGGTGGCACAGGCTGCTCCTAGGACAGCATAGGAAAGACTTTTTCGAGGGTTGATCATACTTCCTGAAGAATCGATGGCAATGAGGCAATCAGGAGTGCCTTCTATTTTTCCTCTCCCCTTCCCTTCCCTTTTCGTCCAAATCTGAGTGACGCCTGGCATGATCTTTCCAAAGCTGGTCCAAATATCTACATCTTGAAAAGGGGATCCAATCTCCCAGGGGGAATGAGAATAAGGATGGAGAAATCCTTTTTCCTCCAAAGGGAATTTCTTCAGGGGGATCGAATAACTTTCCGCCAACTTCATGTAGAAAAGGACGTCTGCATCGATGGAATTCCCTTGACCTCTTCCCATCCCCCCTTCCGTTCCGTAACCTGCTTTTTTGAGTTCATCAGAAAAGTCCTCCACGACATCTTTGAATTCGGACAAAGCCATGGTTTCTTTGGCATAATCTCTCAAACCCTGATCGATCTCTTCGTTGGAGTAATGGTTCAAATCGTGATCCCCCTGAGGATTGTGTTCCCCGCTCCCTCCCTGGGCCCCTTGTTGTTTCTGTTCTTCAACGAGAAGGGGTTTGAGAGAGCGGGCAAATTTTTTAATACTCTCTCCCCACCGTGAGCGATCCAAATAGGGAATTCGTGCAAGTCTCCGTACAATATCCGCATGTCCTTTCACGCTCATGTTGGAGGGTGGAATTCCCAAATCGATTCCCCAAATCTTTTGATAAAGGTTGGCGATGACTTCCTCGACCGTCCCTTTTTTTAGGTTTCGATGCAATTCTGGAATCTCCGTAAACCTCTTTTTCACACAATGTGTATCTGCAATGACATCGATGAAGTGATTCGACACCTGTTTTGCCAATTCTTTATCACCCACCACTTTCTTAGCTTCTGAATAAAGCCTCAGATGGGTGTGGAAATCCCATGGGCAGAATGTGTAATGCGTAATGCCATGATCAAGAAGAGCTTCGACGATTCTTTTCTCCGACATATTGCCTTTCATCTGTGAAACAAAAGCGCTACGGATGGTCATCTGCTTCTGTTTCATCTCCAACCCAACACCTTCATCCTCTTCAGCTCCACGCTGTTTCGGGTCAGGGGTTTCCCGTACCTTGGGCATAGGAATTTCAGGGTAGAGATGCTTTTTCTTTAGCTTGGGCCAAATCTCTTCAATGATCGATTGTAAATTCTTCTCTTCCATACTTAATCGCTGAGGTTTACCCCGTTAGAAATAATGCACCGCAGCTCTGCGGCGTAGAAACATTTTAAATAATTCCGGTGGGGTTTAATGCCCCGCTCGGTTTCGAGTCGTAACGACTGGAATTTCTAACGGGGTTTACTTACATCTTCTCTTCATTCTTAATAATAGAGATTGGGGTACCGCACCTTTCCAGGATAAACGAGTTTATCCCTCTCGTAGACCTTCCCATCGACAATATTTCCCAGCCCCCTTATTCTTCCCCCGACATAGATCTCTCCTCCCATCATCCATTCACCCGTGTGGAGGCCGATGTTCTTCTTGATTAGAATCTTTCCCCCTTTCATCCCTGCCCCTGTCCAGTTCTTTGCATTTCCTTCAATGACCAATTCTCCCCCTTCAAGCCCGATGCCTGTGAAATCACCGGCATCTCCTTCGATCATCAGTCGTTTCCCTTTCGGGAGCCGAAATCCAATGAGATTGATCTCCGTCTTCAGTTCAGAAAGTTTGAGGGCGATCTCTTCTTCCTTCGTGTAGTTACACAAAGCAGAAATGTAGATTCCGGCTGGGCCGGGGATGAGATACGGAATTCTTTGGGTGTTCTCCAAGGCAAAGCAGAAGTCCTCAATATCCTCTGCGGCATAGTCGATTTCCTTTACATATTTCTCTGCCACCTCGTAGGCCTTGATGATCGTATTGTATTGGACCATCCAGACAAGTTCTTTGGCCTCCTCTTCTAAAAGCTTTTCGTATCCCCACCGGATCCGATCCATGACCGCCTCGGTGAATTGTACAATCTGATCCATGGGAAGGAGAGGGGTGGCGGCGGTAAAAGTCTCAAATTCTTCAAAGGGATTTTTGCTGGTCCAGTTCTTTTTGTCTGGAGGAATCCTCGAACTCTTCTTGGGCGGCCTGGAGGATTTCATCTTTTAATCCGACCCCTCAAAAACAGGATGGAAGAAATGTTCTCACCTTATCTGTTTCGAGCATCGATGTCTTTTTTTACTTCCACATAAATAGGGTGATCCCCTTCCACCGGCTCCAAATCTTCTCCTTGAAAGATCTTCGATCCGGCCGCCAACGCATCTTTCAGATGTTCGCTTTGCTCTCGGTATCTCTGAGAAATTACTTTCACTGCTTCCTTTGCGAGAAAAATGGGGAAGGGGTCATCCCTTTTGGACCTCTCCTTCCGAGAAAGGATCTCATCCTTCCATTGGATCCGATGAGCCAGGGTATAGGGAACGACTGCCTTGATATGTTCGATATCGATCTCCGAATCTTCCAGTAACCATGCCAATCCCTGTGCGTATTGTTTAATGGAGGAAGGGAGTCGATTGGAAGCACAATTTTTGATTTGGTGGCAAAGATACCCCGTATAGTGACATCCTTCTTCACAGTTTTCAACAACCCGTTTCTGCCCATACCGTTCACAGAAAGACAATTCAGCAAGAAGCATTCGAGTGAAGGCGCTGGCATCGAGGTCCAACTCTAAACTTTCCATTTCCGTACGAATTTGATCACGATCCTGTCTCTGGAAGGACTTGATCTCTAATGCTCCCTCAAGATATTCTCCATAGGCATTACAAACCTCTTCAATTCTATGAATTTTCTTCTCGTAGGCAATCTTGGATTTCAGCACAAGATAAAGTTCCTTTTCATACTTAGGATGCCTCAGGGCATGATCTTTTCGCTTATTCTTCCCAATGAGAAAAGAGAGATTGGCCCCAGGGTACCTCGATTCCACCATGACATCAAATCGATCCACCAGGGGAGCGATGATCGTATTGGTCCCTCCATCTTGATAATTGGCAGTGGCAAAAAGGCAGTATTCATCGTTAATGATCATCTCGTTAAGGTATTCCCAATTCCCCCGATCCACCCCATCTAAGATCATACTCTGTTTGGTTTCGGGAAGGCGGTTGATCTCGTCTACAATTTTTACTGGGATTTGGGAGAAATTGGTCCATACCACGTCCTCCTCGCCTCGGTTCAATTTTCCCAAATCCGGTCTGCCAATAATCTTTTCCTCCGTTTGTTCCGGATGTCCTGAAACCTCACTTCCCCAAATCACGCCCAATGGAAATTGATAGATCAGCGAACAGACATATTCTGCGGAGGTTGTCTTCCCCAAGCCTGGTTCTCCAATAATCAATTCCTTTCCTTTCTTCAACCCGGTAAGAAGGCTCAGCAAAATCACCGAATTAAAACGCTCCCCCTTAATTTCCATGTCTGGACGGTTAAAGTAAAGGTGCTCACTGATCAATTGGTAAATCCCCATCGCTTGTTTCTGATATCCGTTCTTTCCCACGCCCACGATTTTTTCTCTCTTCTCCTTTATCATTCTTAATACCAAACTTGAAAATAAATCACCAATGGACCACAATACTCAAACTTCATTTTAACACGACCCATCACCTAAGACAAGATTCCGTTAAGACAAGCAAGCCTCTTTCTTCCCGTGACAACCATGAAATGGTCCCCCTCACCCTATCCCTCTCCCCAAGAGATTGTATCGTAATAAGTGTATGAAGAGAAATGTCATGCTGAACTTGGTTCAGCATCTAAGAAATCCAAGGGCTTATGAGACCCTGAAACAAGTTCAGAGTGACAAAATGGGATCACGACTCAGTCTCCAAGGGGAGAGGGATATTGAAATCAATCAGTACCTTTCTTTCTAAATTCGGTTCGATCAAGAGAAAGTGCCTCTTTGAATAGGTTTCCGTTTCGGAGATCTTATTCTCAAGAGGTTTCCACATTCTTTTTATACATTCGTTTCAAAGCTTTCCGGGTTTCCTCCTGAAGCAAGGGCGCGCCTGGCAGCCCGGCCTAATTCCTGATCGAAACGATGAGTCGGGGCATAGACTCTGCAGATGGCTACTTTGGCTGGAATATATTGAAATAATCTTCGGAGGGGTTCCCTCGATATTTTTTTGGACCCTGGGTCGAAAATCAGTAGCGTTCCTTCCTCTGATTCATGCCAGGGGTTGAGGGGCCTTGGGTCATGGTGAGCCATATCCACATGGAATTCTATCTCTTTTAGGCGTTTCGGCAAAAAGGTTTTGATCCTCTGCTTCACCTCTTCGGGTTTCAAGAAAATCGGTCGTCCCATCTCCATCTCTCTTAAGGTAAGTTTCTCCTCAAAGACGCTACTCCACTTCAACTTTCTTGAAAGCACCTCCGCCCACTTCTCTCCTAGTTTTCTTTCCTGAGCCGATAAAGACCCTTTCCACTCCAACACCTTCTCCATCACAAACCAATCGGTCAGCGGGAGGTATCGGTCGATCTCCTTCAAAGGATGAAACGGACAGAGAATCTCCATCGTCTCTTTAAATATTTCCTGCAACTGAAGATCAATGGAACGTGTGGTGCGATGATAATAAACATTGGAATAGAGATAGAGACGGGCATTGAGAAACATCGCTAAGGCATCCATTCCTCTTTTATCCAAAATCAATCCCTCTTTGCAAAAAGAGGTGTAGTAAAGGAGTCGCCTCCAATCCACCGGACCGATGGAGACACCGGTCATATAGGCATCTCGCAATACGTAATCGATATTATCGAAGGTAAATATTCCCCGAAAAAGTTGCTGAAGGAAACTCAGCCACCTTGGATGTTTTCGTCCCTCCTTCTTTTGGGGCCTCTTAATCAGGAAGGCAATTTGTTCCGGATCAAGGATTTCTCCTCTTTCGAATGGACCGCGTGGACTGCGCCGAATGCCTTTTAAGAGGGAAGATATTTTTTCACGGACGATCTGTTGACTGATCTCCTCATGATTGGTGTTGAACCGAGAAAGGTATTGCTCATCAAAGAAATGGCAGAAGGGGCCATGTCCAGCGTCATGGAGAAGCCCGGCCAAGCGAAGAAGCTCGTCTAAATAGGGAAAGGAGGGTAGTTCTGTTTTGAAAATCTTGAGGAGCGAGGGATAAAGCTGCTCAGAGAAAGTCCCTGCAACGTACATGGTCCCGAGGGAGTGTTGGAAACGAGTATGTTCGGCCGTGGGAAATACCCAGCGAGCGCTTTGCAGTTGGAAGATTCGTCGAAGGCGTTGGACCCAGGGGCTGTCGATCACATCCCTTTCTGTTCCCTCCCCTTCTATCCGGTCGGTCATCACCATGTAATGATAAACCGGGTCGGCGATCAATCCAGTTCCCTGAGTGCCCTCTGCCTCTTTCACGTCCCTGAAACCCTTTTTCATGAGTCATTGTCAGAAAGTTCACTCCCTTTTTCTTTGCCTTCGGGATGTTTAAACTTCACCTTTCCAACAGCGATCTCCCGAAGAGCCATTACAATGGGCCGGTTATCTGCATCGACTAATGGCTTGGCACCTTTCATGATCATCTTCGCCCTTCTGGCTGCCAAGATCACCAGTTCAAACCGGCTCCCTACCTTTCTCAGACAATCTTCTACAGTGATTCTAGCCATTCTTTTCCTCCCATTCTCTCATATTTTCTTCGAGGGTCAAATCTTTACACCTTCGACACCTTTCTGCAATGATGATCGATTTTATTTTATTAACGGCGTCTTCCATTCTATCATTGACGATCACATAATGATACCCATGGGCCTCTTCCATATCTCTCCTCGCATTTGACAATCGAAACTTGACCATCTCAAGGGAGTCCCCTCCCCTATTGACCAACCGTTCTTTCAGAACCTTTAAGGAAGGAGGCAGGAGGTAAATCAATACGGGTTGGCCAATTTTCTTCATGACCTTCTTCGCTCCCTGCGTATCGATATCGAGGATAAGGTCGATCTCTTCTGACTCCAATTTTTTAAAATCAGGCCGAGGTGTCCCATAACGGTTGCCCAATACCTCCGCCCATTCTAAAAAGCCGTTTTTTTTCACCATCTCCTGAAAGGCGGAGTGGGAAACAAAATGATAGTCTTCCCCCTCCTTCTCGTTGGGCCGGGGCAAACGGGTGGTAAAGGAAACAGAGAATTGAAGGCCTGGCAACTGCTGGATCACCTCTCTGACCAAGGTGGTCTTCCCCGTGCCTGAGGGCGCAGAAATAATGAAAATTAATCCCACTCCTTTTTCTTTCATCCCGTGTTCGAACCCGAAACCTTTTTCGTATACAAGACTCATTCGATGTTCTGCACCTGTTCTCGAATCTTTTCCAGCTCAGATTTCATCTCTACCACTTTCTGGGAGATCTCCGCATCATTGACCTTGGCGCTGACGGTGTTCACCTCCCGGTGAATCTCCTGAAGTAAAAAATCCATTTTTCGACCCACCGGTTCATTCCCTTCTAACAGGGTGCTAAATTGAGCCAAGTGACTTTCTGCCCGGACAATCTCTTCGGTGATGTCCGTCCGTTCTGCAAGGAAGGCGACCTCTTGTTGAAAACGTGAGGGATCAACCTCCATCCCTTCCAAAAGGGATCGAAGCCTATCATGAAGCCGGGAGTGAGTGTCCTTGAGGCGGGAAGGAAATTGCTCTTTGATCATTTGCAGCTGTTTAGCGATGTGCTCCAATCGTCGTTGGAGGTCTTTGGTAAGGGATTCTCCTTCCAACCGTTTCATCTCATCCATGCCTTTAAGAGATTGCTTCAAAATCGGGAGAACCTCCTGCCAATAAGGCTCTACATCCCCCGATTCTTCCTTTGCCGTGATCAAGTCCTTCGCCCCGGCCAACAAATTCAAGGTAATTTCATCTTTCAGATGAAGCTTTTCCTTCAAGCCGTGAAGGACTCGGTAATACTGTTGGGCAAGGTCAAGGTCCACGCTGAGTTGAACCTTTTGCTCCCCGAGATTGTCCAGCCTGAGTGAAACATCGATCTTTCCTCTCGACAGTTGGGAACGGATGATCTCCTTGACACGGTTCTCGAAAAGGCTCAGACGTTTAGGGAGTTTAATGCTGATGTCACAATATCGGTGATTCACAGAGCGAGACTCGACGACCACCTTCCCTAAGGTCGTATCCCCTTCTGCCCTTCCAAAGCCTGTCATCGACTTCAACATGGATGGTGCTCTCCCCCCTTTAGATCTTCCAAGTATTTTTTTCGAAATTGGTTAAAGAGCATGATGACCCCCTTTTGTCGATAATCGGGATAGGTCCACTCCAAGGGTTGAAAAGACTTACTCCGATAGATTAACGTTAAATCAGCATAAATGCCATCCCTGAGATAGGGTCGATGGGCATAGCCCTTGGTCGTGGCGAGGATCACATGCTCCAAACAGATGTATCCCGGGTCGATGTTGAGTCGGCGACCCCCATGAGGAGTTAAATAGGTTTCTTCAAGATGATTGGTAGCCCGTTTAATATCAGGAAGGATGGGGATCGGTATGAGGCGTTCGAAAGTAATGAAATGACGGAATAGAGGGCTTCCCATCTCCTTGGAGTAATAATCGGTAAAATCAAAGGGAAACCTTTCACTGGTACGATCGGCCTCGCCAAGGGCTGAACGGAGGTCTTTCACTCCCTGATGAAAGATGTCATCTTCTAAGGCAATGAGGCTCATAAAGAGTTTAGCCGGTTCGGGTTCCTTGGTTTTGCCCATTCTTTCCGTTCTCTTTTTTCAAGTAGATGAAAAACTCCTTATTCCCTTTGGGGCCGAGCAACGAAGATTCCGTGACACCCAGTATCTTCAGTCTAAGTCCCCGACTGAAGTTTGAAATTCTATTAATCACTTTTTCATGTAACGCCTTGTCCCTGACCACCCCTCCTTTACCCACCTCTCCCTTTTCCACCTCAAATTGAGGTTTGATGAGGCTTAGAATAGCACCTTCTTTTTTAAGAAACCCAAGGAGGTGAGGAAGAAATTTTTCAATGGATATAAAAGCGGTATCAATAAGGATCATATCTATTTCCTCTGGAACCTCCTCCCTCTGTAGATAACGAATGTTTCTCCTCTCCAGGTTCACGACCCTCGGGTCTTTTTGAAGTCTCCATGCCAGCTGTCCATATCCAACATCTACGGCATAAACCTTTTTTGCTCCTTTTTGAAGGATACAATCTGTGAACCCTCCAGTGGAAGCCCCTATATCCATCACGACCATCCCCTTGGGATCAATGCCAAACGCCTTGAGAGCGCCTTCCATTTTTTCGCCCCCCCGACTCACATAAGAGGAATCCCCACCTTGAAGGTTGAGTTGGGCGCTTGCATCTATTTGAGTCCCAGGTTTATCAATTCTTTTCCCTTCGACAGAAACTTTCCCTGCCATGATCAAAGCCCTAGCCCTATCACGGCTTTGTACAACCCCTTTTTCTACTAAGAGCTTGTCGAGCCGCTCTTTTCTCATTATTCCACAGGAATGACCTGGATAAGGTTATCTCTCCGTTCTGACTTTCCTTCCTCAAACATCTTCCTTACCCCCTCAACAATTCCATTCTCATCGATTCCATATTTTTCTCTGAGCAGAGCTTGTGGCCCATGTTCTACAAAGATGTCAGGAATCCCTAAGCGCTTCACTTGAATGGAAATCAAACCTCTCTCTTGAAAAAGTTCGAGCACCGCACTTCCAAAACCTCCCTGGAGAACATTCTCTTCAACGGTAAGGACTTTCCCGGTCCTTTTCGCCCAATCACATAGGAGGTTTCCATCCAGGGGCTTTAGAAACCGACTATTGACCACCGCTGCCTGAATCCCCGTTTCCGCCAACTTTTCCGCGGCGCGAAGTGAGGGATAAACCGTGGTACCAATGGCGATGATGAGAATGTCCTGACCTTCCCTCAAAACTTCTCCTTTTCCAATGTCAATCGATTGAAGGGGCACCTCTCTCCTCACTCCTACCCCTCTCCCCCTCGGATATCGGAATGCTGCCGGGAAGGGGCATTCCATTGCGGTCTTGATCATATGCTGAAATTCATTTTCATCTTTGGGAACCATGATGATAAGATTGGGGATGTGACGGAGATAAGAAAAATCAAACAGACCGTGGTGGGTCGGGCCGTCTTCTCCCACAATTCCTCCCCGGTCTAATGCAAAGGCGACGGGTAGGTTTTGCAGACACACATCCTGAAGGACCTGGTCATAAGCCCTCTGCAAAAAAGTGGAATAAATGGCAACCACGGGCTTCATCCCCTCAAGAGCAAGCCCTGCGGCAAAAGTAACCGCATGCTGTTCGGCGATGCCAATATCATAGAATCGATCAGGAAACTGCCTCGCAAATTCCTCTAAACCTGTTCCGCTCTGCATGGCAGCCGTGACAGCGATCAGCCGCTTATTCTCCTTCGCTAATTGGCAGAGCGTTTCTCCGAAGATCTCCGTATAACTTGGAGGATATTTTTGATCACTTCTAAGTTCACCCGTCTCGATGACAAAGGGTGAAACGCCATGAAAGCGGTCAGGATTCGTCTCTGCAGGTGGATACCCTTTTCCCTTTTGGGTGATCACATGGATGAGAATGGGTCCTCCCAATTTTTTAATATTCTGAAACGTCTCAATCAGGTAATCCAAGCGATGGCCGTCGATCGGTCCGATATACTGCAGACCCAATTCTTCAAAAAGGAGGCCAGGCATTAAGAGACCTTTTAGCGACTCCTCTGCCTGTTTAACAAAACGAAGAAGTTTCTTCCCGATCCGAGGGGGAAGGTTTTCTAAAAACTTCTTTATCTCATTTCGGAAACGGTTTGCGAACTGACCAGTCATCAATCGGTTGAGATAAGAGGAGAGAGCCCCGACGTTCGGAGAAATGGACATCTCATTGTCATTCAAGATAACAATGAGATCTTGGTCAATATGACCTGTCTGATTAAGGCCTTCAAAGGCAAGACCTGCGGTCATGGACCCATCCCCGATCACGGCGATGACCTTTCCCTCTTCGCCTCTGAGCCTCCGGGCCTCTGCCATTCCAAGGGCTGAGGAGATCGAGTTACCGCTATGTCCGGAATCAAAGGCGTCATAAGGGCTTTCTGCCCTCTTCGGAAAACCACTGATCCCTTGATATTTTCGCAGGGTGTGAAAGCGATCTTTTCTTCCTGTTAAAAGCTTATGGACATAGCTTTGATGACCCACATCCCATACAATTTTGTCCCTTGGGAAGTCGAAAACATAGTGGAGAGCAATGGTTAACTCGACCACCCCCAGATTCGAAGCCAGGTGCCCTCCGTTTTTTGAAACCACGGAGATAATCTCCTCCCGTATCTCACGACAGAGTTCCTCCAGTTCTTCAGGGTCTAATGTCTTAACATCCTTAGAGGCGTTTATCTGATCTAATACTTTCTCCATTGGTCAATTTTCCAAAATCCGCTTTCTTGAATTTTTATCTTTAACGTTTGACGTTGCTTTCCTTTTATTCTTCCTCCTCCTCCAGGTCAGGCAGAGGAGCTTGCCCTGAGCTTGCCGAAGGGTCAAAAGGATGTGCCTTAAGCAATCCATTCTTACCCTTCAAAAGAATCTCCACTTTCTTCTCTGCCTCATCCAGCTTCTGGTTGCAAAATCGCGAAAGTCGGATTCCTTCTTCAAAGAGTTTCAACGATTCTTCCAGAGGAATATCCCCTTCCTCTAATGTAGAAACAATCTTTTCCAGTTTACTGAGCGCATCTTCAAATTTTTCTTTTGGCATTTCCACACCTTGTCTGCTCTGCCCCCTATGCCATAGGAGGGAGGCTTAAGAATTTAATTTAATTATTAATTTTATATCTTTAACCCTATGATCGTCAAGCTTCTTTGGCTTTTTCTTCCGTTTTTTCTACACCACAGAGCAAGACCCCTTTATCGAGCCTTACCTCCACTTTATCTCCTCCTTCCACATGGGAAGCATCTTTTAAGATTTGCAGCGAAGGGAGCTTACGTGTAATGCTATACCCTCTTTTAAGGATAGACAGGGGGCTTAATGAATCTAATTTTCCTAAAGTCCCTCCAACTTTCTGTCGTTGAATCTCAATGGAATATTTCACGTTTTGCTCCAAACGCCTCCTTGCCTCTAATATAGATGATCGCAGGGTTTTTGCCCTCTGCATCGGATTTCGAAGGAGTAGACTTTCACTGAGATGCAGGCACTTTTCTCCCTTTCTTTCAAGAGTCCATGATGTTAAAAGACGCAGCCGGCTGAAAAAATCATCCAGCCTTAAAAAATACTCCTCCACCCTCTTTCCAGGTTCTTTAAAAATCTTTTTGAGATGGGATAAATGGGTTCGATATTCTTGTAATATCTGCAGCGTTTGATTCTCCAAACGTCCCCCTAAATAATGAAGGAGGTTTTTCATTTCCCTTTTATCCCTGACAACCAATTCTGCCGCAGCAGAGGGTGTGGGGGCTCTTAAATCGGCTACAAAATCTGCGATGGTGTAATCGGTCTCGTGTCCTACTGCGGAGATGATAGGGATTTTAGAGCGATCCATCGCCCTGGCCACCACTTCCTCATTAAAAGCCCATAGGTCCTCGATCGATCCTCCTCCCCGGCCAACAATCATGACATCCACATCTGTAAATCTATTGAAATCATGTATGGCCTCAGCGATCTCTGAGGAAGCTCCCTCCCCTTGAACCCGAACCGGATAGAGAAGGATATGAAGATTATTAAATCGCCTCTCAAGAATATGCAGCATATCCTGAATGACAGCTCCGGTAGGAGAGGTGACGATTCCAATTTTTTGCGGAATCATGGGAATTGGTTTTTTTAGGGCCGGATCAAAAAGTCCCTCCCTCTCAAGTTTTTCTTTTAATTGGAGAAAAGCCAACTGAAGGGCCCCCATTCCTTTGGGCTCTATCGATTCCAAAATTAGCTGATAGTCTCCCCTCTTTTCATAAAGGCTGACTCTTCCTCTCCCGATGACGTAAAGCCCATCTTCTGGGACGAAACGAAGGGTTCGAGCTTGCATCTTAAAAAGGACGGAACGAATCTGGCTGAAATCATCTTTCAAAGTAAAGTAGATGTGCCCAGAGGGAGGAATCCGAAGGTTTGAAATCTCTCCCTCAATCCAGACATCAGGAAATCTATCTTCAAGAATATCTTTGATCTCTCGAGTAAGTTCTGAGACGGTCATGATATATCGGAGGGGGAGGTCCATTTGTTCTTTAAATCCTTCAAAAATTTCCTTTTTTTTAATATAACAGAAAGGAGGTGAAGTGTAAAACTCAACGGTTGACTAAAAAGGGGGATAGAGTTATAAATTTCAAATAGTTGAACTGGAGGATTTGACTTTGGGAACTTTTTCTTTGGATGAAATGAAGAGGATGGCGAAGGCCATCTTTTCAAGGGCCCTCACTGCAGTCGATCCATCCAATATTCTGAAAGACAGAATTCGAATTCAAAGAGATCGTCTATCCATCAAAATGGAAGGGGATTCCGAAAAAGTCTTTGATTTAGATGCCTTTGATAAGATATTCGTTGTCGGTTCTGGCAAGGCCTCCAATGCTATGGCCCAAGCGATTGAGGAAATCTTTGGAGATCGGTTGACCAAAGGAGTCATCACTACAAAATATGGACATCTGCTCCCTCTTAAGAAAACTAAAATCATTGAAGCGGGACATCCTATTCCTGATCAGAAGGGCTACGAGGGAGCAAAAAAGATCCAACGTCTGCTGAAAGAATCGGGACCCAAAGACTTGGTGATTTTTCTCCTTTCAGGGGGCGGTTCAGCCCTCCTTCCGTTTCCGCCCGGCCATATCAATCTCAAAGAAAAACAAGAGGTCACTCAACTCCTTCTGGATTGCGGGGCCGACATTAAGGAAATCAACACCATCCGGAAACATATCTCTATGATCAAAGGAGGATGGCTTGCCAAGTGGGCTTATCC
>Ga0299912_10000494_pt1 | contig 33395 bp, 29 predicted proteins | sample RVTome_2_FD_207667 | JGI IMG/M metagenome (GOLD analysis project Ga0299912, IMG submission 207667) | Soil microbial communities from uranium-contaminated site in the Upper Colorado River Basin, Wyoming, United States - RVT95D214 (version 2) ... | reverse complement strand
GCTCCCCCCAGTAACCGCCACATGGGAACCGATAAAGTCAACTCCGCCAGCCACAAGATAAAATGCCATTTACCTCCTTCCTGTTGAAGTTCTCCATCCCTACTATAGGGCTGGAAGATATTTTTCCCCCGTTCCAATTGGTAGGTTACTTCATGGCCGAGTGATATACTCCATATTTACTACGTATCCGGAAACAGTTTGCCATTTCCCCACCCTTTTGCTAGCACCATAAGGGTCGTTGGCAAAGACCAAAAAAACCGCAGAACCCTCATCACGCACATATTCCCCCATTTCCCTGACAAGTGCACTCCTCTTCTTGAGGTCAAGCTCTCTAGTAATTGCGCTTGCCATCGCCTCTGTCTTTTCGTTAACAAACATGGGATACACCTGCGTAGTGAGTTCAACATTTACACCACTTGGTGAGCTAGTAAACGGCATACCTCTATGCGTCCAGACATAGTCGAGTGCCTTACCACCCGTCCACTCTGATCTAACAGTACCCCAGTCAATTGGGAGTATTTTGACGTCGAGACCTATCTGTTGCCAGTACATAGCTACGGCCTGCCCAATCGTAGGAAGCTCGGCTCCAGGGGAAGCGACAAAGGTCTTCAGAGTAATCGGAAAACCTTTAGCATAACCAGCCTCAGCTAGCAACTGCTTTGCCTTCGCTGGATCATATGGATAAGGCTTTATCTCGATCCATTCGGACAATATCTGAGTTGCCCCTGCGGGTTTTGCCTGACCATGAAATATTGTTTTCACAATGGCTTCCTTATCAACAGCGTAATTTAACGCTTGACGCACTCTTCTATCGGCCCAAGGATTATTAGGCTTATAGCGTTTAGGATCTGTCATCACTAGTCCCCCCCATTTAACTGCGGGCGCCCAGTTATTTGGGATAGAAATGATATTTAGTCCCGATGCTTTTATGGTGTCTATAGAGTCATAGGAGATGGGAGCGAGATCAACTTCGCCGGTTTTAAGCATAGCCACTCGGGTGGACTCTTCTGGCACAATTAGAAAATTAATGTTCTTGAATTGTGGTGTTATACGCCAGTGCTTTTCAACATTAACAATAGTCTGGAGGCTAATAGATGTCCCCCTTTTATACTGAATAAGAGTATAAGGACCAGTCCCAATAGGGTGAGAGTTTGCCTTTTCATTACCGACGCTTTCCACATACTTTTTGCATACGATCCCAAGTTGCCAAATATTGGATAGGGAGGCAGCGGGCAAGTCAGCTAACGGTACTTTTAGATGAAAAACCACCTTATAGCGTTCCGGAGCTTCGACTGTATCCATGTACCCTCGCAATTGAATTCCCGTAGCAGATCGTGACTCAGGACCAGCTGCCATTTTCATTGTATATACTACATCTTCAGCGGTGACTTCGCCCCAACCTTCGTGGAACTGGACACCTTCGCGAAGCCAAAAAGACCAGGTTTTTCCATCGGCCGACATATCCCATTTTGTAGCAAGTCCAGGGAGAACTTTTCCTGTCTCTGGGTCCAGGTAAACTAAGTAATCAAATATTGCGGTCAAGTATGAGCCGCGGGCTGGATTGCCGTTCCAAGGTAAGAAAGTCTCCTCGGCTAAACTCCCCATGGCCACAGTCAGAGTATCGACGGGTCCTGCGGGAAACGTAACACGGGCATCCACGAGCATGGTGATCGCAAGCACCATTCCCACCATGAAACACATTAAGAGCTTTTGGTTCTTCATTTATCGTTCCTCCTTTCTTTGTTCTATTGATCTCTGCTACGAAACAAGCTGCTCACATGCTTGGGGGACGTCGCCCCAAAAAAGATTAATATTTCTGTCCTGGATTTATATGTCAATTTGATCCTAAATTAACTACTAGCGCTTGGCTTATCGGGCCAGGGGTGCGTCAACTTTACCTTGCTGAACTTCCATTTCCCTGCTTTCTTTATGTATTCGCAGTCGTATCTCGCCGGCAGAAATATCCAAGACGATCCCGATGGTTTTACGTCCTCCTTCATGCGATCCAAAAGCCAATGGCCCTTTGCCTTGTTCCCCTCGATGGTGATGACTGGTTGGACCAGGAAATGGCCTCCCTTAGGGATTTCCCCTTCAGATTCGCGAATCCAGCTCGCCATTGTTTTGGTTAAGAATTCACCAATCTCTTTCTTGCCTTCTCTTAGTTCTCTAGTAGGCTTTCCTTTGGCAATGGAAAAGGTGACGATATCAAATACCGCGTCTTCTGTAAAGCAGTCAACCATTTTCTCAAACTGTCTGGCCATGAGAAAAAAAATGTACTCCCTATGCATGTTTTTGATCTCTTCTATGTCTTCCAAAGTTTGAACTCTCTTTTCAAGTTCTACCAGTGTCATTTTGAACCTCCTTTTCATCGGAACTGTATTAACCCCGGGAACCCTACTACTGTTATTATCAATTTCGACCTTGTCCCGCAGATGGGATCCGGTAAACGGCCTTTGTTCGTCTTGATTTCCCCATCCCTTCAGACCTATTATCTCGTCTTACAGACCTCACCTCCTTCCGTAACCTCGTCTTGATGAAAGAGCACGTGGATTCATGGCCTCGCATAATTTGAGGCCCTGCTTTCTGATCCAACTCGCTCTAATCTTCCTTGTCAATAGACTTCAGCACACAGCTCAAGGCAGAGCTTGCAACCTCCTTCGTTAGAAGGGAAGTTGTGCCTCCGTAGTTATAACCTCCTCTGCATACAGGTCGGAAATCTCATCATCAGAGAGCCCAAGAATATCTTTGTATACATATTCATTGTGTTGCCCCAAACACGGACCTGACCTTTCCACGTGGGCAGGGGTTTTCGATAGTATGAAAGGTAAACTACTATGTGCATGAACTCCCATCTCTGGATGGTCCAAAAAAAGATAGTGATTGCGATAGAGCAGTTGAGGATCGGAATAGAGATCCCGGCAAGTCAGTACTCCATGAGCTGCAATACCTGCGTCCTGCAGCATAATTTCTATTTCGTCTTTGGTATAGTTAGACGTCCATTCAGCTATAGCTCTGTCTAGCTCGTCTTCATTATTCTTCCTTCCAGAAATTGTCTTTAACCTAGGAGACATAGCCCACTGAGGTTCACCCATGACCTGGCATAATGCCGCCCATTCCTGGTCCGAAAATACCGCCATGGTGCACCATTCATCTTCACCTTTACAAGGGTAGACGCCGTGCGGCGATGCCTCGGGTATTCTGTTGCCATTCGGGCTCGCTATGGTCCCATTCACCCGATAATCCATTATGGTCGGCGCCATCAGCTGCAGAGCGCCCTCAAATTGAGACTGTTCTATGTATTCCCCCTGTCCGGTGTGGTCTTTGTTGATCAAAGCCGAGAGAAGCGCCGTCACGTTGAGTGGAGGGCAGATGAAATCGGTATAGGCTCCATAGGGTGAACAAAGTTCCCCGTCAGGCCATCCACTGACATACCAAAACCCCGACAAAGCAGCGAGCTGCCATCCGTACGCTCCAAATTTACAATTTGGTCCGTATTGACCCTGGTTGCTGGAGCTCACGTAGATGATATCCGGTCGCACTTTCTGCACATTGTCGTAGTCTAATCCCCACTTTTTCATTGCCCCAGGTGCAAAGTTCTCAACTATTACATCAGCCCACTTGATGAATTTCCATGCAATCTCTATCCCTTTGGGCTTGTTTAAGTCCAGACTGATGTCATACTTGTTCGTATTGAAACTAGTGAAGCTTGAGCTTCGATTGAGTGCGCTCACGTTGTCTCGAAAGGGCGACATCAGACGAGTACCGTCCGGTCGTGTGTGGGATTCAACTTTAACGACCATCGCCCCGTGATCAGATAGATATTTAGTCGTAAGAGGCCCAGCCAGAATCCACGTGAAATCGAGCACTTTTATGCCTTCCAAGGCACTTTCATTTGTTTTTGCTTCAACAGGACGGACATTATCCCGCTTTGACAAACTTGAGAACCCCTTTTGGGCGATTTCACTATTATCCTCTCCAAGCAAGGGAGCGGGCTTTCTTATTGTCATTGGCGTACGCCTCAGCTTTGAAAATGGGCCGCAATAGACAAGGGAGTCCTTCAAAGCCGAATGCTCAACTTTGATCCAGAAATCCCTGGCCGCAAGCTGCTTGTCCTGGGTGATGTCCCTTGTATTGTTGGCAGGGAGGAGCAGGATCCCTCTCGCCGTCGCTCCCGCGAAGAGTTCGGCCTTCGTTTTTGTTTTAAAGAAGGTTGCGAACGGCGCCTCCACCCTGTCTACGGTCTCCTGGGTGACTATGTTCCCGTCATAACCGTGTATCCAGTCGAAGTCTTTCAACCAGCCAGGTGCCATGCTTTCTTCGTCGAGCCATGCCACCAAATCCTTTGAAGATTGAACAAATTTGGCCACGGAGCCGCCCATTATGAAAATGCTTATATGTCCATCTTTACATGGATACAAGATCCGCATGCGTGCTCTGCCTAGGATGGAATATGGTCCCATCCTTTTCATGTTATACTGAAGTATATCCCAGTATAAATCCGCATACATATTTAGCCATGTGAGGCATTGCTGCAAAGAGACATCAACCTGTTGTCCTTCGCCAGTTCTCCTGGAGTTATAAAGAGCTATCAAAGCACCGGCGGCACCCTGTATTCCTGCATGTAAATAGCCCTGAGATGGCAGACTAATCCAGTTTGGTGGTCTATTGGGACTTCCGCAAAGGGAAAGATATCCTGAGCTCGCCCAGCCAATTATGTCTGAACCTCGATAACGTGCTTTAGGGCCTGATTGACCAAAGGCAGTTATAGATACCACAATGATTCTGGGATTAATTGCGTGTAACTTGGCATATCCTAAATCCATTTTCTCCATATATCCGGGGGCGAATGACTCAACTATAATGTCCGCTCCCGCCGCCAGCTTGATGAAAAGCTCTCGCCCTTCAGCTGATGTAATATCAAGTGTTATCCCTCTTTTGTTCGTATTGTAGGCAAACCAATATAAGCTTTTCTCCGGATGACGTTCTCCCTTATAAAATGGACCAATGTGTCTGCTCTGGCTGCCAATCGGTGGCTCAACTTTAATTACATCTGCACCGAGGTCTGCCAGTACCTTGCCACATATCATTGAACCACCATCAGTCAAGTCGAGTACGTTGAAATCATCTAGAAGCATGTAAGGCCTCCCTCAATTGTTCAACTTATACAAAAAACACTGAAAACTGGACATTCTTCACACATCTTTCAATCCTTGATAAAACTCTTGTGGAGATCAAGCGTCCGTAGTATCTCTAACTCATGTGGACTTGGAGTTGAAACGGTGCCAATATCGCCTGTTACCTTTAGATCCCAACCGCATCGCTCCCTAATTTTATCGATTGTTTTGTCTTTTGAGGGTGACTCTGGTGCGCCTATGTATTTTGTGAGAGTAAATATACCATCACCGCCTACTTTCTTGAAAACTCCCAAGTCAGATACAAGTGTACTAATCTTGTCCCCACAGCAGCTGATATAGGGCACCTTTTCAACAAAACGCCCCCGCGATTGACGTGCAACAACTAAGAGTTCACGAGCACCATTGGCAATATCATTCCCACCACCAGCCCCAATAAAGAATCCTCTTTCTCCCAAATGGGTGGTATTTATGTTACCATATTTGTCGATCTGCGCTGCCCCGAGTATGGCCAAAGTTTTATTGTTCTCACCACAAATAATCGTACCATAACCGTCAATGACGTCAGTTAGCATTTTGCAGGTTGCTATATGGGAAAAACCCAGTGCGAAGGGGTCCCCCGGTCGCGGGGAATGGCCATATAATGCCCCTCCCTGGCAAAGTTCGACATCATAGTCTTTGTTCTTCAATTGGTAATAAGCAATCCATCCAGCAAGAGCTCCAGCGCCTATACCAGTCACAATGACCCTGTGACTGTTTTTAGTTACAATCTCTTCAATCTCTCTTGCAGCGGCTATAATCATCATCTCTGTAGCATTGTATTCTCCACCTTTAGCAAGATCTTTCGGCGCTGATCCCAACTCATATGTCCAAATATCGCGATTGGCCTTTCCCTTAAGGGTGGTTACCCTTGAAACCCCCAATTTGCAAACATAATCGCTATGGTTTTTACAGCTTAAGACCCAGTCCTTTATCCAGGTGTTAAGGCTGTCCGATTGCTGACTGGCGTCTCGATGTTGACTCATAAATTCGTAATCATCCCCATATGCCTCAAATTCGGGAATGTCAGCGGTGTTAAGAAGACCCCGGGGATGTGCTCCAAGAGGAGCAACAGAAACCGAATTCACCATATAACCAGGAATCTTAACGAAAATTGAATGTCTTCTTACGAATTCCGTCGACACTATCTTTTCAACAGTTACCATGACGCCCTTTTTGGCTGCTCTTGCCGGCCATACTCCGTCCGTAGAGGGAGGAATCTGAATTGTGTTTCCATAGGGATCAGCTGCCCAAGCATGCACGATTGATATATCAGGATTGAGAGGCGTAACAACTCCGAGTTTGTGCTTATTTCCGAAGGGGTCATCGATTACCTTAAAGGAATCCCGAAGTTCTTCAGCTAAGCTACTTCCAACAATCGACTTGGTTGGCATAAAACTTACGCCTAAAGCGCCGGCCATCATCCTTAGGTAGAGCGTGTAGAGGGACCAGCTTTCAAACTCAACCTTTTTGTTCTTGAATGCTGATTGAATGACCGGGCTCGGACCTGGCGCCGGATAGAAGGTCGAGCCACTTGCCATGATGAGCCTCTTTACTAAACCACAATGAACCAGATTCAATGAGTGATCAGACACAACTGGCTGTATCAGAGTGAATTCCGGGTCTTTTCCCCAATATTGCCTTATGATTTCACAAACGGCTGCTCCAGCTTCAGCAGATACATACAGTTTCATGCCTGGCTCTATGTTTTTTCGGACTGCCTCTTCAAGGCTTGTAAGCTTATTCTCTCCCTCGTTCTCTCTTAGTCTGAATGTCTCTTCAGCTGCTTTGCTCATATCTTGGCTCAATATACGTTCTCCTTCAGACCCAAAATTCGTACTGCATTTTGACCCAATATAGCTCTCTTTTCCTGCTCGGACATGTCAAGGTTGAGAATACGGCGAATTCCCCACTCCGGTCTTAGGAATGGATAGTCAGAACCAAACATTACTCTTTCCACTCCGACATCTCGGATCAAGGATATAAATTCCGTATCTGACAGCGCATCAGGTGCATCAACCAACCCTTCTCCCTTACCACGTGTTACAACATCTGAGCAGTCAAAATAGACGCTTGGGTAAGTTTTCGCGAGTTGAAGGGTTTGGTCATAAAATCCCCTCCCTAAATGTGCTAGAATAAGCCTTAACCTTGGGAATTTTCCCTTGACCTGCTCATATAACCTTGGTTCTCCAAACTGCGGATCGGTTGGGAACTTGCCTGAATCAGCAAGAATTGGCAAGTCAACCTCCTGTGCTACTTCATAAATAGCCCAAGCCCGATGGTCCGCTGGACTAAACTGTTGTTCTGAGGGAACGATCTTTATCCCTTTTGCTCCATGATTTTGGACTTTATCCAACACCTCTTTCCTTATTAAGTCAGCCCCCATTATGGGGTCCAGACCTATAAAAGGGACCAAGGTAGGGTTGTCCTTAGCTATTTCAGTTGTCCAGAGATTACGTCGCTCTATTCTACCTGTGAGCTTTCTATCGATTTCACGTATCCTATCCTCTTTGTCAGCATCAGACAATCCTGGCGGGAGCTGGGCTAGGCTCGCCTCTCGCATTGCTCCAACCGGCGTCATGTTTAGCATAACCGCTTTGGAGATGTCGAACTCTTTCATGATACCTAAAAGCTCGGGTATGGTTCCATCATTGCCGCACATACTCTTCCCCCCTTGCGATGCTAACCCTATTTCACGACTGGGATAGGTATGGACATGGCAATCCACAATAAAAAACTTTGAGTTGCGCTCGGTACTCATTCTCCCTCCTCTCATAAGCTTTCGTGACTCAGAACTTGAGCTGCAAACAGTACCTCCTGTGAGTGAGCAAACCGTTGGCCGCTCGATAAGTGAATCAATATGGCGGCGCAGGATTTACCAGATCAGATGCAAATGTGGACCGAAAAAGTTCCTCCAATTCGTCAGGTGTCCATATGCCATACTTCCTTGATGCTTTTGAAATTGACGGGTTGGTGTATAGAGAAACCTGTCCTCCTGTGACAAAGAAAATCTGGCCATTTACATCGCTGGCCTCGTCGCTGGCAAGGTATGTCACAAAAGCAGCAATATCTTCAGGTAATCCACATCCTCGCGATAGATTGGCGCCCAAAATACCACGGGAGTTTTTGATCTTGTCGGCACTCTCAGAAATCGATTCGAGCATCCTTGTATCTGCAAGTGGTGAAACCGCATTCACTGTCACCCCATACCTTCCGAGCTCCATGGCAACAGCTTTAGTAAATCCTGTGACACCCATGGTAGCAGCGCTGTAGTTTGCTCCGCCTGAAGTGCCTATCACCCCGGCTTCGGACGTAATATTGATTATTCTCCCGCTTCTTTGCTCCCTCATCAGCGGCGAGGCGAACTTCGTGCAAGCAAAGTACCCTTTCAAGCCAACTCGTATCACATCATCCCATTCTTCGGGAGTCATGTTAAATATCATTCGGTTCCTGATAATTCCAGCATTGTTGACCAGTATGTCAACCCTGCCGAAGTTCGTCACAGTCATTTTGATGATATTCTCAGCACCGTCCATCGTGGCAACAGTATCATAGTTGGCAAGAGATATTTCACCTTTGTGTTTTATTTCTTGAACCACCCTATCAGCAGGCTCCTTAGATGGATTACTTCCATCCACATTTACTCCATAGTCATTAACCACAACCTTGGCACCCTCACCAGACATTGCCAGGGCGATCGCTCTGCCTATCCCTCGCCCTGCCCCTGTAATCACTGCAACCCTATCCTTTAGTCTATTTGGCATCGTTGCCTCCCCTTCAATTTTAGGCTGTTCTCCCCCTTTGTCGTCAAACAGACCTTATTTAGACTGTTTCTCTGTTGGTATCTTCTGGGCCGGCGCAAAGTTAAAAATATCCGCCATGATGTACGGCATGATACGGCAAAGGTTATCGGCCGACCACTTGCCAGTCCTATCAAAAATCGTCCTTATGATCCTATGTTGGGTCCAAACCTCTACAGTTTCTCCTCTTATCCCTAAGAGTTGACCATTTATATTGGCTGCTGCATCACTTGCCAAGAAAACAGCCAGGGGCGCCACATGGTCAGTCCATTCGTTGCCCGTTGCACCAGGTCCAGCATAAAGCCGCTTAATCCCGTACTTTGCCCTTTGTTCTATAGCTGCCGCAAAAGTGGGCATACCAACATATTGTTTGCCAGCCTCTCTAAGCTCATCGGGCTGTGCAACCGGAGCAATCATGTTCGTTGTCACACCATAGTAGCCAAGATCTCGGGCGACAGTATTCATGAGACCAACGATCCCAGCTTTAGAGGCACAGTAATTACAGGCCCCGGTATTTCCAACAAAACCAGCCCCGGAGATGATACTGAGGATTCGCCCATACCTTTGTCGTTTCATGATCACCGAAGCAGCCCTTGTGCAGTTAAAAGTCCCCTTCAGATTGACATCCAGAACAGCATCCCATTCCTCCTCGGTCATGTTCCAGACCATATGGTCATGGGTAATTCCTGCATTATTTACGAGAATGTCAATGCTGCCAAAACTATCGACGGCAGTTTGAATGATACGCTCCCCACCTTTTGTTATTGCCACATTATCGGTCTGGGCAACTGCCGATCCCCCTCTAATTTTAATCTCCGCTACAACCTTATCTGCGTTTCCTGCCGGTGCCCCAGGTGCCGCACCTTTTCCGCCCCAGTCATTCACCACGACCTTGGCACCCTCATCAGCCATTGCCAGAGCTATCGCTCTGCCTATCCCTCGTCCCGCCCCTGTAACGACCGCAACTTTATCCTTTAGTCTATCAGCCATAACTGTTCTCCTTGCTATTCCAACCCATGTGCTCTTCGGACTAACGCCAATTCGTCCTTGGACAGGGAGGCATAGAATCCCTTCTTGCTTCGAGTCACGCCAATTTCTTTCATATCAACCAGCAGTTCCGCAAACTTTACTATAATCCCCACGTTGTTCAGAACAGGCACGCTGTCTATTTCCCTCACATTAGAATCAACCAGAATCATCGTAAGAATATTACAGCCTGAAACCAAGATACCCGCTCCGCCTTCGATGGCTCTCCTTGCCCCCTTCTTCACCGCCTCAATGATGGGAGCGGGATGGCTGAACCCGTCAGCAAGTTGTTCCATAGTTATCGATAGGCAACTACCTGGCACGTACCGCTCCAACAGGCCATACTGTTTTACTAGCTCCTCCATCTGGAACAATCCCCATTGCTCATAAGAGAGTATGGAAAACTTGCGAGCGAGCAGACAGGCAAAATGAAAGGAGGTTTCAGCGGAAAAGGCAGCAGGTATGTCGATGACCTCTCTGATCTGGAGAGAACCCGTATCCAGCATACAGCCGCCGGCGAAGGCATCATAGCCTTGCTGTTCTGCGGTACGGGCATTACTGATCCAGTGTGCCGCATCCAGATACTGGACGTAGTTCGATCTATTAAAAACGGGGCTGATAATCTCTATACCATAAGCATCAACCACAGTTCCTATCCTGACCACACTTTGTAGATGTCTCTTGAGGGCGTCCTCATAAGGTTTGAATAACGGCATCTTGCCAAGTGGTGCTCCACTCTGATACCAAATTCGCATTTTCGCCTCCTTCACAATATTCCAACATTAGGTTCCTTGAAATCCATAATATCTTATCTTATGCTATTTTCTATACATATACTCTCTTCTTTTTCTCCCCGAACGAAAAAATGAGATAAATCAGCAACCTTCTTATCTTCCCATTTAGTGGAAGAAGAGAAATCCATGTAGCGAAGTTTCCCATGACTAAATGTCAGCAGCATACCCTTTGTCTGACTTAAAACGCCTTACTTTGTATCGCCAGCTTTGTACATTCCTACAACTTTAGGTACGCCGTTAACGATCCGCATTACTGGTACATCGCAAAGAAGCTGATGGTTAATGCCAAACTGCTTTTCCCCTATAAATCGTATTTGTCTCCCTAACACAGGGAACGTACTGGTCTCTATAACCTTTGTAAGCTTCTCAGGATCTAAGCTATCGGCCTTCTGTATGGCTTGAATATAGATTGGGGCCCAACAGCATTCTTGCCATGTACTATCCATAGTTATGTCCCAAAGCTTGCCGTCTCTACCATACTTTTCGATCATCGCCTTTTTCATCTCTTGCTCTTCAGGAGTAAGGTATTCAGGGACATCGGGAGTTCCAAGAGTGACTAGTAGAATATTATCCAAAGTTTTTTCCGGAACCATTTTCTTTAGCTGAGCAATGTCTAATGGAGAGCTACCAGTTAGCATCCCCTTGAAACCAAGCTCGTATGCCTGTTTTATTATGAGGTAACAATCCCCCGGAGACGACGATCCATAGGAGATGATTTCCGGCTTCTTTGCCAACGCTCGACTCAGCACCGGAAAGAAATCTTTTGTGCCACGTATATAGTATTCATTCTCCAAAATATTGATACCTGTTATTTCTGCCGCCTCTTTCATCTCCCCAAACGCCTCCCAGCCGCTTTCATCGTCAGCGAGAACACTGACGACCGTTTTCAAGCCAAGGTTGTTTTTCAAATACCCAAATGCCGCGGCTTCACCCCACAGGGAAGTTGGACATGCTCTAAAGGAATATCGAAAGTTTGGAGACATAATTTTCCTACCCATACTCATGTGAAAATTGACTATTTTATTCTCCGTCACGATGGGCATAGTCGCTAAAGCGCATAGAGTACTCTGCAGGACTAGCAGATTAACTTTATCGCTAGCAATTGCCCTTTTGGCATACTCCACTGCTTTTGCAGGGTCAAGTCCATGATCATAGTTAATAAGCTCAAAAGTATAGGTTTTGCCACCAACCTTGACTCCCCCCTTGGCGTTGGCTTGGTCAAGGAAATATTTCCCTCCGCGCGAGGTAGATTGTCCCCAGGAGGCGGCGGGCCCTGTTAGTGGTCCAATGTACGCCGAGATAATCTTCCCAGATGCCGCTGATGTTGGTGTCTGTGCTAGCGCGGGCGTGCAGACCACCACCAAAGCTAATAATACGATTACCGGTGAAATAATTGTAAATCTTTTCATTGTTTTACCCTCCTTTACTTGAATTTAATTAGCCATAAATTGAACCCTGGATGGAATGATATCTTCTACTTCGGATACCTCCTCTCCTCACACGTTTTAACAAGCCATTTTTTGCTTCTATTAATCTCCTGGTCCCCTGGGAGTACCGTAATCCGGGTGCTTTCGCAATGTGTAGTACCGGGGAGATACCATGGAATCCTTTTCTTGGCTCTCATATCTCTTCACCGATAGCCGCCCCCTCATGAATCGTGTTCATCATCTTTCGAGGCTCGACACAGTCGCCAATTGCATATAGTACCGGGATCTTTCCCTGCAATGATTTGACCAACCCGTCATTGGATCTTGTACCAATAGCGCTAACCACAGTATCGGTTTCCAGTAGTATAGTCCGTCCTTCAGGGTCCTTGAACTTTATTCCTTTCTCGGTAAGTTCTTCCTCTTTTACTCCTGCAAACATCCGCACTCCATGGTTCTCGAGTCTCGATAGAAGATATGGCTTAGCCCCTAGCGTGGCATCTTTCGCAAACGTTCCCAGTATCTCAACAATGTCTACTTGCTTCCCATTACTCGCTAAGAAGTCAGCAGTCTCACACCCAACAGAGCCGCCGCCTATAACCACGACCTTTCGCCCAACTTCTACCTTATCAGCCAGAACATCATGAGCAGTAACAACCTTAACGGTCTCAATCCCAGGGAGTCTCGGTACTATTGGAGTAGAGCCCGTAGCTACAATAACCGTATCTGGTTGATACTCCAAGATGGATGACAATGTAGCGTCTCTGCCAAATTCGACCGTCACACCGAGCTTCTTGAGCTGATTCGCCAGGTATTGAATCACGTTGGTCAGAGGCTGTTTGTACGGAGGTATTACGGCCAGATTAACCTGTCCACCGAGTCTCTCGGTCTTCTCCCACAGCCGCACGTTGTGACCTCTCAGAGCAGCTACCCTGGCTGCTTCCATACCCCCAGGACCACCACCAACAACTAAGATTCGTTTGACCTTAGTCACCGGTCTTAGTTTCGCTCCTTCTCTGCCCAATGCTGAGTTTACGGTGCACTTCACCCCCTTCCTCTCCCCCACAGTAATGTCCATACAACAGCAGCAAGCTGTACATTTTCGAATATCGTCTACTCTACCCTCCGCCGCCTTCTTTGGGAATTCCGGGTCGGTTATCAAAGCTCTGCCCAGAGTCACAAAATCAGCCTTGCCTTGTCCTATGATTTCATCCGCCACATAAGGGTCGTCAATTCTCCCAGCAGTGGACACAGGTATACCGATTGACTTCCTTATTCGCTGGGCGAAGCGCGTGTTGTAGCCGACAGGAAAATAAAAAGAACCACCAATCTGCTCATAGTTATCTGGCCCGCCAGAAGTAATATCAATGGCATCGGCACCAGCTTTTTCGAGCATTTGGGAAACAGCTATTGCATCCTTCAAGGAAAGATGCCTAAAAACCTCGTCAACAGACAGCCTGAACAACACAATATAATCCTTGCCAGCTCTATCTTTCGCTGCACGTATAAGCTCTACTGCAAACCTCGCCCTGTTTTCAGCATTACCACCATATTTATCCACCCTCTTGTTTAACCGTGGGGACAGAAAATCAGCAACCAGATATCCATGACCTCCATGAACTTCAACACCGTCGAACCCACTTTTTCTTGCCCTCAAAGCAGCTTCGCCGAATTCAGCCACTCGCTGTTTTACCTCTTCAGTCCGCAGTGCTCTGGCCATGGCCCCAGTCCCTGGGACTGGCAGCCTTGCACAAGATACAGCTTCCACTGTATCGAACCTCCCTCTACCTGCGTGTATCTGAATAAACGCTGTAGACCCCGCCTTATGGATAGCACTGCTTAACCTCTTCAATCCAGGAATAAATCGGTCATCGGCTAAACATATACGGGTGTCTCTCCCAAAGGTGGGAAAACTGGCTTCAACCATTATGGCGCCTACTCCACCAAGTGCTCTCGCTACATAATAATCTATCAGACGGTCCCCTACCTCTCCATCCTCCTCCGCAAAGTGGGTGCCCATCGGCGACATTACCATCCTATTCTTGATTTGCAAGCCTCCGATAACCCCTGGCTGAAACAATTTGGTGAACTCCATTGTAAAACTCCTCCCTCCCTGTTTTATCGGATGCCTAAGTAGACTTTCTTGATTTGTTCATTTTGCAGCAGTTCGATTGTATCCCCAGCCAGCGCGACCTGACCTGTTTGCATGATATAGCCCCAGTGCGAGATCTTAAACGCCACGAAAGCATTTTGCTCAACCAAGAGCACGGTTACACCCTCCTGGTTAATTTGTTGAATGATCTTAACAATATTTTCGACCATGAGGGGCGATAACCCCAATGATGGCTCATCTGCAAGGAGCAACTTCGGCCTGGACATTAAACCCCGGGCAATAGCCAACATCTGTTGTTCACCACCGCTCAGAGTACCCGCGGCTTGCCTAAACCTATCTTTTAGCCGAGGGAAATACAATAGCACTCTATCCAAATCATTATTTATTTCTGCCTTGTCTTTTCGCGTATACGCGCCAATTAACAGATTCTCCCGCACGCTCATCGGCCCAAAAAGCATTTTGCCCTCGGGAACATGACTGATACCCAATTCGACGATGCCTTGAACAGACAACCCGTCTATACGTGCATTCTGAAACCAGATTTCTCCAGATGCTGCTCTAACCATCCCCGAGATTGCTCTTAAGAGGGTTGTTTTCCCAGCGCCGTTTGCGCCAGCGAGGGTGACTATCGCTCCACTTGCGACCTCAAAGGAGACGTCACTTACTGCCACTGCTCCGCCATAATTTAAAGATAAGTGCTCTACTTTAAGTAATGGTGTGTTTTGAACCAAGGTAGGCCTGGATGACATCTGCATCTTCCGCTATTTCCTCCGGAGAACCCTCCGCAATCTTTGCCCCATAGTTGAGTACGACGAGACGATCGCAAATCTGCATAACAGCCCTCATGTTATGCTCAATAATTAGGATTGTCGTCCCTTTGCCACGTAGTCCATGAAGAAACCCGATGGTCTTATCAATCTCTTCAGCATTCATCCCGCCCAGAGGCTCGTCAAACAGCACTATCTCTGGCGAACTGCCTAAAGCTAGAGCAATACTAACGAGTCTCTTTACCCCGTGGGGTGTCCGTCTTACATCAAGGTCTTTAAACTCGGACAGCCCTAAAGACTCCAATATTCCCATAGCCCTTTCTTGTACTGCAACTTCCTTCTTTCGTGTAAGCCGTGTGGGTATGATATCCTCCCAGTCTCCCATTTGGGCGCCCACGTATTGTCCCATCATGGCATTTTGAAGAACCGTCATGCCATTAAAGAGAACATTTAGCTGAAATGTCCGACCTACACCCAGCCGTGTTATGAGGTGCGGCGGAAGAGCAGTTATATCCTGTCCTTTGAATAGGACTCGCCCGCTCGTAGGACGAATGTGACCGCTCACCATATTAATGACGGTCGTTTTTCCAGACCCGTTCGGGCCAATCAGCCCTACAATATCTCCTCTGTAAACTGCCATATCCAAACTGGAAACGGCCTCTAACCCACCGAAAAACTTGGTTAGCTTGTCAGTCTCAAGTATCGCCTGCATACCTCTCACCCTCTGCTTACCCACCTAAGTCCATTAGCACCCCACAACTGCAACTTCCTGGACAGGGTGATGCCGGCACCAGCAATACCTTCCGGCGCTAACAGCGAAAACAGTATCAGTACCGCGCCAAAAATGATTGGTTCATACACTATTCCTTTCGTCAGCTGCGTGGATAAAAGCCTCATCACAGCTGTGCCGACTATCGGTCCGGCGTAAATCATTTGGCCGCCAACGACAACATAGGCGATTAGATAGAACATCAGTCCTGTACTGAAGGAGGCTGGATTTATGAATTGAACAAGCGGAGCATAAAGACCGCCAGCTAGGGCACTAAAGACACATATTATTACAAAGCATTTCAATTTGTATCCTGCTACATCTATCCCAATAGATTTTTCTAAGGGTTCGGCCACTCGGATGCCATAAAGAATCTTGCTGAACCGGCCAATGTGCAATCTGTAAAGCACAAACAGGATCAAGACTGCGAAAACTAGAATCAAGTAGTACATCGCAACATCAGATTCAAAACCGGGAGGGCGTTTTATGCCACCGATTCCGCCATGACCACCTGTCAACTTTTCCCAACGTATCACTACCTGACTGATTATCTCTGCAAAGGCCAGATTAACCAGAAAGAAATAAACTGACTGCAACCTGAGTATCGGTTTTCCTATGACGAGAGCAACAATTCCCCCAAGCACCCCTCCAATAAGCAAACCAAGCCAATAAGGGAGTCCTGCCTTTAACATCGACAATGAGGTTGCGTAGGCTCCTATCTCCATAAAGCCTACGATGGAGAAAGCGAGTAAACCAGCGAGCATCAACAGACGAAGACTGCTTACCACAATGGACCAGATGAATATCAAACTGAGCACATAAATATATAGCCTACCTAAGCCCAGCAGAGGCAATAAAAACATGATGGCAAGCAGACCTGCAATAGCTACCCCTTTGACTGCTTTCCCTGTTTCCATGGACAATTCTCCGCAAGTTCACTCGAAATACAATTCATACTTAACCCCCAACAACCCTGCGGGTCTCATGATTATGAGAAGCATTATGAACACGAAACCCACGATAGAGGCTATCGTTGTGCCTGCAAGAGTTCCGACGTAGCTATCGATGGCGCCAATAATTAGCCCGGCTAGCACACAACCTGGGATACTCCCCAGTCCGCCCAAAAGGATTACGGTTACAGACCTCATTAGATATGTATACCCGGAGTGTGGGTTAATAGTAAAAATGGGTGCTGCCAGGACTCCAGCGATAGCTGCATATCCGGTCGCTATAAACATAGCAATAGCAGCAACTCTGTCAGGTCTTATACCCTGCAATTCAGCTGCCACCGCATCAAAACCATATGCACGAATCGCACGGCCCTGCTTCGTGTGGAAAAGGAAAATGAACAAAAAGCCTGTCAAAATTGCCGCGCTAATAACCATGAGAACCCTTTCCCAAGGGACAACTACTTGACCAAGCCGCAGCAATCCGTGCACCATTGGCGTTACAGATTTATCTAGTGAACCAAAGACTAGGCCCACTCCAGTTTCAGATATAAGCCAGACTCCGAGCGTGAGGTTTGACACGATTAGGAATTTTTGACGATACTTCCTCAGAAGAAACTTATCGTATGCTACGCCGATTAATCCAACTATTATCACCGACAGAAATACAGATAGGCCATAAGGAAGGCCTAGTTCCTCGAAGAAGTAGTATAGCCCATAGCCACCCAACATACACATCGCGCCCTGCGCGAGAGTAAGTATCTTTATGGAGCCAAGAAGCAGAGTTAGCCCACTCGCCACCAGCACATAAAATCCAGCCAACATGAGAGCATTCGCTGTCATTTGTCCAATTAGAACTCCCATCTTCCTCCCCCTTGCCATCAGTTGGTCAGACTTGGATTGTGTTCTGGACCTTATTAACTCTTTTGCCTCAAGTAATGCTTATTAATTTGACCCATTCCTGCCTTCTCGGTTAGCACCTTCATCTCATAAGCCCGGTCCTCGGTACGTACCAAACACCTTTATCAAACTACTACAGATTTCACCGAGAGTTGCATACTCCTCCACAGCTTCAATCAGTAAAGGCATTAAGTTGGCTGTTTCGTCTCTGGCTGCTTCTTCTAAACGTTTCAAGTTCACCTCAATGTTCTTATTGTTTCTGTTCCTTTTCAGTTCTTTAAGATTGGCAATTTGCCTTTCCTCAGCATTTTCCCTTCGCATTGCATCATAGGGATGATGCCGGTTGATCGGGACGTCCAGTTCATGGGGTCCCACGAATCGATTCACACCCACCATGATTCTCTCTCCATTAAATATCTTTCTATGCCGTTCGTAGGCGCCTCTGGCGCAAACTCGGTACTGGTATCCTGCCTCCACAGCCGCAACTGCCCCACCCATCTTATCGATTTCGTGTATGATTTTCCAAGCTTTTGCTTCAACTTCGTCGGTTAGAGCTTCCATAAAATACGAGCCTGCCCATGGGTCCATCACATCGAGCAGCTTGGCTTCATATCGAATGATTCGTTCGGCATCATAGTTCAGTTGTCGAGCTTCCAGACTGTGCCCCAGTTCCAAAGGCTCGTCGTAACACGTCATCGTGGCTCTACCGCCAGCCATTGCGTCGGCAACACCAATTATGACTGCCCTCGTTAAATTATTGAGGCAACGTTGTGGTACCATGGCAGAACCTGACACACCAACACCCCATGCGCCACGAGGCATGCAGCTTCTTGGATCCTTAGCCCCAAAACGTTCTTTCATTACCTTCGCCCACATTCTTCGAAATGCTCTCGCACGAGCTATTTCTCTGTAAATCTCCACGGTGGTGCATGCAGCAGTCAGAAAGGGCAATCGTTTAACGAAAACGTCCACATCAAGTCCCGCGTCTATCCCCATCTGCACATAGGCGATGCCATTGCTAATGACAATACCCACAAGCCCCTCGGAGTCAGCTCCCGCTGATTGTATATGGCTCATAGCGATTGTCATGATGTTAAAGAGAGGCATGTGTTTTGTAAGGTAGACCATCATGTCTCGAGTCAGTCTCATGGCAGGTCTCGGCGGAAAGATGTATGTTCCACGGGCAATGTATTCCTTCAGGATGTCGTTTTGAGGAGTTCCTCTTAGCTTGCTGAGAGGGATGCCCCGTTTCTTAGCAAGGACAGCATACATTGCCGTGATGATACTTGCCGGGGCATTTATTGTCCAACTGGAGGCGATTTTGTCCAAATCCAGATTATTGACAAAAGCTTCATAGACTACCTCCATATCCCGGAGAGAGTCTATTGCCACGCCAGTCCGACCGATCTCCCCCAAAGCAACGGGATTATCAGAGTCTAAACCTAGTTGGGTAGGCAGGTCGAAAGCCAGGTTAGGTCCGACTCTTTGATCCATAGCCTGCATCTGCTTATAGTAATCTCTCGTGTCTTCAGGAGTACCATAGCCTGAATAATAGAGGGTCGCCTGTGTGAGAAGTCTCTCGGAATCCTCAATTTCTGGACTGCCTGGTGATTTCGCCGCATACTCACCAGCGGTGAAGGGGTATTGTCCGGGAAAACCCTCCTTCTCCAGGAAATCATAGTCTTTGATGTCGAGAGGGGTATAAAATCTATTCTCTTCTCTTGCTGCATGCATCCTATCAAGGGCTGCTTGGTAAGTCCCCTTCTCCCACTCGCGACGCTTCTCCTCTATATCCTTCAGCTTCTCCTGTGAAAATATCTCCGTCATAATTTCTCCCTTTAATTGCACAAAGAACTCACAATCGCCTATCAACACACTGTACTTAACTTATCATATTAGCTGCTGTCTGATGAAATCGGCAATGGCCTCGATCGTGCTCCCGGATCCGAAAACCTTCCTTATCCCTTTCTCTTCGAGGTATGGGATATCCGCCTCAGGGATATTTCCTCCTCCGATGACAAGTACGTCTGACATTCCTTTTGCCCTGAGCAGTTCAACAACCCGAGGGAAAAGCTTTTTGTGCGCCCCAGATAGGGAACTCAAGCCAACAACATCAACACTTTCCTGTAAGGCAACCTCCGCAATCTCTTCAGGTGTCCATCTAATCCCTGTATAAATGACTTCCATACCGGCGTCCCTCAGCCCCAAAGCTATGACTTTGGCTCCCACATCATGACCGTCCAACCCCGGTTTAGCCAACAACACTCTTATTCTCCTCCCATTATCCATCTGTTTCTCCATTGTATTATCCGGAAGTGGCCTCCTTGCCGAGGAGATCCCGTGCAATCGCAACCTTAAGCACATTCGACGTCCCTCCGGCGATTGTACCGGCGAGCACATCACGATAGTGATGCTCAATTGGAAATTCGTCCATCAGGCCATAAGCTCCGTGGAGTTTTACTGCTTCCGCCGTAACATGGACGGCCAACTCTGTCGATAGTAATTTGGCTTCGGCCACCTGCCTCTGGATATGTGGGACATTTCGACTCACAAGATCAGCAACATAGTAGACAAACCATCGAGCTGCATCAATCTGAGTTGCCATTTCGGCGATTGTCCCCTGAACAAGTTGAAAACTTGCGATTGGCTTTCCAAATTGGTAGCGCTCCTTAGCGTATTTAACACAACTGTCAAGGCAGCTCTGAGACATGCCAATCCACGCGGCAGCTAGCTCAAGACGAGCAATATTGACGCCAGCTAAGCCTTGCCTCAATCCCCGCCCTTCTTCCCCAATTAAATTCTCACGCGGTACCCGGCAATCTGTGAAGGCTAACGTAGCCAATGGAGTGCTTCGAAAACCGAGCTTCCCCTTGAGGTCTGCACTGGCAAATCCTGGAGTGCCTTTATCAACAGCAATGATGCTAAACCCCCGGGGACCTTTACTCTTATCCGTACGGGCTAGCACCAAAACGGTATCGGCTACCTGTCCACCACTAATGAAGTTCTTGGTCCCATTTATTACCCAATGATCTCCATCGAGTTCCGCAGTAGTCAGGATACCAGACACATCACTCCCTGCATTGGCTTCCGTGATAGCCATTGCGATAATCAGCTCACCCCGACACATGGGAGGAAGATATTTTTGCTTCTGTTCTTCGCTTCCGGATTCCAGGATGATAGCCCCGGGAAGATTGGGGGGATTGAGGCCCAGTGATGGCAAGCTGACGCTCGCCCAGCCGAGTTCTTCTGAGACAATAATCGATGTCATTGGATCCATCCCTGCACCACCATACTTTGTAGGTATTCTAAGCCCCAATAATCCGGCTGAGGCTAGCTTCGGAATTATCTCAAAGCAAATGACCTCATCCCGTTCATACTTGCTCAGAAGAGGCAGGATCTCACGCTCGGCAAATTTGCGAGCCATATCTTTCACCATTAACTGTTCTGTCGTTAGCTCAAAATTCATTTTTCTTGAATCCTCCTTATTCAGTTATTATTTCATCAAGCCCTATTCTTTTTGGACGAGCTCTATGAGAAGTCCGTGTGTCGACTTCGGGTGAAGAAAGATGATGCGTCCTTCCAGTCCCTGAGCAGGAGTCCCGATAATCTCTACCCCCTGCGTCTTAAGAGAATTAATCTCCGAATCCAAATCCGCAACCTCAAAACAGACGTGGTGAAGTCCCTCACCCCGTTTGCTCAGGAAATTGGCAAAGATGCCTTGGTCACTTACAGGCTCAAAGAGTTCAATCATAACATTACCGACTTCCACGGTGCTTACTTTACTATCTCCACGGTCAATCGGGGCAGAAACGGCTGCCCCAAACGAAGAAGAGTAAAACCTACCTGCCTCCTTTACACTCTTTACTACAACTCCCAGGTGACTGATTTTCTTAATCATCGGCTTCTCTCCATATGTAATAGAGTAAGTCTGATGCCCTCAGACAGTCTGTTATAATTATTTGACTAGTATGGTACACCCGGTATTCCCCAGGTTGCCCTGCACCTGACAATAACCAACCTTCGCTCCCTTTACCTGCCTGGCGCCAGCCTGTCCTCTGAGCTGAACGACAGCTTCGTATAACTGGGTAATACCCATAGCCCCTGTTGCTTCTCCAAAAGATGAAAACCCACCACTTGGACAGATTGGGATTCTCCCACCAATTTGAGTTGCCCCTTCTCTAAGCAGCTTTTCAGCCTCTCCAACTTTGCATAAACCCATTACCTCCGAATAGGCTAGTTCTTGCCAGGGGGTATTTTCCGCCAGTTCTACGAAGTCTAAATCTTCAGGGCCTATGCCAGCCTGTTCGTAGGTAGCCTTGGATACTGCTGTCCACTCTTTTAGTGATTCAGATGATGGCACTGCTTGTGTGCTGAAAAAAGTACCTCCCATTGCAGCATCGCCGAACATGCGCGTAACAGTACGGGTAGCAGCTATTTTTATGGGTTTATTTGTATATTTTCTGGCCTTTTCCATGCTGCAGACTATCACTGCCCCTGCCCCATCACTGGTCGCACAAATCTCAAAAAGTCTGAAAGGATAGGTGACCATAGGTGAATTCATGACCTCTTCCAGAGTATATATTTTCCTGTAGCGGGCTTTAGGATTGAGCGCCCCGTGTTTGCTATTCTTCACTTTTACGCGGGCATAGTCTTCATGAGTTGTACCCAAATCATACATCCGCCTGGTGGCATCCATGGCCCAATAGCCAGGATTTGGCATTCCAACCATGTGAAAGCGTACTGCGTCATAGTCTTTTATGTCTGGACTCAGTACAGCGGGGAAGAAGCCGCCTGGAACCTTATCTACCCCGACTGCTATACCCATGTCAAAATTCTCTGAAGATACCTGAGCACAAACATTATTGAAAACTATTGCTCCGGTTCCACAAACATTTGAACAATTAAAAATTGGTATGCCGGTTTCTCCAATTGATGAAGCAATCATATTGCCGGCCAACAATCCCGAAAGCCCGTGCCAATGCGAAACGGAACAACCCATAATCTGAATGTCCTTCCAGTCCAGGCCTGCATCCTCAAGTGCTTCAAAAATGGCATCAGCCCCGAGGTCAACAAGTGATTTATCAGGAAATATTCCAAAGGGTGTCATTCCTACCCCAATTATGGCAAGCTCTCTCATTCGTGATTTCCTCCATACGAGTTCCGCTAATTTAGGCTTTAGCGGGCATAAATTTCCACGTCAAAACATCATTACCGTGTTCATCCTGGTACATTCTTTCCACTATCATTTCCATGGGCATACCTATCTTTAGATCCTTGATCTCGCATCTCGTCACCATGCCGATGACTCTAATACCTTCAGGTAATTCCACAAGCGCGACTCCATAAGGAGTCCACTCCTTTGGGTTATTATCCGGAGGGTGATAAGGTGGAGGCGGCATAAAGTGTTGTGCTGTATATGACCACAGTATGCCCTTGGTGCTTAGCAGGGCTTCTTCTACTGCTCGTCCGCAATCAGGATTGGTGCATCGAATCACCTTTGGGAAATAGTATCTTCGGCAAGCAGTGCATCTCGAAGCAATGAGTTGCGGTTTTTCAGAAGGCCACGTAAAAAATCCTTCTACAGCGGGGATAGACCTTTTTTTAGTTCCTTTTGAATTCGTCATAAAATATCCCTCTCTCTTTCCTTTACTTTATTAAATCTCTCCAAAACTAATTCATCGAACCAAGTGAGTGAGGAACCCCCTTCCATAAATTTCTCTTCTACGGTTCAAGCCTATTTAGATTCTACGTATGTTCATTTTGTTCAAACGAAGTTATTCCCTTTCGATCACCATTGCGAAACCCAATCCCCCTCCAACGCAAAGGGTGGCCAACCCTAAGGTTAGCTCCCTCTTTGCCATCTCATGAATGAGTGTAACGACCAGGCGACATCCTGTTGCCCCAACGGGATGACCCAACGCAATGCCACTGCCATTGACATTCACAATATCCCTATTTAATCCTAGCTCTTTTTCGCAGGATAAATACTGTGCAGCAAATGCTTCATTGATTTCAATGAGCTGAATGTCCTTCAGGGAAAGGCCCACTTTGTTTAATACCTTCTTGGTTGCAGGAACAGGACCAATACCCATATAGGAAGGGTCCACTCCGACAATCGCATAACCCAATATTTTGGCCAGTGACTTTAGTCCCATCTCCTTGGCTTTTTCTCTTGACATCAAAACAGTCACTGCAGCTGCGTCATTGAGCCCCGATGAATTTCCTGCCGTCACGGTCCCGTCTTTTTTAAAAGCAGGGGGCAGCTTGGCCAATTTTTCCAGAGTCACATCAGGCCTCGGATGTTCATCAGTATCAACAGCCTTTGCCTCTCCTTTTTTCTGTGAAATGAGAACTGTCGTAATTTCGTCCTTAAATCTTCCTTCTTGAACGGCTTTACAAGCTCTCTGCTGGCTTAGCAATGAAAACCGATCCTGTTCTTCCCTCGAAATCCCAAACTTCTCTGCCAGGTTCTCCGCTGTTAATCCCATTCCTGCTCCGATAGGATACTCCTGCATAGCCTTCCACAGCATATCAATCAATTGCCCATGTTGAAGACGCTGGCCCCAACGGGCAGTCGTTAAGATATAAGGAGCATTGCTCATGCTTTCGACCCCTCCAGCGATGACCACATCCACATCACCATCCCGAATCGCCTGAGTCCCACAAATCATCGCCTGCATTCCGGACGCGCAGTTGACAACAATGGTGAAGCCTGGCGTTTCAAGGGGAAGACCACATTTGACTGCAGCAATTCTCGCTACATTCTGGTCCAGAGGCTCAAAACAGTTCCCCATGATCACCTGTTCCACGACCTTCTTTTCGATAGCGGCTCGTTGAAGGGAGGAGTCAATGACCGTCATTGCCAAGGAGGTTGCAGAGACATCTTTTAATGACCCTCCAAAATCTCCAATGGGTGTCCTTGTTGCACTTACAATGACTACTTCTCTCATCGTTTCCTCATCTCTACTAATCTTTGAAAATCGGACTTCTCTTCTCTAAGAAGGCGGCGAGCCCCTCTTTCATATTGTGGGTCCCCACAAGCTCTGAAGAAAGGTAGGATTCATGCCTTACTCCTCTTTCTATGTCTAACTCCAGCGCCTCAGTGGTTGCCTTGGTCGCAGCTTCGACAGCCGTGATACTTTTGCTAGCAATCTGGTGAGCCAGAGATACAGCTCGGTCAAGAAGCTCCTCTGGTAAGCAAGCTTCGTTCACGAGCCCGATGTTCGCTGCCTCGTCTCCGGAGATATGTCTTCCCGTAAGTATAAGCTCCAATGCCTTGGCCCTACCTACGATCTTAGGGAGTCTCTGCGTGCCACCAAAGGTAGGAATACCCGCAATATTGATTTCTGGCAGGCCAAGTCTTGCATCCCGGCTGGCAAGACGAAGGTGACATGCCATCGCCAGTTCCAATCCACCCCCGAAACAATTACCGTTAATAGCTGCAATGACGGGTCTGGACAACTTTTCGATCTGTCGGAAAAGGGCTTTCACCTTGAGTGTCACTTCGTCGTTTTCTTGAGGAGTCTTAATTCTATTAATTTCCCCTATATCAAGCCCTGAGATAAAAATCTTGTTACTTCCCGTGACAATGACAACTTTCGCTTCTTCCTTTTCAACTAACTTTAGAATTTTTGTACAGAGCTCGTGATAATGGGAAAAGCTGAGTACGTTCAGTGGCGGTCTGTTAATGGTAATGAGCGCCACTCCTTCTATCACCGAACATCTAAAGAAATCCTTGTCAGACATTTTTCTTTCTTTCTAAGTGTTACGTCAAGCAATTCAATATATAGGACTTTTCAATCTTTCAAAACTTTAGGGACTGGGGAACCGGGTTTTTTGGATCAGACCAATCATAAAATCCCTTCCCGACCTTCTTTCCAATATATCCCATTTTCACCAGTTGGATCAGTAAAGGCGGAGGAGAGTATCGCCCATCTTTGTATGCCTCAAACATGGTTTGCCCACCCTTACAAAGAACATCCAGGCCGATGAGGTCTGCCAACATGAGTGGCCCCATAGGATGACCGCACCCGAGTTTCATCCCCGTATCTATATCCTGAATGGAGGCCACTCCATTAGCCACAGCCTGGGCTGCATCCATAAGGTAGGGAGTGAGGAGAAGGTTGACGATGAAACCAGGGTTATCCTTGGCCACAATTGGGACTTTTTTTAATGATCTTATAAAATCAAGAACCTTTGATAAAACTTCGGGGAGAGTGGTCATTGTCTTAACCACTTCAACAAGAGGCATCAATTGAGCGGGATTGAAGAAATGAAGGCCAATGACCATTTCGGGTCTCGATGTTGCCGCTGCCATTTCAGTGATAGAGAGGGAGGAAGTATTGCTTGCAAAGATCGTTTCCCTCGGGCAAATCTGGTCCAAGTTTTTAAGCAGACCCCTTTTCACCTCAATTTCTTCAAAAACCGCTTCAATGATGAGGTCACAATCCTTAAGATCCTCGGTAAGGAGAGTACTGGAAAGCTTACCTAAAGCGTCCTCTTTTATGATATTTGAAAGAATCCCTTTCGCTACAGATCGTTCGAGCCCTTTCTGTACCACCATGAGCCCTTTCTCTAAGAAGGAGGAGTTCATTTCTCTCACCACGACCATATAACCAGTTTCAAGGAGGACTTGGGTGATTCCAGCTCCCATTGTTCCACATCCAACGACTCCTACTTTTTTAAACATGTCTATTTCCTATATATTTCCCATACAATGCTATTCTCTCTAAGGTGCTACGCTAACAACCCATTAAACATAATTTCTTTGAAAGTTTTGACAAAGATTTCTCCATTAATATTGTCTCTGTTTATAGACCATTGAACCAATACCCCATGGTGAAATGCCATGATCGCCAATGCTGCAAGATCTGTATTAAGCTCTTTTTTAAAAACCCCCTCTTTTTTCCCTTGTATTATTAAGTCTGAAAGAAATTGTTGATATTTTTTATAAATTCGTTTAAAATTAGCCTCTATCCTATGATGGGTACCAATAAGCTCACCTGCCAATGTTTCAAAAGAAACACAAAGCTCTCGGTTGTAGTAAGCAAATGCTGAATTAAAGCGAATATACTTTTCAATCTTGTCAAGAGCTCCTCCCTTTATTTTGCCCACGGTATGGATCATTTGATCCAAGAAACTCTTCTCGAACTCTTCGATAATCTTCCTCAGGAGAGCTTCTTTACCTTTGAAATGCCAGTAAAGGGCTCCTTTGCTTAATCGAGCCGCTTTGGTGATGTCATCAATTGAAGTCCCATGATAACCCTTCTTTAAAAAGATTCTCAGGGCCTGATTGAAAATTCTGTTTGCTGTTTCCTGAGACTGGGGGTTCTTAATGTTATTAGACCCTTTCATTCTTCTTCTAATCTAAATGTTTTGTATATACCAACCGTTTAGTATATAAACATACTAAAAATAAATTGTCAAGAAAATAATTAAACAGAAAAAAATTAAATCCCGATATAGAAAAAATGGACGTAACTGACCATACGGATTTAGAAAGATTTTTTTGAACTAAGAATTCCTGATTCTTTAGATCGTCTCTTTTTCCCGTATCAGTAAAGAATGCCCCGACGGGACATGGCCATTTCTCAGTTCTTGAGCAAACTGCCCTCTTGTCCTTCATTTTTCCGCTGTATTCGTCTCTCCTTTCACCCATCTGGACATAAACTCAGCTCAAAGGACTTGTGCCTGATTCCTTTCAGCAATTCCAACTTTTACAGATCGATCATAAACTTCAGAACTATCTCTCCAGCGTGTTTCACGATACGGCACGCGATCTCTACCATTTTCCACTGAAAGGTAGTGATCATCTGTTTCATCCAATACTCCGGACACGAAGGCCGTTAGAAACCAATAAACCCCCATTCCTTTGCTATGCTACGGACCGTTTGAGCAGAAAGTCTACACCCAAACGCCTCGCTATCTCATCCCTCACCGCTGCATAGTTATATCCCCCAAGAGGGGTCTCTCTATCCCCGATCAGTTGCCTGTCGATCTCTAACTCTTCACGGATCGCCCACTCTATCTTCTTCGAGAGGGATGTTGGGGGTAATCTCGACTATAAGCGACTGTAAACTCTCCAGGGCCACGACGGTATGCCTTTAGAATCTGGTAAAATCTACTCCTGCTGTACTCCAACTGACGTAGAACCTGCTCCAAGGGAATTGCTTTCTTGCTATACAACTCCAGCAACAATTTCACTTGATCATCCGTAAACCTCCGGTGAATCTGTCTCGCCATCTCCTGCTCCTTTCCAGCCTGGTTTCTGTTGGAGAAGGAATGCTAACCCACGCGAATTTAGTCCAGTTTTATCTTTTGCAAAGTCTAATTTTATCTTTTGCCTAACACAAGCAAGAACGAGCAATTGACATTTCAATATGCTCGCAGTACAATTATTTATAATTATATCACTATCTAAAGTGATTGTGGTACGATGTATTTTTAACTTTGATCGGCCTAGGGATGCTTGATGGAGGTCCGCGGTCGTCAGCCAAGATGTGTTTTCGATCATATCTTGTAACTGGCAATCGGGGTGTAACCCTTGGCAAACAAAAACCGCTTTCATCTGGATAAAGAAGTCTTTGAGTCGCAAGTTTGCCTGTAGGGCACTCCATAATGTGCTGGCAGGCGCTAGGAACAACGCTTAGATGAACATCAAGCCAACGGGGCTGGCTTCTCGTGACTGGACACCCTCATAATGATATGGAGGTAAGAAAATGACTTTCACCCATGATCTGGCTTGGAAGTATCTCGATTTATTAGACCGGTCAAGCGCTTCGTACCAGCTTGCGCGCTATGCAACAACTCTGTCCTATGAATCTCTGCCGCCTGCCGTCGTTCACCAAGCGAAACGCTGCGTTCTGGATGCGTTAGGTTGCGCTGTGGGGGCGTATGACGCGCCCGGTCTCCCTATCTGTGAGGCTATGATCAAGGAGCTAGGTGGTGTTGAAGAGGCCATTGTATTCGGTTCTGGACTGCGCACCAGCGCACCCAACGCCACTATAGTCAACAGCTTTCTGGTGCGGTTCCTGGATGCTAATGATTTGGGAGGCGGTGGTCATAATAGCGATGCAATACCGGCTATCCTTGCCGTTTGTGAGAGGGAAAAGAAGAATGGACGGGATTTGCTTACCGCTTTGGTAATTTCGTATGAGTTAGGAGCCAGATTCTTTGAGGCTGGAGGGGCCTACAATGGTTTTGAGAGCATAGGTTGGCCGACTGATATCAGGGGTGCGTTAAGTATGCCTCCAGCTTTAGGTAAGCTGATGGGCTTAAACGAAGACCAAATCGCAAATGCTATCGGAACGTGTGCGTGTCGCAGCCTACCCTTGGGAATCCTGGACACTGACCGAGAAGGCAATGTTATGAGCAAAAACCTCCGCTTTGGGTTTGTCGCTCACGATGCCATTTTATCTTGCATGCTGGCTAAGAAGGGGTTCACCGGGCCAGTTCGTATCGTCGAAGGTGAAAAAGGATTGCTCCAAGTCATATTCCGAGGCGACTTTGACCTTCTACGCTTGGTAGACTTCAGTGGCTGGCGCATCCTGGACACAGGGTTTAAAATTTTATGTTACAATGCCGGTGGAATTGCCCATGTACTAGCCACGCTCGATCTTGTAAAGGAGCACAATCTAAAACCTGAGGACATTTCGTCTGTACGAATTAAGGCTAGTCCACGAGAAGCTCGCCACACTACTACGCTCGCAAAGAAGTATCCGAGGAATGCTGAAAGTGCAGACCATAGCGCCTTTTTCGCGAATGCCATAGCTATCAAGGAACGGAATTTCGGCCCAGAATCGTTCAATCCTCAGAAATTTACCAACCCAGTCGTGCTTGAACTCATAGAAAAGATAACCGTAGAGACGGATCCCGATCTACCTGAATGGAGCCTCGCTGGGACATCAGAGATAGCTACAAAAGATGGACGTTGTTTCAAGAAACGTATTGACAATCCACATGGTTTCTTTCACGATCCCCTTTCTGACAATGACTTAGAAGACAAGTTCAGGCAGATGGCCACGAAGTACATAGGCGAAGAACAGATTCAAAAAATATTCGACACTGTCTGGAATCTGGATAGGATTGAGGACATTACTAACTTGACAAGACTCATGGTATTCTGATGGATGAAACAAAACGGTTAGCCAAATATATCTGTGCCCTTCGCTATGATGAGCTTCCACAAGAAGTTATCTTCAAGTGTAAAGGACTCATTCTGGACCAAATAGGAGCAGAGTTAGCTTCATCAAACAACCCCTGGAGCCGAATGATCTTCGATTATGTTCAGGATTTCGGCGGACGGCCAGAAAGCACGGTTGTCAATTATGGGTTTAGGACCAAAGCAGAGACCGCCGCCTTTGCCAATGCATGTTTTGGACATGCACTCGAGATAGATGACCTGCACTCGGAAGCACCAACTCACCCTGGATGTGTGGTAATTCCGGCAGCCTTGACAGTAGCAGAGAGACAATCTGTGGACGGCAAGGGCCTCATACTGGCGGTAGTATCCGGCTACGAAGTGATGGTCAGGACAATGAAGGCTGTGAGTCCGTCTGCAGGCGATAGGGGGTTCCATATGATAACAGGCCCCTTCGGTGCGGCTGTGGCCGCAGGCAAACTCTTGCAGTTTGATCCTCATACGATGGCAATGGCAATTTCTGTTGCTGCCAGTCATGCCAGCAGCCTAAGAGAGTTCGACCAGAGCGGTGGCGATGTCAAACGGGTGCACGCAGGAATAGCAGCTCATAGCGGCGTGAGGTCAGCCATGCTGGCTCAGAGAGGATTGACCGGTCCACCCACCATTCTCGAGGGATGTCATGGGTTCTGTCACGCTTTTGCCGACGAATATCATCTAGAGTATGTAATCGAGGGGTTAGGAAAGGAATTTATAGGAGTGATGGGTACGAGTTACAAAATATACGGTTGCTGCGCTGCTATCCATGCTGCCATAGACAGTCTTCAAGGACTGGTAGTGGAGCACGACATAAAACCTCAAGATATTGCCGAAGTGGTAGTCAAAACAAACCGTTCCACCCTTGGTCATGTTGGAACCATCTACATACCTAAGGACGTGCTTGAAGCACAGTTCAGCATGCCTTTCTCCCTTGCCCTGACCTGTGTCAAGAGGGATAACAGCCTTGATGTGTATACGGAAAGTTCCATTGATGACCCGGAATTGACGGCCTTGGCACAGAAGGTTAAACTAATATCAGATTCCGAAGTAAACGGTGCGGTCCTTGGAGCAGCTCGAGTGATAGTAAAACTCAAAGACGGAACTGAGTATCAGGGCAGCGGAGACTATGCCAAAGGATCACCAAAGGTTCCCCTCACGATCGGCGAACTGGAAACCAAGTTCCGGAAGTTAGCCTCCAAAATATTGCCTATAAGTAGAATAAAGGAAATCATACAGATAGTTGGAGATTTAGAAAGACTCAACGATATATCTGTACTGATAAAGGCTCTAACGCGGATGTGACTATGCCTCTCATGGTATCTACCGGCTAGATTTTCTTTAGAGTTACATTCAAGTAACTGTTTCCATTAGCTCCCGGATGTTGCCTAATGTCTCTAATCCTCTGAGTAGAGAAATAGATCTCTTTACCGCTTCTTCGTTCAGCACCAAGGAAGAACAGTCTCTATATTTGTCCTCGAATTCCTGAAGACTCATCGGTCTCTCAGGTCCTCCTTTACGCACAAGGGTCTCGTCAGAATACTCTGCGCCATCGTCTAGCCTGATCGTTACCGACTGTGGGCTCTCTCCCTTTGCGCCCTCTGACCCCATGACCGCCATAGGGTAACGTTCAACGCACTTGGTTCGTTGAATGAGCCGTTGTACTACGGGTTGCCTGACTTGCTCATCAGTGAAGCTGGCTAGACCAACTTTGCCATTCACAAGGGCCCTGGCTGCGCAATATTCGGCGCTGAACTTGCCTTCCAACCCCTTTGTCGGACGGTGATGGATAAGCACTCCCCCCTCAAAGGGGCTGATGCCCAATTCTATCTCATCTATCTTACCTGGATCAGGTTGATATTGATTCTTGAGGTTGATAGCAGATTCAATAATACCAAGAGTTCCACCGCAAGACGGGTAAGGTTTGAAAGTGATTCCTGCAGTGGCAGTGCGGTAAGATTTCCCCAGATGTGCAGCTGCCTTCTCCCAATCAACGTCCCCGGCGCAACCAAATACCCTGGCAAACCCCAAAGGGGCTTCAATGATGTTTTCATCAGCCGTGAATCCCCGCTGAGCCAACAATGCCGCCAATACGCCATTGGCAGCCGAATTGCCCGCATGCAAGGGCTTTGTCATTGTACCGAAATTCTGCCTTAGACCGCCTGCCAACGACGCAGCAATACCAAGTGCCATCCTTACCTGATGCGCATCGAGCCTCAGCAGCCATGCTGCTGCAGCTGCTGCTCCCAAACTCCCTACAGTCCCCGTAGAATGCCAGCCTTGCAGGTAGTGGCTCTGTACCACGGATGAGCCGGTTATGCAGGCGCCGACTTCAAAACCGACAATATAAGCCGAGAGAACATCTATTCCTGAAACCCCCAGACTCTCCCCTACGCCGAGGACAGTCGGTGCTAGAGATACAGAGGGATGCCCTCCAAAGGCAAAGCTCATATCGTCGTAATCCAGAGCGTGCCCGGAGGTGCCATTGGCCAGAGCCGCCAGGTATGGCGACGTTTTAAAACCCTTCCCTACAACTCCGGATTGGGCTGCGCCACCTAGCTTACCGACACACTCCGCTAGAATGTCGCCGGCTTTCTCCTTTGACCCAGCCAAGGTAACCCCGAGGAAATCTGTAATGGCTAGCCGGGCAAATTTGATTGCCTCTTGCGGGATGTTGGCTGCTGATGATTCAGATACAAAATGGGCAAGTCGCTCCGTAATCATATCCCTTTCCTCCTCTTTGATTACCTTTAATGACAGGAAGTGTCTGTTTCTAACATCCAGCAGTCATATTTCTGTTGCAATAGCTGCCCCCTCATGGATTGCATCCATCATCTTTCTGGGCTGAACACAGTCTCCAATTGCAAATACTGTGGGTATTTTTCCCTTCAATGATTGGGTTAGGCTGTTATTAGGCGTAGAACTAATAGCACTCACTATTGTGTCGGCCTCCAACAGTATTGTTCGTCCTTCACAATCCTCGACCCTTAGGCCTTTCTCTATCACCTCTTCATCTTTTATTCCTGCAAACATCCGGACTCCTTGTTTTTCAAGTCTGTCCAGAAGGATCGGTCTTGTAGCTAAAGGTGCATCCGACGCAAATGCATCCAATATCTCAACGATGTCCACCTGCTTACCCTTACCTACTAAAAAATCTGCTGTTTCGCAGCCGACCGTGCCCCCACCTATCACAACAACCTTCCGTCCGACATCTACCTTGTTGGCCAATACATCTTGAGCAGTAACCACTTTATCCTTGCCGATTGCTGGTCCCTTAAGTACCGGAACCGCTGGCTCAGCACCGGTGGCTGCAATCACCACTTCTGGTCCGTACTCGAGGATCGACGATAAGGTGGCTTCCTTGTCAAGTTCCACGTCCACGTTGAGTTTCTCAAGCTGACTTCCCAAATATTGGACCACACTGGTCAGTTCCTGCTTATAAGGAGGTACTGCAGCCAAATTCACCTGCCCCCCTAGCTTTCCAGTTTTCTCCCAAAGCCTCACCTTATGCC